>ERZ857629.162-NODE-162-length-104838-cov-9.262791_pt1 | contig 104838 bp, 88 predicted proteins | sample MGYA00519700_ERZ857629 | MGnify/ENA primary metagenome ERZ857629 (study PRJEB31778, sample SAMEA3449351) | human gut metagenome | biome: human gut; feature: human-associated habitat; material: faeces | place: United Kingdom | collected 2010/2012 ... | reverse complement strand
AAGATGGATTCGAACCACCGAAGACGAACGTCAGCAGATTTACAGTCTGCCCCATTTGGCCACTCTGGAATTTGCCCCTATATTTCCTAAGTTATTTATATTTTTGTGCGAAAGCCACCATTTTCAATGCTGTAATAGCGTACTCGTCGCCTTTATTTCCAAGTATTCCGCCCGAACGCTCTTCCGCTTGTTCCTGACTGTTTGTTGTTAGTAATCCGAAAATCACCGGAACATTACCTTCAACATTAATTTTTGAAATGCCGCTGCTTACTGCCTGACAAATATAATCAAAGTGAGGTGTGTCGCCACGGATTACACATCCAATTGCAATCACTGCGTCAACTGTATGATGCTTTACCATTTGCGAACAGCCGAATATCAATTCGAAGCTGCCGGGAACTATTTCCACGACAATGTCTTCTGCAAGAACGCCGTTGGCTTTCAGTGTATTTTTTGCACCTTCAAGAAGTGCTTTTGTTATATTGTCATTCCATTCTGCTACTACAATGCCTACTCTCATCCCTTTTCCTGAGGGAACAGAAGACATATTGCTGTCGGTGAGTTGGAATGCGTTACTCGACATTTTGTTATTGTTTCTTTACAGTGGCACGCTCGATATATTTGTCTATATCTTGCTGCATTGCGCTCTGTACATATTTGTCTTTTACTTCCTGATAAAGTTTGAGAGCTTCGTCGTATTTATTGTCTGATTCGAGAACTTCTCCTGCTTTTACAAGATATATAGGACTCAAAGAGTTGTTGTCTGCTTTTGCTGCCGCTTTCTTGAAATTGTTTACGGCTTCATCTTTCTGACCAAGGGTTGCGTAGCAATCGCCAATAGCTCCAATTGCTTCGGCTTCTATCATTGCGTCACCCGCAGTACTGTAATCTTTAAGATATTTCAGAGCTTCCTGCGCCTTGCCGGTGTTATAGAGAGCGATACCGGCGTAAAGCTTTGCGAGATTAGCAGCATCGGTTCCGCTATATTGCTTTGCAATGTTCACAAAACCTGCAAAACCTGCACCGTCTCCGTTAAGAGCTTTCTGCCAATCGCCTTGAGAGAAATATTCCTGCCCCTTGGCGAGAGCGGTTGAAGCTTTGTTTTCTTTTGGAACGGAAACGAAATTGTGGTAAAGCAATCCGCCGCCGACAATAACTATTATAGCAGCCAATACAATGAGCAAAGGTTTTTTCTGCTTGGTGAGAAATGCTTCCGAACGACTGATTACTTCAGCCATTTCCGTAGAGTTGTTTGTTTTTATGTTAGCCATTTGTTGTTATTCTTTATTGGTTTGTTGCTGTTAGGCGGGACAAAATTAGTCTTTTCGCATCAAATGATGAAATTTTATCTCTACTTTTTTCTCTTTTGTGCGATTTTCTGTTGCGCATGGCTTATCGGGCAGCGGAAAACTGCTAACTTCGCACAATAGAAACTGCATAATATGATACTTCACAGGCTGTCTTTGATTAATTACAAGAATATTGCTGCCGCCGACCTTGAATTTTCGCCCAAGATCAATTGTTTGATTGGCAAGAACGGCGAAGGCAAAACTAATGTGCTTGACGCAATATATTATATGTCGTTTTGCCACAGCGCAACCTCTATGCTTGACGCTTTGACCGTGAGACACGACGAAGAATATATGGTGGCTGTGGGCAATTATTCTGATGAAGACGGAAAGAAGTATGAGATTTCGTGCGGTGTGAAGCAGCATAAAAGCAAGAAGTTCGCTTTGAACAAGAAGGCTTACAAACGTCTTGCCGACCATATAGGGCTTATTCCGCTGGTAATGGTTTCGCCCAACGACGGCGAACTTGTTACGGGTGGGGGAGAGGCTCGGAGGAAATTCATGGATATTGTTATTTCGCAATATGACAGACTTTATCTCGATTCTCTCATAAAATACAATCGTGCTCTCAAACAGCGTAATGCCATTCTGCGTGCAGATGCCGAACCTGACGCTTCCATGCTCGATATTTACGAAGAGGAAATGGCGGCGGAGGGAGAGAAAATTTTCAAGGCGCGTTCTGTTCTTACGGAGAAGCTTACGCCTCTGTTCCAAAAGTATTATTCGCTTATTTCTGACTATGCCGAGGAGCCGTGTCTCTCTTATGTTTCGCATTGTCAGAGAGGTCCGCTGTTTGAAATCATACGTGGCGGACGCGCAAAGGACAGGATTATAGGACATTCGCTTCATGGCATTCACCGCGACGAATTGCAGATGTGCCTTGGCGGTTATCCCATTCGCAATGAGGGTTCGCAAGGACAGACCAAGTCGTTTCTGCTTGCTTTGAAGTTCGCTCAGTTTGATTTGTTGCGTCATTCCGGCAACTGCAAGGTGCCTTTGTTGCTGCTTGACGATTTGTTTGACAAACTTGATGCTTCACGCGTGTCGCAGATAGTGAATATGGTGGCGGGAAATGATTTCGGACAAATTTTCATAACCGACACCGACCGCGAAAGACTTGCTCCCATTCTTGCGGCAACAAAGCAGGACTACAGGGTGTTTAATGTGAAAAAAGGAGAAATAAGCTTGTGAGAAAAAAGGATGTAGAAAAAATCAGTGATGTCGTATCTGCAATTCTCCGAATGCAGGGTCTTGAAACCCCGCTCAATGAAGCGAGGGCTGTGAACGCTTGGTCGGAAGTTGTGGGCGAGCGTGTGGCTAACGCCACAGGGAATGTCAGAATATATAATCAGGTTCTTTTCGTGGAAGTGCCATCGCCGGCGTTGCGCAACAATCTTTTCATGCAGCGCAAACAGCTTGTGAAAAAGATTAATGCTTTGGTCAAATCGGATGTAGTTACCGATATTATGTTCAAATAGCCTTTATTGCGAACAAAAGCCGGAAAACACGTGTTTTTTGCTTAAATTTGCAACAAAAGAATACCGTAAATAGAAATATGAATACGTTTGGAAGAGTTTTTCGCCTTACTTCTTTTGGCGAAAGCCATGGTGTGGCAATCGGCGGGGTTATAGACGGGATGCCTGCGGGAATAGAGGTTGACATGGAGTTTGTTCAGAGAGAACTTGACCGTCGCCGTCCAGGACAAAACAGTCTTACCACTCCGCGCAAGGAGTCTGACAAAGTGGAGATACTTTCCGGCGTTTTCGAAGGCAGGACTATAGGCACACCCATTGGTTTTGAGGTGAGAAATGAGAATCAGCGCTCAAAAGATTATTCGGAATTGAAAGATGTTTTCCGTCCTTCGCACGCCGATTTCACGTATCAAAAAAAATATGGCTTTCGAGATTATCGCGGCGGTGGCAGACAGAGTGCGCGTGAAACCATAGCGCGTGTCGTTGCCGGTGCTTTTGCCAAGCTTGCCCTGAAAAAGACGGGGATAGAAGTCAGAGCATACACCTCGCGTATAGGTTCAGTGGGCATGGAACGGGAATATGGTTGGTTTTCCACGGAAGATGTGGAGAAGAATGCCGTTCGCTGCCCGAATGCAGAGCTTGCCGCGAGCATGGAAAACGAAATAAAATCCGCGCTGACCGACGGTGACACCGTTGGAGGCGTTGTGGATTGCGTCATAAAAGGTTGTCCCGTGGGACTTGGCGAGCCTGTGTTCGGCAAATTCCATGCGGCTCTTGCTGAAGCAAGTATGTCGATAAATGCGGCGAGAGCGTTTGAACTCGGAAACGGTTTCGATGCGGCAATAATGCGCGGAACGCAGTATAACGATGCTTTCGTGTTGGACGATAAGGGCAATATTTCTACGACAACAAACCACAACGGCGGAGTGCTGGGCGGAATAACCGATGGAATGGATGTGAATTTTCGCGTGGCTTTCAAACCGGTGCCGACATTGAAAGTGGAGCAGCACACAGTTGATGTAAATGGAAAGGAAATCGTCATAGCTGCTCGTGGAAGGCATGATCCTTGTGTTGTTCCACGTGCCGTGCCGATAGTGGAAGCCATGGCGGCAATGGTAACGCTCGACTATTATCTTCTGGCCAGGACAAACCGCATTTGAGTGCGATTTGCCGAAACAAAATTCATGTAATCAAAAATTTGTACCTCTGTAGGGGGTATTGCATACGCCCAGAATTGCGCGGATTTTGCAATGTTTTGGTGGCGGTTTGCGGTGCGCTTCATGCGGCGGCATACAGGGCGTATGCCATACGCCTGCAATTATCGTAAAAACGAAAACGATGGCTTTTTTCATAACACGCCGAAAAACTACATCGGATGTAGGAAAAACTATGTCCGATGTAGAAAAAATTATGTCTGATGTAATTCAAACTACATCAGACCTTTTTTTTGCTACTTGCAAACCTTTGAAAAACAAATCGTTACAGAGAATGCTGTTTATATGGGTATTCTTTTGAAATACAATAACTTACGTGTGCTTGGCTAAGTTTGCCGTACCGTGAACGAAATGGCTATGGAATAATGTGGGAAACTGTTTTTCCTGCTTTATGTACAGAACATTTGTGAACATGAAAAAAGCAACAGGGTGCGCCATAAAGCGCACCCTGTTGCTTATGTGGCTTTGTGTTGCCGGCGTTATTTCTTCACCACTTTCTTTCCGTTTACAATATATATCCCTCGTGGCAGCAGACCGAATGGTGTTGTCAGCCTTACGCCGTCGGGTGTGTAGATGCTTTCGCGCTTGGGTTTTGCGCCGTTTTTCGTGGAGGCGATTCCAACAGGGTGTCCGGCGGGGGCTATAAGCACTTTCTTTGCGGCTTCCCCGTTTTCGCAAATTGTGTAGTCGTCTCCGATAGTGGCATTCTGGGGTGTGATTATTTCGCAGCCGTCAAGGTTCATGGACAGGAAGCCGCCGATTGCAGCCCCACTTGCCGGGGATTTCGTAATCTGCACAACGCTGTTGATTATGCTGAGATTTCCCATTCCTCCTGTTCCCCAACCGGGCTTTCCGTCTATACCTGATTCAAAACTGTCCACATCGGGGTAGCTTTCTATTATCAAGTTTGCGTCTTTGAGTATGCATTGTGTGCTTCTTGATGCGTTTATGCCGGTTGACTTCGCTCCGAGCCTTAGTGTCAGCGAGGAGTTTTTGTTGGCATTGGTTATGGTTGTGACAGTGTTGTCCCCTGCCAAAAAGAATACAACATCATCAGTATTAACACCAAGTATGCACTCGCCTTTCACCTTTATGGTCAGGTTTTGGGGGTTTCCAAAGTTATCGATGATGCTGTGATTGCTGTAGTCCCATTTTAGGTTGTCGAGCGTAAGCGTAGTGGTGGCGGGGTCGAAGTAAATTCTGCCGCTCGACCCGAACTTCGTGTTCCAAAGGTTAAGGTAGGAACGGTTGAGGTCGTTTATCATCTGCCCTGCAACCTCGACATAATATCCGCTTGAAGCCTTGACTTCCCCGAACAGGTTCCAGGGGGAAGTTTGTTGCAGCTCAGCCAGCCTGTCACTGGCAGTGTACAGTGTTTTCGGGTATATGGGCGTGTCGGAGTCTATATCGCTTATGTCGAATGTCGTTTCGTTAATTCCTCCTTTTTCTATTTTTTCTTTCCGATATTTTCTGAATGCGACGAATTTGAGACTGCGGCACCCCCTGAACACATTCGGTCCGATTGCATACAAATATTGGGGGAGAGTGATGCTTTCAAGCGAGGAGCAGTTTTGGAAGGCGTTGTAATAAATCCAGCGCAGACTGTCGGGCAGTTGCACCTCTTTAAGGTCTGTACAGCCTTCGAAAGTGTAGGGTTGTATTTCCGTGACTTTGGAGGGAAGTTTGAGGCATTCAATACCAGTTTTGCCACGGAATGCGCCGGTGTTTATCCACCTTACCTCGTATTTCGTACCTTGGTATTCCACAACTTCAGGAAGTATTATCTTGTCGGGGTCGGCATTGTTGCCGTATGTTGTGTTTAGACACCTGTCCAATTCCACATAACGCTGATATCTGTTTATAATCTCGTATCTGCAAGTCGTGTTATTGTGCGTGTATTCGAAAGTAATTCCTGTGCCAAAGCCGTAGGATGTTACAGGGAATACTGTCGAGAAGATGAGGGCAAGCACAGCCGTGATGTTTTTTGCCGACAGCGTGTTTTTGTTTCGGGTTTTGAATTTGTTCATAATAGTAATTGTTATGTATTGTCTTGTTTTGCTACTAAGTGCAAATGTACGGCATTTTCCCTCCTTTTTCCCTGTTTATTTTGTTGTATTTCGCGGTGTGGCATGAAATACAACAAAACCAAAGGGACATGACAACAATTTACAAGGTTGTTTTTAGCGTAAAAGCGAGTTTTTCTGCTTTTGAAATACGGTTTGTCCTTGGCTGCGATTTTTCAAAAAACAATCCTCGCGGTTGCAAACAGCAGCCGCGAGGATTTATTGTAGGTGTCAGGGATGCGTTTAGAGAATGCCCTGCGCCATCATGGCTTTGGCAACTTTCATGAAGCCGGCAACGTTTGCACCCTTAACATAGTTGATATACCCGTCGGGTTCTGTGCCGTATTTCACGCAAGCGGCGTGGATGTCGCACATGATGTTGTGGAGTTTCTTGTCAACTTCTTCGGATGTCCAGTTAAGACGCTCGGAGTTCTGGGTCATTTCGAGACCGGAAACGGAAACACCGCCCGCATTTGCTGCTTTGCCCGGAGAATATAGAATCTTGGCATCCTGGAACACTTTGATTGCTTCGGGAGTGCTCGGCATGTTTGCGCCTTCGCTTACAGCAATTACGCCGTTAGCAACCAATTTGCGTGCATCGTCGCCGTCAATTTCGTTTTGTGTTGCGGAAGGAAGTGCAATGTCGCATTTTTCTCCCCAGGGACGTGCGCCGGCAACGTATTTAACGCCGTATTTTTCTGCGTATTCGCAAATACGACCACGCTCAATGTTCTTAAGTTCCATGACATAGTTCCATTTCTCACGGTCAATGCCATCGGGATCATAGATATAGCCGTCGGAATCGGAGAGAGTAACGACTTTGGCTCCGAGATCTATGAGTTTGTCAACGGTGTACTGTGCCACATTACCCGAACCGCTCACGCAAACTGTCTTTCCTTTAACGTCAATGCCTCTTGTCTTAAGCATTTCGAGCATGAAGTAAACATTTCCGTAGCCGGTTGCTTCGGGGCGAATGAGAGAACCGCCGAATTCGAGACCTTTACCGGTGAAAGTTCCGGTGAATTCGTGGGTGAGCTTCTTATACATTCCGAACATGTAGCCGACTTCGCGACCGCCAACGCCTATATCGCCTGCGGGAACATCGGTATTGGGACCAATATTTCTCCAAAGTTCAGTCATGAAAGCCTGGCAGAAACGCATGATTTCCGCATTGCTCTTGCCACGAGGGCTGAAATCGCTACCACCTTTGGCACCACCCATGGGAAGAGTGGTGAGAGAGTTCTTGAATGTCTGCTCGAAAGCAAGGAACTTCAAAATGCCGAGGTTTACAGAGGAGTGGAAACGGATACCGCCTTTGTACGGACCAATGGCGTTGTTATGTTGTACGCGATAGCCGTTGTTGATTTGAACTTTACCCTTGTCGTCAACCCATGTTACGCGGAACTGGTAGATACGATCGGGAATGCAAAGACGTTCAATAAGGTTCACCTTTTCGAACTCGGGGTGCTGATTATATGTTTCCTCAATTGTGGGGAGCACCTGCGACACAGCCTGAATGTATTCGGGCTGTCCCGGATAGCGGCGCTTCAAGTTTTCAATTACTTCGCTTGATTTCATTTCTGTTACTCGTTTGTTAATACTCTATATCGTGTTGCAAATATACAAAAAGTTGGTTTAATGGCAAGATTTCTGAAAATAAAATGCTTTTGAAATGATATTTCTTTCAAAAGTTCAGAATAATTCCGTTTGCAGACCTTTACAATATAATGTAGAAACGTCAATTTACGCATGAAATGCACATTATTTCGGGAAATATCCGTTTGCGAGTGAAATTGGCGGCATTTATAGTGCAAAGCATGGGTTCGCAAATGTAAAATGTACATTTGCGCGGGTTCTTATTCCCGTTTCTGAAAGGTCGTAATGCAGGAAAAACAGAATACACGGTAGAAGGACGCTCGGGAACAGAAAGTATGGAAGTTTGCTCTTGAATTATATCAAAATCCGGAGCGAAGAAACTATCTCGAAAGGGGCGAAAATCTCCGTTTTGCAAATATCGGAAAAACAAGGTGATAGAAAGGCAAAAAATACAAGGCACTTGTTTTAAAATAAGTGCCTTGTATTTTAAAATATATGGCTTGTATTTTTTAGAACATGCCTTATGTTTTTTCGGCAGTCGGAAAACGTTGTTTTTTTATGCGATTTTAGATTAAATCAATATAAGAATCGTTTGTGATGTAAAGAGGAAAAAATGTCGTAGGCTCTGTGCGGATGTTAAGGTATTTAATAATGCGGGGCTGTTAAGTGTTACAAGGAAATCCAAAATCGGAACTGTAAATACGTTTTTACCAAGAACGCAGGCGAAAAGCAATATGATTGAAACATTTCTTATTTGTAACATAGCGAAATAATATATGCCCACGCTTTTTGCAAGAAAAATAATTTTCCCGTCTGTTGTAACATAAAGGATGTTCGTGGTCACTGATATTTTTATCCGGTTAATTAGCCCCCGGTTTGGCATTTCTTACTTACAAAAAATCGTGCTTAACTTATTGCGATGTGCAATTATACGATACTTTCTGCTTCTGTAGGTAATATATGGTTTGATATTCGTGTGTAAATATACTCGACCGTGTTTTCATGAGAAAGTTTATTTCTGTTATCTGCTATGGTGTAATGATTTTGAAGTAATACAAGCGGGAGTGGAGGATTGGCAGAAAGACTAATATCTATGACACGTGTTATAAATGGAATAAAATTTCGGAAGTCTGCAAAGATTGGGTGTTTTTATGCACGTTGTTGCTGAAGCAATGTTATTTGGTTCTCAATTTATACTTGTTGGCATGAATGTGTGAAAAAAGATTCTTTCGAGGTGGTTACTTTTTGTTAGCTTGTGAAATAGTATACTCGTATGCAGAGGCAAATTTCATCTAATCAGACATTGCTAAAAGAAAAGAGTGTTTGGTGTGGATAAAAAGAAATCTCCCGTAAATCGTATGATTTACGGGAGATTTTATAATTGCTTATTGATGTTTTAGAAGTAGAGGTAGCGACGGTCTTTAACCTTTGCTTTTGAGAAAAGGTCGTTTGTAAATTGACCTACATTGCGCAAATAGCTTTCTGCTACGCTCTGTTCGTACATCTTTTCGTTGAATTTTTCTCCTGAAGCTGTGCGGCTCGTAACTTCGAACATGTAAACGCCGTTGTTACCCTTTACAGGACCGTAGCTCTTGTTGAGTTTTCCGTAAGAAACGCCACCGGCAAGGACAGGTTCGTTTCCGCCTGTTGATGCAACGAATGCCGGCATCGCAAAAGTAATTCCGTTGAGAGTATCTCTTGATGCTGCGGGAAGTTCAAGTGCTTGCTGCAAATTCTTACCTTTGAGTTGGCTCATGATTTTCTCGGCTTTCTTGTCACGGAGAGCAAGTTGTCTGAGAGCTTTCTTGACTTCCGGGTCTGTAGCTGGACGATAGCCTACTTTATGCTTGCCAGTTACATAGATGATAAGCATGTTGTCGTTGTTGCCGCATTCATAAAGTTGCGAAAGGTCGCCTTCTTTTGCTTCGAACAACCAACGAAGTGCATCTTTTGTACCGGGGATGTTAGCCACATAGTGCTCGTTGCAGAATTGGTCTTTGCGTTCTTGTACGGTATAACCGTTCTTTGCTGCGTTAGCTTCCATTTTTGCAAAAGTGGAGTTGCTTGCAATAAAATGGCTGAACTTGTTGTATTCTTTAGAATAGGTGTCTTTGCTGAAATCAACGGTGCGCTTTACAACTGCAAGATTGTATTTCTTCTTCATTGCCTGACGCTTTGTAATTTGAACAACTACTACGTTTTGTGCAAGCTCAATTTTCTGAATGGAATTGACTGCACTTGTAGTAATGGTCTTGATGAAGTTCGCATTATCTGCATCAATTGACTGACCTTCGTATTGATTAGCTGTAAGCCAAACACCGGGCGCGGGCTGATTGTATTTCTTTGCCACGTCTTCAAACTTCGCTCCGCCGTTAATGGCTTTGATTACACTGTCGGCAGTTGCCTTTGCTGCGTCAAGCGAAGTGTTTGCGCAGTTAATGGCACGGTATTCCACGGAGTCGGGAACTTCGGAGACTGCAACAAGTTTAAGAATGTTTTGAGTGTTGTCGTACGCATTATAATAAGGACCTTTTACTGTACCAACGCTCAAAGAATCTATTTGACTCTGGACATCGTTGGGGAAAGCCTCTTTTGAGAATGGAAGTCCGGAATAAGGTACGAGCGAACTGCTTTGGTTTATTGTTGCTGCGATGTTTTCGCCTTCGGAAAGCTCTTTGGCGTAGCCTTTCATCTCTTTTTCGAGAGCTTCTTTGTCTGCTGCTGACGCTTTAACCTGTACGCTTATATATTTAATGTCTCTGCTCTCGTTGAATTGACGGAACATTTCTTTATATTGTGCGTAAAGTTTGTTGATATCCTCGTCAGCAACTTTAACATCATTGTCAGGAACAGAAGTATATGGGATGGAAGCTACAACAGCGTTGCTCTTGCTTGAAACACCTTCGAAAGCAAGTTTCGCAGAAATCGGATTGGAAAGAATGCAACGACCAACGAGTGCCTGGTACTTCTCGTTCAAGAGAGAAGAACGGAGAGTTTTCTCAATGAATCCCCAGAATTTGTAAAGACGTTGGTAATATTCGATATATTCTTGCGGAACCTGGTCGGGTTTTGCCAACATTTGGTCGTATTGCTCAAGAAATTGTTTGAGCTGTGCGGCATCGAAGCGACCGGTTTGCTTGTTTACGAAAGGAGTTTGCATAAGCATAGGATTTGTTCCCGTGCTTATAACATTGTTCAGCTCTGCATCCGTAACAGTAAGCCCGAGTTTTTCTGCCTCATGCTTTATTAGCTCATTGTTTACGAAAGTTTGCCAAACTTGGTCTTTGAGTTGGTTTTGCTCTGCGTCGCTCAAAGAACTCTCACCGCGTGTAAACTTAATTGCTTCGGTGTATTCGTCAATTAAAGACTGGTAATCGTTGATAGCAAGTTTTTCGTTGTAAACTTGGCCTACGTGGCGTTTATCTTCGCCAAAGAGCGTGTCAAAAACGCGGAAGAAGTCTTCTGCAATAAAAGCAAAAAGACCGAGACCTATTACTACCAACAGGGCTATGCCCCATTTTCTAATAGTTTGAATTGCTGCCATTATATAATTATTTTTATTTCAATTGTTATGATTTGTAAGAACTTAGCGGCGAAATCCGTGCTGCGTGCGTCCAAACTCAATCTGTATGATTTTACTTAAATACATGCAAAGATATAAAAATCAATAAAACCGCAGGCATTTTGTACTGCAAAAAATCATCTATGCACAAACATCGTTGCAGGTTATTTGTTTTTAGGCGGTAAAATCTTGTTTTTGTGGTTCTCTGCCTTTTGGTCGTGTTTGTTGTCCGTGTTGTCTGTTTTTGCCGAAATATCTTTCGGGGCATCTGTGATTATTGTTTTGTTGTTAGAGATGTCGGGTTCTCGTTTCACGGAATCTTCCTGTTTTTTCTCTTCCGGTACGGGGAAAGAACCTGCTGAGTTTGTAATTTCATAGTTTGTCAGCTCCTCATCCGAGCGAAATCCCACGCCTTTTAGTTCCTGCTGCGGAGTTACTATATGTACAAATTTGCTTGAGTAGACTATGTGTTTGCCCATATCCCAGAAAAGTTCGTTGGTATTGAATACCGTACCGTTTTCTTTTCTTATTTCCACTCGTCCGCGAAGTTCCCAAAGATTTTGGTCGTACCAATAAGCGGTGTCAGCGGTTAAAAACATTGCCACCTTGAAATGTTCGTCAAACTTTTCCATGAAAATGCCGTTCATGAAGGTTTGCTTTTGCGGCTTGGTGCGATCGTAAACTTTCCAGTCCTCTGCAATTAGTTTGTACCTTATTACTCCTGAGTCGGAAATCAATTTCGAAACTCCCGTAGTAGTCATAATGGGAAGTTTGTCCCTGTTATGCAGTGCGGGGGCTGTTGGTTTTTCGTCTTGGCTGCATGCCATGGTAAGGGCTGCAGTTCCTACAATCAAGAGGGCGGCTTTTATTCTGCTTTCCACTTTTGGAACCATTTCTCGTTAAAGGTAATGCCGATGCAAAGACGCAGATAGTTTTCTGTTATTGCCCCCGGTCCTTTAGGCTTTATGTTTTCCCATTGTGCCGAGAAGTTCAGTGTGGAGCGATTGTTTATTATGTTTGCAATCGGAAGTCCTACGCCGAGTGTAACCAACAGGTCTTTTGCACCGCTTTGCCCGTTGGCTTTTGCGTATGTGGTGCCGTATGAAACACCGGCGCGGTAACGTATATGGTCGCGATACTTTATGCCGAGGCTGTTGTGCACATATTCCCCGCCCAAAGAAACATGTTGACTGTTGTCAAAGGCTCCCGTGGTGGAAACATACTTGTTTTCGCCGCCTTTCGAGGTCAGTTGCGGGAATTTTGCGTTCTTCCACAGCTCGATAGAGTAATCAAGTCCCACTTTCCATTTGTTGTTGTGATTCCAAGCCACACCGGCAGCTACGGAATGGGGCATTTCGAAAGCATTCTTCACTTTTGTTGTGTCGCCCGAGGAAACGGAACCCGAATAATTGGCTGTCTGATTAATGAATTTCGCGTCGGAATTTATTTTATGCCCCAACGTGTAGCTTGCACCTACAGTCATGAGGTCTTTCTTTGAAAGCAATTTGCTGTATTGCGCGCCGAAATCGATTTTGTAGGTTGAAATGTCTGCGGAATACACGCGTCGGAACTGGTTTACGTTATTGTCGTTGAAAGCTGCCTGTATAGTATGGCTGTAGTCGCCCCAAACAAATCCCACGTTAGCACCTATCGAGAAATCTTTCACTATGTTCCAGCCTGCACCGAGATACACTTCTCTCAATCCGCCGTCGCCGGAGTAGGATGTCGATTCTGTTTTCTCTCCGCTGCCGTCCATGTCGGGAAGTGTCTGCTTATTTTTGAAACTGTAGCCTATTGAAGTAAGCGGCAGCAAGCCGAACGACATACCAACATTGCGCCAGGCTCTGAACTGTGCGGTTATGTAATCGACCGAAGTGTTTTTGGCATTTGTTTTAAGGTTTCCCTGTTTGAAATTGGCGTTTTGCAGCGAAACTCCTATATCGAAAAGAAGTGTCAGAGAATCTACTGCGGAATATGATGCCGGGTTTTGGAAGTTAACTGCTGTGGCATCGCGAAAACCTTGTGCCACACCTGCCATGCCTTTATTGAATCCCTGTGCACGATCGTTTATTGTGCCGAATCCGTATCTGGAATATGGCGAGTTGCTACCGTTTTGGGCGTTTGCCTGTAAGGATATGAGCGATATTGCCGCAGCAATTGCAATTCCCGATATTCTTGTTCTTTTGTTCATTGTTTGTCGAATGTTGTGGTCTCTTATTTTGTTTGAATTGTGTCGGGCACTTTGTCGATAAGTATTTCGCGCAGTCCCTCAAACACAAGGTGCTTGTCGTATATTATTTCCGCTCCTTTCACAGAAAGGTCGGTTTCCGCTCCGCCGGTTACTATTGTTATCAGGTCGGGATACTTTGTCAGCGTGTGCCTTATATATCCTTCCACTTCGTGATTCACTCCGTTCACTGCGCCGGAGCGCATGGCGGTGTATGTGTCGTATCCTATTTCGGGCAGAGGTCCTTCCGTGTCTACGAGGGGCAGCAGCGAAGTCCACGTGTGCATTGCCTGCAGGCGCATGTAGATTCCCGGCGATATGTTGCCTCCCAAATATTTCCCGCTTGCCGATATGAATTCGTATGTAATGCAACTGCCGTTGTCCACAACCAGTATGTTGCGGTCGGGAAACTTTGTCTTTGCCGCCACGATAGCTCCCAGGCGGTCGCTTCCCATTGTCGAGGGCAGCCCGTAGCGTTTGTTATATTCGGGAGTGGTTGCATCGTTCAGCAGAACGTTCGGAAGTCCGGCTTCACGCAGTTGCGGACCTACTTTGCCTTTCAGTCCCGCCACGGTTGACACTATGCTGCGTTTTATGGGGTATTTCCCGATAATTTCGTCAAGCGGTTTCAAAAAGTCATTGCGACAGGAATCTTGAAAAACTATGTTACGTTCTTCGAAGATGGCTATTTTTGCAGAAGAGTTACCTATGTCAACAATCAGTTCCATATCCTTTTTTTGTACGCGCGGCTTAATGTAGTTGCTTATTGTTATTCTTCCATTAGTTTCTTCAGAAAATTGTCGAGGTCATCGTCTATTTTTCTGATCATCTCGTTGTCAAGCACAACAGTGTCCTCCTCCACGCAGTACAGGTTTGCCACCGTTTCTCCCTCATCGTTCACAAGGAGAATGTCATAGGGCTTCATGATGCCGGCATCCAACAGTTGTGCGTGCATATCGCCTACGGCGCGGCGCAGATCTGCCAGAATGCCGTTGTAAAAGTCTTCGTCTTCGTTTCCTGCGAATTCTTCTATCACGGCGCGGGCGAGTTCGTTGTTTTCGTCGTCGCTTACAACCAATTCTCCGCTGTCCTGATTTGCCTGAATCAGGATGTCGGTCATGGGCAAGGCTTCGTCAGAGTGGGGAAACGCTCCGAGGGCTTGGCTTATGACGCTTTTTATCTGTTCCAAAGTATGCTCGCTTGCTTTCATCACTTGTCGGATTTCGCATTATGTGCAAAAGTACGCATTTTTTTCATTCTCGTTTGCGGGCAACATATAAAAGATGTAACACACCCCGTAAGTTCGTAAATCTTGTGCGTGTAAATGCACCGGCAGGCGGCATAAAAACTTTGCATATTCATACATTCGAAAACATAAGGCATTTCGTGAAAAATACAAGCCATATATTTTAAAATACAAGGCACTTATTTCAAAATATATGGCTTGTATTTTTGGCAATTCGTAACTAATGGAAAAACAGATGCTTACAAATATGCAAAAAATGAATATGAAATTGCCCCGAATCCCATGTTTCCGGGACTTTTTCCCGTGTGTATTTACCCGCAAAGCCCGAATTAATTAATTTGTTATTTCTGTGCGGCGGCGAGCGGAATGTGGCTTATGGCGCAACAGGAAGCGCAAATGTTTTGCCTGTGTTGAGATAAAACACTATATTCGCGTATATTTTAATATCATCATGCAAATAAAACCAACCAAGGAGGAGCAAATCCTTATAAGAATCACCGGCAAAGACCGACCGGGACTAACGGCGTCGGCAATGGAGATTCTTTCGCGCTATGGCGCAAAAGTCCTTGACATAGGTCAGGCTGATATTCACAGCACCCTTTCGCTCGGAATACTCATCAGAATAGACGATGTTTCGGCGGGGCAGGTGATGAAAGAACTTCTGTTCAAAGCCTCTGAACTGAATGTCCAGATAGGTTTCGACCCGGTTACCGACGATGAATACGAAGCCTGGGTGAACCAGCAGGGAAAAAACCGCTACATACTCACACTCATCGGTCGCAGTCTCTCGGCTCGTCAGATTGCCGCCGCAGCCAAGGTGATTGCCGCCCAAGGTCTTAACATCGATTCCATTTTGCGTCTCACGGGTCGCATGAGTATTGTGCATCCCCAGCGTAATGTAAGAGCCTGTATAGAATTTTCGCTGCGCGGCACGCCGAACAATTATCCCGAGATGCAGAAAGAACTCATGGAACTCTCTTCCGAGTTCGGCATAGACTTCTCTTTCCAAACCGATGACATGTACCGGCGCATGCGCCGACTCATTTGTTTCGATATGGACAGCACATTGATTCAGACAGAGTGTATAGACGAACTCGCCAAACGCAACGGAGTGGGCGATAAAGTGGCGGAAATCACGGCACGAGCCATGCGTGGTGAAATAGATTTCAAAGAAAGTTTCACACAGCGGGTGGCTTTGCTCAAAGGTCTCGATGTGGCGGTAATGAAAGACATAGCGGAGAATCTTCCTATAACCGAAGGAACCGACAGATTAATGTCCGTGTTGAAAAAGTGCGGGTATAAAATAGCCATTCTCAGTGGCGGATTTACTTATTTCGGAGAATATCTGCAACGCAAGTACAACATAGACTACGTATATGCCAATGAACTCGAAATAGGAGAGGACGGAAAACTCACCGGACGCTATGTGGGTGAAATTGTGGACGGCACGCGAAAGGCGGAATTGCTCAGGCTCATTGCGCAAGTGGAGAAAATAAATCTTGCACAGACAATAGCGGTGGGCGACGGGGCAAACGATTTGCCTATGATCTCGGAAGCCGGATTGGGAATAGCCTTCCACGCAAAACCAAAAGTGATAGCCAATGCCCGCCAAGCCATAAGCAACATCGGACTTGACGGGGTGTTATATTTTCTCGGCTTCAAGGACAGTTACCTCGGCGAATTGGGAAAACTCTGACCCGTCCAAAGAATACGAAAACAAAAATCTCCGGCACATTTGCCGGAGATTTTTTGTTTAATGCCTTGTCTGCATCATCTTTCGCCATTTCATGTAGCCCATAACCGCTATCACCACATACAATCCGTATAATCCGGCTTTGAAAGGTATTCCCTTGTCAATGTAAAGGTAACACGAAATCACGTCAACCACAATCCAAACAAACCATTGCTCGATGTATTTTCGAGCCAACGCCCAAAGTCCCACAAAACTCAGGGCATTGGTGAAACTGTCAAGCACCGGAACAGTGGAATTTGTGTAATTGACCAAAATGTAATGGGTTGCCCACATGGCAACTGCGAAAAAAATCACGGCAGGCAGTATCTTTTTTCGGGGGAAATGCGATATGGGCATTTCTTGTTCCTTGCTGTCGCCCTTTTTACCGAACTTCCAGACAATATAACCGTAAACGGCAGCCGCCGTATAGTACACAGCCATTCCTGCATCGCCGTAAAGACCGTGGCTGTAGTATAAATATATGTCGAGAGCGGGCATTATTATTCCCACAATCCACAAGGCTATGCTTGCGCGGTATTCGAGCGCAATGTAAACAAGCCCGAGAACCGTGGTAACAATGTCAAGCCAGTGTTCGGCAAAGAAATTCATGTCAGAATCTCAATGTTATGTTGCCCATTGCCGTAAAACCTGCCATAGGTATGAATCCTATCTGGTAATAACGGTTGTCGAGATCGTAACCATTCTTTTGGCTCACTGCGCTATACACCCAGCCGCTGCTTGCATAGTGTCTGTCGAAAATGTTATTGAGACTGAGACCGAACACAACCTGCTTAACACCCAACGACAGCTTTTTAGTGTCGAGTGTGTAGTTCATGTTTATGTCCGTCTGGGAATAGCAGGGCAGCGAACGGTCTTTGTTTTCGGTGTTGTCAAGATATTGACGACCCACAAAGTTTGTGTGCCACGTTGCATCGAATCCTGCGTAATGGAAATTGAGGAATCCGTTCAAGATAACGGCAGGTGAGAACGAAAGAGTGGATTTTCCGTAGTGCTGTGTCTGGGCATCGCCGTCCCAATTGTCCACATATTCTGTGAAATCTTTGATTTTATTTTGCGAAAGTGCTGCGTTTCCTGCAACGGTAAACCATGAAAGCGGACTCCAATCGGCTGTAATTTCAATGCCTTGGCGATAGCTCTTGGATATGTTTGTTGTGAGGCTTTCGCCAATGTCGCTTTTTTCTCCTGTTTGCACAAATTGGTCTTTGTAGTTCATGTGATAGAAATTCACACCTGCGTGCCAGTTTCCGCCGTCATAGTTGTAGCCAAGCTCATAGTCTATCATGTGCTCCGCTTTCGGTGCGGGATAGCTGCCATTGTCGGTAAAGTTATTGCGTTCAGGCTCGCGTCCCGCATAAGCCACCGAGAAATATGCGTTATGTCCGTCCTGATAATAGCTTATACCTGCTTTGGGATTCCAGAAGTCGTAGTTTTTGTGAATGTCAAGGATTTGGTGGCTGTTGTCATTTTCATAGAATTTGTCATTCAGACCATTTGTCTTATAGAATACGTGGCGATATTGAATATCTCCGAACACGTCGAAGAAATCAAAGACATGATAAGTGGCTTTTGCGAAAACCGAATAATCGTCTTTGCGAGCGTCGGAATCGTAATATTTATAGCCTGTGTAATCTTCCACCTGTCCCACATTGGATACGTATTTCAGTTTGCCGAAGTGGTTGCAACGGAATTGCGTCATGTTCATTCCGCCTATCACGTCCCACTTGTCGTTTTTGAAGTTCACATTATAGAGTGCACCGTAGTTGTTTTGTGTAAGACCTTTCTTTCTTACGAAATCGGCTTTCTCGATTGTGTTGCCTTCGGAATCGGTGGCTTTCAGTCCGAATTTGGAAAATTTGTTTTGGGGACGGAATTCGCTGTAGTAACCACGGCCGTAAGTGTAGTGAATTGCGGCATTGTGGCTCCAATGTTCGTTGGGCATCCACGAACCAGAGAGAATGTTGTGGTTCTGATAGAAATTGTCGGTGGTTTTGTCCCAATATTTTCCGTTGTCAAGTTTGTAGCGGTAAGTCTGGAAGTTTCCTTTCGAATCTTGCGGGAATATCCAGTTGTCGGAATCGAAAACCATGCCCTCATACAGGGAGTTGAATCTACCGAGTCCGTGTTTGTACATATCTTTATAGGAGTGTATTCCCTGGGACATGAGTGATGCGTCATCGTTGCCCGCAGTTACTCCGCTCCAAGCCTGACCGGTTTTTTCAAAGTTGCCGATGTTTTTGTAGCGCAGGGTGAATTTGTCGCCAAACCATGTAAGTCCGCCATAATATGAGCCGGAGCGTCCGCTTGTTCCGTGAATGAATCCGTCGGTACCGGTTTCGTGATATGCACCATCGAATATCAGGTGGTTCCAAAGAAGTCCGCTCGAGAAACTTGCCCCTGCGTTGTATGTGTTATAGGTTCCGTATGAACCTGTTATTTCAAGCATTTTTTCGCGGCTCGGCATGTTTGTGAGTAATGATATGGTTCCGCCGAAAGCACCGTCGCCATTTGTACTCGTACCTATGCCTCGTTGTATCTGAACCGATTTGAGAAGCGAACCGTAAGAGTTCATGTTAACCCAAAACACCGTTTGGTCTTCGGGCGAATTGAGAGGCACACCGTCGAGAGTAACATTTATACGGCTTCCTGCCGCTCCGCGTATTCTCATATGGGTTGTACCGGTTCCCACACCGTTCTCGCTCCATGCCGTAATGCCCGGAGTGTTGGCAAAGAGGAACGGAAGTTCCCTGCCGCTCTTTGAAAAGTTGTTAAGCTCGGTTTTCTTGATGTTTGCCACTGCAAACGGTGCGTTCTTTTGGGCACGCACGCCTTTCACAACCACTTCCTGCAATTTCTCGCTGCGTATGGAATCGTCGGCTTTTGCGGTGTGAGCAATTCCCGAAGCCGCGATGGCGAGAGAAGAGGCTAAAATCAAATTTCTCATTTGATACCTTTTGTTTTTGATAATAAAATAATGAAGGGATAATATCCTTGCACCTACCTACGCCGGCATTATCCGGATCAGGTTATAGGGTATGATCTCAGACCGCCCAATAAAGCGGACACCCCTTAGAAAGCATTTTGCTTTCCGTGTGCAAAGTTACAAAAAATACATAAGGCGGCAAAGGTTCGTAAAGTCGTCTGTTTTTTCTTGCGCAATGAAGGCGAAAAACACACATGGGAAATAATAAAAAATATAAGGCACATATTTTAAAATACAAGGCACTTATTTCAAAATAAGTGCCTTGTATTTTTGCGCATCTCCAAATGCTTGATAAACAATGAACTATCAGAAGTTGAAAATGTGTGGAAAAAGTGCGTCGTAATGGGGCTTGCAAGGGCATAAATTTCAAGGAAAATCATATACGGGCGTGTGCTTTCGTACAACAATGTGCCCGATCTTGAAAATGTATGATTTTGTAATTTTTGAATAGCGTTTGTTTTTTTTGCTTGTTGTTTGCTTTTTTCTATATTTGCATTAGGAATATCATGAAACGTAGTCTGTTAATATGGGTTTACTTCTTGCTTTGTCTTTCATCGGCATTGGCTCAAGACAGAAAAGTAAAACTTCAGGGAAACATTTAGGATGCTTACTTGAAGTGCGGACTTTTTGAATGTAAAGTTTCGTTCTTTCGATCCGACAGCGTGGAAATTCCGTCCGAATCCAAGGTGTTTGAGGTGGGAAACGACAGCTTGCAAGTTTCCTCTGATAACTTTCCCTGTAATCGGGAACCACGACAACAATCCGGGCACGCCCGAAGGACCTGATACGGATTTCGAAGCTTCAATGCCGTGGCGCACCATTATGTGTCCGAATTACTACTCTTATAATCTCGGCAAAATACATTATGTGGTGCTTGACAATATTATATATCAGAACAAAAAAGGCAAAGGTCCGTATAAGAAAGGTGTAGTGGGCGAGCGCAACTATAAATGCGAAATAACAGGAGAGCAACTCGAATGGGTGAAAAAAGATCTTGCTTTTGTAGACACAAATACAACTGTTGTGGTAGAGTTTCACTCTCCGACATGGGTGCTTGATAAAAATACTTTCGAGACAAGAGGGAAGAATAAAAGTGCGAAGGAACTCAGCGACATTATGAAGCCGTACAAAAGAGTGCATTATGTGAGCGGGCATACGCATTACATGCAAAACATGCATCCGAAAGAATATCCAAACATTACGGAACACAACACTGCTGCGGTATGCGCCATGTGGTGGTGGACAGGAAAGCTTAGCGATATAAGCGTTTGCAGCGACGGTACACCGGGTGGGTACTCGTTGTGGAATGTGAACGGAGACAGTATAACGTGGAAATATATGTCGAACGAGGACAATAACGGAATTCAAATGCGTGTGTATGACATAAACGCAGTAAAAGAGTATTATTCCGGCGAAGCAACGCTTCAGGAATTCCTTTCGAAAAATGATAAGCGCGACGACTTTAAGAATTGGTCTGAAAACAGTATTCTCATAAATGTCTTTGCCTATGATACGGACTGGAAAGTGGAGGCTTTTGAGGGCAAAAAGCTTTTGGCTGTAAAGCGTATGCCTGCGTGCGAAGACCCTATGCCTGCCATTGCACATGATTTGCCACGATATAAGAACAACAAGAATTTTGCGAGAAACGATGGATCGAGTAAGAATAACCACATGTTTTTTGCGCAATGCACTACATCTGACAAACCTGTAACCGTAAAGGTAACCGATTCGTTCGGAAATATATATACAAAGAAAGTTGCGCGTCCTGCGGCTTTCGGTCTTTCAATGGACAGGGAGCAGATACAGAAAACTAAAATATCAAAAAGATACAAAAAGGTGCTAAGATAGAAGAATACTAAAGTTCCTATCTTATATAGGAAAATTTGCTAGGCAATTCCGCAATATGAAACGGCAGACGGTGAAACGCTTCACGCAGTCTGCTGTTTTTGTTTTAGTATGTACGCAATATTTTTTAGTGTTGTCTCTTTTCATTTCCACGTGCCAACACGCATATAAAGATTAAGTTTTACCTGCCAAAAAGTAAGTCTGTTATAGAGGTAAGCAATAAAAATTGCGAGAGAAACTTCTGGCATTCGAAAAATAAAGGTTGCATATAGACAATAAATAATGAGCTTTCCACATAGAAAAGCTCATTATTTATATATGGCAGAACTTATAATTATTCTGCTTTATTTGTAGTCTGCAAGGTTATACAAGTCCTCTGCCGTGGCAGTTCTTGAATTTCTTGCCGCTTCCGCAAGGACACGGATCATTTCGACCGGGAAGTTTATCAACGTGTATAGGCTGTTGTTTCTGCGGTTCGCGAGTATCCTGATTGGCGGCTGCCTGCTGATTACTATCAACGAGGTCTGTGCGACTTTCGGTATATTGCGGTCTTCTTGGTGCAGGCTCTTCATGAGCTTCTTGTACTTCTTCGGGAGCTTGCAAAGGTATTTGTCCGCGCATAAGTATTGAAACCGTGTTGTTATTGATGTCGTCAATCATGGAATCAAACAGTTTTACGCTTTCAAGTTTGAAGATTACGAGCGGGTCTTTCTGCTCGTAGCTTGCATTTTGAACAGATTGTTTAAGTTCATCAAGTTCGCGCAGATTTTCTTTCCATGCGTCATCAATGTCGTGCAAAAGAATGGATTTCTCGAAATCTTTTACAACGCTCTTGCAGTCGCTGTTATATGCTTCTTCAAGGTCACTTGTAATAATGTACTGGCGTTTACCGTCGGTTATAGGAATTTGTATGCGCTTGTACATATCGCCCTGTTCCTCGTAAACCTTTTTGATGACGGGATTAGCCACTTGCGACATACGCTCCGTGCGGCGGTTGAAGTTGCTCATTGCTTCTTGGAAAGCGCGTTCGTATAGGTCTTCGCGCTTCATGCCTTCAAATTTTTCTTCCGTGAACGGAATTTCCATTGCAAAAATCTTGAAGAATGATTCTTTGCAACCTTCGTAGTCGTTATTATTAATAATGTTTATGCAGCGATCCCAAATCATGTTAGAAATATCCATTCCGATACGTTCTCCCATGAGGGCGTGGCGTCGTTTCTCGTATATAACGGTGCGCTGCTTGTTCATCACATCGTCGTATTCCAACAAATGTTTACGGATACCGAAGTTGTTTTCTTCAACTTTCTTCTGTGCACGTTCGATGCTGTGATTAATCATGGGCGATTCGATCATCTCACCTTCCTTGAAACCAAGACGGTCCATGACACGCGCAATCTTTTCAGACGCAAAAAGACGCATGAGTTTGTCTTCCAAAGAAACAAAGAAAACAGAAGAACCCGGATCTCCCTGACGACCTGCACGTCCACGCAACTGACGGTCCACGCGACGGCTTTCATGACGTTCTGTGCCGATTATGGCAAGACCGCCTGCTTCGCGAACTTCGGGTGAAAGTTTAATATCGGTACCACGACCAGCCATGTTCGTAGCAATGGTAACAATGCTGCTCTCTCCTGCGTGTGCCACGATGTCTGCCTCTTTTTGGTGGAGTTTAGCATTGAGTACGTTGTGTTTTATTTTGCGCATGTCAAGCATCTTACTCAACATCTCGGAGATTTCCACACTTGTAGTACCAACCAAGACTGGACGACCGGCATTTATCATCTTTTCAACTTCTTCGATAACTGCTTTGTATTTCTCGCGTTGTGTTTTGTAAACGCGGTCATTCATGTCGTCTCTGATGACCGGGCGGTTTGTTGGTATTTCAACTACGTCAAGTTTATAAATGTCCCAAAACTCACCGGCTTCGGTGCTTGCCGTACCTGTCATACCAGCAAGCTTGTGGTACATACGGAAATAGTTTTGAAGCGTTATAGTTGCAAAAGTTTGCGTAGCAGCTTCAATCTTTACGTGTTCCTTTGCTTCAACTGCCTGATGCAGACCGTCGCTCCAACGGCGACCTTCCATTATACGTCCGGTTTGTTCATCTACGATTTTTACTTGTCCGTCTATAACAACATAGTCATCATCGCGATTAAACATGGTATATGCTTTGAGCAATTGCTGCAGTGTATGTACACGCTCACTCTTTATGGCATAGTTTGTAAGGAGTTCATCTTTCTTGTTTAGTTTGTCTTCTTCGCTCAAATCGTTTTCTGCTTCAAGAGCTGAAAGTTGCGAAGTAATGTCGGGCAAAACAAAAAGATCAGAATCGGAAACTTGTTTCGCAAGCCATTCGTTACCTTTATCTGTAAGGTCAACGCTTTTCTGCTTTTCGTCAACAACAAAATAAAGAGGGTCGGTGGCTTCCGGCATAAGCTTGTTGTTATTCTCCATATAGTAAGCCTCTGTCTTGAGCATTCCCGCTTTTATACCAGTTTCGGAAAGATATTTAATAAGCGGTTTGTTCTTTGGCAAAGCTTTGTGAGAACGGAACAACTGTAGGAAACCTTGGGTTACGGATTCTTTATCCTTGTTCTCTGAAATAAGTTGTTTGGCTTCTGCAAGATATTTTGTAGCAAGTTGTCTTTGCACGTTTACGAGATTCTCTACCAAAGGTTGGAATTGCTCAAACATTTGGTCATCTCCCTTGGGCACGGGACCGGAAATAATCAAAGGTGTGCGGGCATCATCTATAAGAACGGAGTCAACCTCATCGACAATAGCATAATTATGTGCACGCTGTACAAGATCTTCAGGGCTTATAGCCATATTGTCGCGAAGGTAATCGAAACCGAATTCGTTATTTGTTCCGAAAGTAATATCTGCCTGATAAGCTTTGCGGCGTGCTGCGCTATTTGGTTGGTGTTTATCTATACAATCAACGCTAAGCCCATGGAACATATAAATTGTTCCCATCCATTCCGAGTCGCGTTTTGCCAAATAATCGTTTACAGTAACGACGTGAACGCCATTACCTGTAAGGGCATTTAGAAAAACCGGAAGGGTTGCAACGAGAGTTTTACCTTCGCCGGTTGCCATTTCTGCAATTTTACCTTGATGTAGTACCACGCCGCCGAACAACTGTACGTCGTAATGAACCATATTCCAAGTTATTTCGTTTCCGCCGGCAATCCAGTGATTCTGATATATAGCTTTGTCTCCATCGATTCTTACGAAATCGTGTGTAGCTGCAAGTTCACGGTCAAAATCTGTAGCAGTTACCGTGATTTCTTCGTTTTGTGAGAAACGGCGTGCAGTCTCACGTACAATGGCAAAAGCGTCAGGCAAAACTTCGTCGAGTTTTTTGTCATAGCGTTCCAGAACTTCTTTTTCGAGTTTGTCTATTTGAGAAAAAATAGGTTCACGGTCTTCTATAGGCGTATCTTCAATCTTGCCTTTGAGTTCTGTAATCTTTTCTTTTATATCATTTGCAGAACTTTGGATTATGTTTTTTAGTTCTTGCGTTTTTGCACGCAGTCCATCGTTATCGAGAGCCTGAATAGCAGGCTCTGCTTTCTTTATCTTTTCAACCCACGGCTGAATCTCTTTCATGTCGCGAGTTGATTTGTTTCCGAATATTTTGCTTAATAGTTTATTAATGTCCATTTTTAATGTTCTTGTATTGTTATTATATGCCTGTCTGCTTGTAGCTTGTTTTTATTTTACTCCTTCAAGAGGAGCTGCAGAGCAGGCATTGGGAGCACGGATTCTCATGCACGACGAAAGCGTTGGTGCTATACGTTCTACGCTTACCGGCGTTGTTATTTTTTCCGCTTTTATATTGTATCCGTATAAGAAAATTGGGAAGTTGACATATGCCTCGCTGCAATAACTTACTTCTTTTGTATTGTCGTTTATGAGATTCCAGCCCGGTGCTATTTCTAGAAGTATATCGCCGGAGCATTTGGGATTATACCCGTTACGGATTTTGCTAATGCCCGGCGTCCACGCGCCAAGTTGCAATCGCGTGGAGGTATAAACATCTTTTATTCCGGATATGTCGATGAGGAAACCTTCGCAATGTTGCAGGATTTGCGAAAGGCTAAGTTGTTTTTCCTCTATAAGTTTATGGTTAAGGTATATTTCTGCTCCGTGGCATGCTTCTACGTATTGCCCTTGTCCGAAAAGAGCAACGAGATACATATTAAGTAATGCCGAGGTACGACTGATATTAAATGTGCCACTTGGAATGCGATATTTGTCGAGATTTTGTGCTGCGCTGTTGGTATATCCCGTAGAGGTTATTACAAACAGAGTATTGTTTGCACCGGTTTTCTTTTCAACTGCAGAGATTACTTTACTAAGCGCATTATCTATTCTTACGTATGTGTCCTGCAGCTCCATCGGGCTTTCAGGACCGGAAAGATTTTTGTAATTTCCTGCGTGAAGAGTTATTGACAAATAATCGGTTATTTCATCTGCTCCGATTTGCGTTCCATTAAGGCAGGCAAGTGCTGCATTTGTTATTTCATCGTTGATAGCTCCGCATTCTTTGAATTGACGATAGCGACTTGTGCCTTCAAATTTATGACTGAAAGGCTTGGAAACCGCTCCCGACAGGAAATAATTGAAATTTCCTACAATGTCCGAAGAAGGAGTCCAAGAATAGTTTTTAAGTTTTGTGGAAAGTGAGTTACCCGAATTGAAAGATCTCACCCATGCCGGCAGTTCGGTGCTATAATATGAAGAAGAACACCACTGCCCTGTAAGATTGTCAATCCAAAAAGCACCGTCGGCGGCGTGTCCTGCGCCAAAAAGAGCTTCTTCCCCAAATGGTGCTATGGCATATACTATGGATTTTCCGCTGGTAGCAACTTTAAGTTCGTCTCCGATAGTGGAAACAGCAAGACGGCGCGGAGAATATTTGTCGAGAGTCATTACTCCCTCGCAATCATTATCGTCAACAGCCATTACAGGGCGCAGAGTTTCGCGGTCAAGCCACTGTATTCCTACAATTCCGTTATCATAAGGCGTTGCGCCTGTAGAAACTGTGGCAACAGCCGAAGCGCGGTCAAGACGGGATGAAGGATATTGTGCCTGAGTATATACACGGCTGTTTTCAAATAGCTTTTTGAACCCGCCGCTTCCATACAAAGGCGAGAAAGCTTCCATATAGTCGGTGCGCAACTGGTCTATTGTGATATTCACCACAAGACGTGGCACTGCCGGCAAAGACTGTGCTTCTCCTGTTGTGAAATATAGCCCGGCTATAAGGGTTGTTATTATTTTGATTTTTTCCATTCCGCCTTGTGTTGGATATATGCGCTTGTTGCTGTTTGCAGGCACAAAGATAATGCAAAACAATAAACTGATGCGCTGAATGTTTGCGAAATAAACAAACTTACCACAATAAACAGAAAAATTACGCCTGCCGCTATCGGGGCATAATTATCATATTTGTGTTTACGTATGTTTGCCATCCTTATTACCATATATATAATAGGTATGGGGTTTAATATTGCAATCAGCCAGTTTGAGTTTACCGTAGGATGCTCGGAAAAGAAGAAAAGGGTGGCAATAATACATCCCGCCAATCCTTGTATTGTCATTAAGACGGCTTCGTATCCCCAAAATATTTTATTCCATTTTATTTCCAACGCACATATAATCATTGTCAATGCAAGTATTGTGCCGAAAACTCCAATGGGAGAAACAGGGAAGCCTTTTATCTCTTTCCGTGCCTTAATGGGCGGATAAATTTTGGTGTCTGCCACCAATTTCCTTTTGTTTCCGTCTTTGTCGGTGATGTATGCTTTGTCAATGTATTTCTTCATATATAGCGGCGCAAACATCTTTTGACGTTCTCCTATATATTTGTCTGCATCGCTGCCCAAAAGCAAATCTTGTCCGAACTCCGACCATGGGCAGTCTTTCGTATAACGGTGTATTATCTGCCGATAGCTTTCCTGTGTTTCGTCTTTAGGATATGTAATTTTTCCGTTTACGCAATTTTCTATTTGGTCGCGTGCTCGTGTCGTGCAGTTGTCGTATAGGAAATTGTAACGATAGGTCCAATCTTCATATCTTGAAATTTTTACAAGACTGTGAAGCAATTTCTCCTTCTCTTCCTTTGTAAGGTTAAGAATTTGTTCGGTTACGGCAGAGCCGCGATACTCGTATTCGCTAATGAAGTCCTCAAAAGGAAATGCCGCCATGTAGTAGTCGGTTTTACCGAGTACAAAGCGACCCACAAAATTTGAAGTGTGGAAGTCGAACATCCCGTAATTGAACACCCAATCCGCTCCCGAAGCTGTGCGTATCCTTATTGCCGAATGTCCGTAAAGTGCGTAGATTTCCGCTCCCGGGTCGCAGGTCATGAAACTCACGGTTATAGTGTCGTCATTCAAGGTTTCGCCCAAACATTCATCACCGGCGGCAAAAGCCGCAGGCTGAATGATAAAAGCCAAAACCGATAGTATAACGAACTTTAGGAACTTCAACGCCAAGATTTTTTTATCCGAGATTCTTTAATGTTTCCTTTATTGTGGCAATCTTGCTCTGTGTGTCGCAGAGTTTCTTGCGTTCCATTTCCACAACCTTTTCAGGTGCATGGGCTGTGAATTTTTCGTTCGAAAGTTTCTTCTCTATCGAAGCAAGGAACTTTTCAAGGTGTTCGAGTTCTGCATTTGCTTTGGCTTTTTCGGCATCCTTGTCAATTAGATTGCCAAGAGGAACGGCATATTCGGTTGTGCCTACCATAAATGAAGCTGACAATCCGTCTTTTTCGCTTATGGTTTGTATTTCGTTCACTTTTGCCATTTTCTTTACCGTTGAAGCAAATTTTTCGTTTACATTCGAGTTCACCACATTGAGTTGCAGTTCTTCGCGCGGGGCAATATTTTTTTCGGCTCTCACTGCGCGTATTCCCACAACTATTTGTTTCACGGTTTCTATCTCTGCAAGCAGTTTTTCATCCTCGTTCGTGAATTTTTCGTTGCCGTTTGTGCTGTACATAATGCTTTCGCCGTCTTTGCGTTCGCGGATGTGCTGCCAGATTTCCTCGGTTATAAATGGCATGAACGGGTGAAGCATCTGCATTAACTTTTCGAATATGCCCAAGGTGGCTTCCATTGTTTTGCCGTCTATGGGTTCGCCGTATGCAGGCTTGATCATTTCGAGATACCAACTTGAAAATTCGTCCCAGAACAAGTGATAAACCTCCATGAGTGCTTCGCTGATTCTGTATTTCGAGAACAGATCATTAAGTGTTGCCTCGCTTTTGCGCAATTGTGCGGCAAACCATTCGGTAGCCGTTTTTGCGGTATCGGGTTGTGCTATGTTGTTGTCCACATTCCAACCTTCCACAAGACGGAAAGCGTTCCATATCTTATTGCAGAAGTTTCGTCCCTGTTCACAAAGGCTCTCGTCGAAAAGAATGTCGTTTCCTGCGGGAGCGGAAAGCATCATTCCCATTCTAACTCCGTCAGCTCCGTATTCTTCTATGAGTTTCAACGGATCGGGTGAGTTACCGAGCGACTTAGACATCTTTCTTCCGAGTTTATCACGCACAATGCCGGTGAAATATACGTTTCGGAAAGGCATCTTGCCCGTATATTCATATCCCGCCATTATCATTCGCGCCACCCAGAAAAAGATAATATCCGGACCGGTTACGAGATCGTTGGTGGGGTAGTAGTAATCGAATTCCTTGTTTCCCTCCGGCTGCATAATACCATTGAAAAGCGAAATGGGCCAAAGCCATGAAGAGAACCATGTATCAAGAGCTTCTTCGTCCTGACGCAAATCCTTTGCTTCGAGAGCCGCATTGCCACTTTTTTCGCGCGCAAGTTTCACGGCTTCTTCTATTGTCTCAGCCACAACAAAGCCTCCCTGCGGAAGATAATATGCGGGAATTCTGTGTCCCCACCACAACTGGCGGCTTATACACCAGTCTTTTATGTTTTCAAGCCAATGGCGATATGTGTTCTTGTATTTTGCGGGATAGAACTTGATTTCGTCGTTCATTACGGGCGGAAGTGCCATATCGGCAAAGTGTTTCATCTTCAAGAACCACTGCATTGACAATTTTGGCTCTATTGCCACGTTTGTGCGTTCGGAGAATCCCACTTTGTTTGTATAGTCTTCGACCTTTTCCATGAGTCCTGCTTTTTCCAGGTCTTCGGCTATTTGTTTTCTTACCTCGAAACGGTCCATCCCAACATACATTCCCGCAGCTTCTGAAATGGTTCCGTTGTCATTGAATATGTCAATGCTTTCAAGATTATGCTTCTCGCCAAGCATATAGTCGTTGGGGTCATGACAAGGGGTAACTTTAAGACAACCTGTTCCGAATTCCGTGTCCACATATTCGTCTTCAATCACTGGAATTTCCCTATTAACGAGCGGCACTATGACATGTTTGCCTTTCAACCAGGTGTTTTTCTCGTCGTTCGGGTTTATACACATGGCTGTATCACCCATTATTGTTTCGGGACGGGTTGTGGCTACAACAGCATACTTTTTCTCGCCCTTTTTCGGGTCAACAACATAATAGCGAAGGTAGTAGAGTTTGCTGTGTTCCTCCTTGTATATCACTTCTTCGTCGCTGAGCGCGGTTTGTGCCTTCGGATCCCAATTCACCATTCTCACTCCGCGATAGATGAGCCCTTTGTTGTAGAGGTCAACAAACACGCGGATAACGCTCTTTGAGCGTGTTTTGTCCATGGTGAATGCCGTGCGATCCCAATCGCACGATGCGCCGAGTTTGCGGAGCTGTTTCAGAATAATGCCGCCGTGTTCGTCTGTCCACTCCCATGCGTGCTTCAAAAACTCCTCGCGTGTGAGGTCGGTTTTTTTTATTCCTTTTTCAGCAAGGCGTCCCACAACCTTTGCTTCGGTTGCTATCGAGGCGTGGTCAGTTCCCGGAACCCAGCAAGCGTTTTTTCCTTCCATTCTTGCACGGCGAACAAGAATATCCTGTATGGTTTCGTTAAGCATGTGTCCCATGTGGAGCACACCGGTTACGTTTGGTGGAGGAATGACAATAGTGTAGGGTTCGCGATCGTCGGGTTTTGAACTGAACAATTTGTGATCAATCCAATACTGATACCATTTTGCCTCAATGTCTTTTGGGCTGTACTTGCTTGCAAGTTCCATGTTATATGTAAGTCTTTATGTTTTCTAAAATTGATGTTGTGCCGGCGTTGCCCGGTAAAGGCATTGCAATACGCCTAAATTGTTGCAAAATTACGAATTTCTGCGGTTACCGCAAAAACATAAAGGATATGGAAAAAAACATAAGGCATATATTTTAAAATATGTGCCTTGTATTTTAAAATAAGTGCCTTGTATTTTGAAACAAATGCCTTATGTTTTTTCGCATTTATAATGGTCTTATAAACAATAACTTGTAAAGAGGTGCGAAATGACCGTTTTCCGTGTGCCGATATGCGACTTCCGAGATGTGATTTCTCATGGCTTGCCGACATGTTAGCTTACGTTCTCAGAGGAATTGTGAGAATAAAGTGCTAACTTTGCACGAATTTTTAGCAATACACACATAGTTCATGCTGCTCAAGAGATATAAAAATATAGAAGAGGAAGGTTTGCAACGTGCTTGGAAGAGTTTTGAAAATTCAGGGGCAATGGTTTCTCCTTTTCTGTATTACGATTACATGAAATGGATTTTCAACGGCGGATTCTTAAACAATAGGGGATACAAACCTTTTGTGGAATGCGTGGAAAACGAAGCAGGTGAAATATTGGCAATCTTTCCTATGAAGAAAAAGTTTTTGTTCGGCACGAAAATCAAGATGCTCGGCGACATGCAGGGCTGCGGATGTGCAGGAGGCATTTTTTCGCCGAAACTTTCGGATAGTGAAAAGGAGAAGTGTATAAGATTGTTTTTCAAAACCCTGTTTGAAAGGGGAAATGTCCGTTTGTCGCGTATCAGGGAGGATTCTCTCGGCTACAGATACATGAAAAAGATTTTCGAACAAGTTCCGCGTTTGAAAAAACAGGCATGTGTGTCAATTGAATTCGGAGATGATTATGAAGCGTATTTGAAAAGTTTGTCATCGTCTGTGCGTCAAAATCTCCGCACAGCCGACAATCGTATGCGCAGGGACGGACACGAGTGGAAACTTAGGGCGTTTTTGCCGGGCGAAAAGATTGACGATGAGAGTTTCAAACAGATAATGAAGCTTTATCTCGCGCGGCTTTTCGGACATTACAGACAAAATTTGGGCGCAAACTGGTTGAGACGCATGAAGAACTCGTATTTTTACAACCATATAAAACACGATACTTTGTCGTTGCGCAACAACACCAACGCATGTCATTTCATTCTCTACATAGATGGGCTGCCGGCATGTTTCATGTCGGGCTTTGCAGACCATAAAGGTAAGAAAATTGTTGTTCCACGCCTTGCCATTGACGAAAGCCGCCGATTCTATTCGCCGGGATACGTGATGATAAGAGATGCCGTGCGTTATCTTATGGAAAATACTGATTTCAGAACGCTGGATTTAAGTCGCGGTTCGGAAAAATACAAACTCGATTTGGGCGGAAAGATATATGAAACGATCAGCATGGAGCTGAAAAAGCCGATGAAAGTATGAACTCCGAATAATCAGGGACAGGAACAGGCTTGTTTACAATAAACCGAAAACAATAATCCCCGCTTTCCATAAGAGAGCGGGGATTGTAGTATTTATGTGGCTTGCTGCCAATAATAGAATCAGTTTACGGCTTCGAGTTTGAAGACAACGCTCGAGAAATCTCCGTCAAGATTTACACGGATACCCGCTTTCTTGAGAGCACGACCGCTTATTACTTTTCCACTGAGCCAGTGGGGACGGTTGGGATCGAGTGGTGTGATGTCGGTGAACTTATAGTTTTTGTTTTCGTCCACACCGTCAAGGCGAATCAACGGATCGTTTTGAATTGTGCACACTTTATGGTCGCGATAAACGTAGAATACCGCTTTTGATTTGTCTTCCGAAGAATACATAAGTGAGGTTACGTAGTCGTTATCATAGGGAGAATTCAAACGATAAAGGTCTCCCATCTGCACAACACGACGCACGTCCTTGTAAGCTGCTATTGCGCGTTTTGCAAATTCCTTTTCCTTATCGTTCATGTTCTTCGGTTGCAATTCCATACCGAGTCTGCCCTGCATTGCAACGTCGAAACGGAATTTGAGAGGAGTTACGCGACCGGTTTGGTGGTTGGGAGTTGCGCTGACATGCGATCCCATACCGATTGCGGGGTAGAAGTGAGAAGTTCCCCACTGAATGAATAGACGCTGGAAGGCATCTGTGTCGTCCGAAGTCCAATATTCGTCAAAGAACGGGAGCAAACCGTAGTTTACACGTCCGCCACCGCCGGCACAAGCCTGCACCACAACGTTGGGATATTTGGCACGCAGACGTTTTAGTACGTTGCGAAGTCCGAGCTGATAGTCTATGAAAATCTGCGATTGGCGATCGGCTTTAAGATAATGCGATCCGTAATTCATGATGTTTGCGTTGGCATCCCACTTGATGTATGCAATTTCGGGAGCCTGCGTCATTACGTTGTCGAAAACAGAGTAAACATAGTCCTGAACCTTAGGATTTGTGAGGTCGAGCACCATCTGTGTGCCGCCGCGCCCTTGTGTGAGTGGACGGTTGGGACTGCTCAATGCCCAATCGGGATGTTTTTCGAAAAGTTCGCTCTTTGTGTTTATCATTTCGGGTTCAATCCAGATTCCGAACTTTATGTTATGTTTTTTAGCATCGTCTGTGAGGGCTTTGATGCCGTTTGGCAATTTCTTTTTGCACACCATCCAATCGCCAAGACTTGTATGGTCGTTGTCGCGCGGGTATTTGTCGCCAAACCAACCGTCGTCCATAACGAAAAGTTCGCCTCCGAGCGATGCTATGTCGCCCATCATCTGGTCCATGGTCTTTTCATCGATGTTGAAATATACACCTTCCCAGGAATTAAGGAGAATCATTCTTTCCTGGTCGCCGTGAGCGAGTGCGTATTTGCGCGCCCAGCGGTGGAAAGCCCTACTTACGCCGCCTTTTCCCTCTGTCGAGTAGGTCATGATGAATTCCGGTGTAGTGAATGTCTTACCTCCGTCAAGTATATAGCGTGATGTTTCTTCATTGATGCCTGCAAGTACTTCGAGTTGGCTTCCTCCGGCTGCTCTTGCCTTGATTTTGTAGTTGCCGCTCCAAGCCAATGCGCCGCCGAATACGGTTCCCGAATTTTCTGTTGCCTTGCCGCCCACGGAAATCATGACACTCGGGTTGTCGGCATGAGTGTTTTGAATGCCGTATTTGTTGGAAACCACAATCTGTCCGTCGGTGATTTGCTGTTCATTCATAAAACATTCGGCAGCCCAGCCTCCGTGGAAATGGGTTATGTAGTTGTCGCTACGTGCAATGGGTATCTGCGCTGAAGCAAACATTTCGAGAGCCACGGATTTCTTTGCGGAGTTTACGATGTCGGTCCATGTCGAAATGATATCGGTTCCGTTAAAAGCTTTGAAGTATTGGCGCACGTAGAGAGGGTAAACCTTGTCTTTCATGTCTATTTCTATCGTTGTGCCGTCGGCATCAGAGGTTTTCTTGATGCCTTCCACTTTCAAATCGAGTGTGAGACTGCCGTCGGGCTGTGTGATTGCCAAGGCTCTTTCTTCGTTGGAATGCACACCGAAAGCGTAGTATGATTCGCGATCAAAGGTCATGCGTGCGGCACGCATGTCGTTGGTTGAAGTGGATTCGTCTATTTTCGGTCCGTAATAGACTAAACGTGCCACTCCGTTGTCGTTGTTCACAATCAGTGTGGTGTTGGGCGTGGAAAGTCGGTATTCCTGTGCCGGGAGAACGCATAGCGGCAGTATTGCCACTGCTATTGCGCTCAGCAGTTTCTTAATCATTTCTTTATGGTTTAGATGTTTGTAAAAATTATTTTGGTAAAGATTTTATTGTTTCAGTTTCACGACCACAATTACCTTGGGTTGTTGCGGATCATTGGTAATCATGAGCACTTTCAAACGGTTGCGCGAGTTCTGTTTGAGGAATTTGCGCAGAACAGTGATTTTTAGTTTCGTTTGTTTGCCCGGTGCTATTTTGCGGCTCACTCCTACGTTGAGCGCGGAGGCGAATACTTGCAGCGAACGTATTTGCAGTGTGCTTTTTCCGCTGTTTGTTATTGTCAGCGTGCCGCTCGCTTTGTTTTTTTCGTTTATTCCTTCGAGCACGAGTGTATCGGAAGAGAGTGAAATGCAGGGTGCTTGCGAAAGTTGTGCTTCGCTAAGCTGCGCGGCTTCGGGAAGTATCACCGCCGAAACGCCTATTTCGTTTTCTTCGTCCACTTTGTCTCCGGGGAAACGGCTAAGATATACCGATGTCTGCGTCAGCCCCATGTTGTTGAGCATACGGCTGTTGAGCGTAACCTGTATTTTTCCGCTGCGGTTGGGGAGCAGTGTTTCGGGTATGGCTTTAGCCGACAGATATTTGGGCAGGTGCATCAGCTCGGGCTTGTAAGTTTTTGTGCCTTCGTTGAAAATTTCTATTGTTTTAACTGGTGTGTCGCCAATATTTACGTCGTCGAACTCAATGTCTTCGGTATTGAGTTTTATGTCTCCTATCTTACGTTTGTATTCTCCTATATAGTCGGGCAATTGAGCCACAACGTTGCCGTATATCGTGAGATAAGTGGGGCGTTTTGAGGCGTTTGTATATACTGCCACCTGTTTCGTGAAATGACCGAGCATTTCGGCATTGTACGAAACGGATATTTCGGATGACGTGCCGGGAGCTATGTTTTTTTTGTCCCATTTTGCCACGGTGCATCCGCACGAGGCTTCAATGTTTTCTATTGCCAGGGGCTTGTCGCCCGAGTTTTTTATGGTGAAACGGGCTATGGCGGGATTGTTCCAAAGAATGGAACCCATGTCGTGCTTCGGGGCATCAAACACAACCGACGGCTGTGCAAAAGACAACGTCGGGGCAAGCCATGCGCACAACATGATAATTTTCTTTTTCATCGGAATTTCTGCAATTTCCTACAAAGTTACTTTTTTCTGCGCATTTACGGGTAGGATGAGCATGAAAATATAATCAAAATACGTTGCTGTGGTTAACTTTGGGCAAAATATAAGTGTGAGTTAGCTTGTGGTCAGGAATTGCCGATTTTTTGCAGGTTGGAACTTTGCAAAATTTAGTTTGAAACGGGACATTTGGGATGCCAAAACAGTTGCCCGAAAAAACACATGGCTTGTTGTGAAAAATACAAGCCATATATTTTAAAATACAAGGCACTTATTTCAAAATATATGCCTTATATTTTTAGCGTTTTCAAATGCCTGAAATTTAGCGGCTTGTAAAAGCCGAAAATTCGAGTGTGAAAATGATGCTAAAAACGGGCGTTGAAACAAATTTCTGGGGAGGTATGGCGCGCGTGTTGAGAAGCGCGGATTTTTTGTTATCTTCGCGTTGTTCTTTTATAAAACGTAGAAAATATGAAATTCGTTTCGTGGAATGTCAACGGGCTTCGTGCTTGCGCAGGAAAAGGATTTGCCGATGCGTTCAATAGCCTTGATGCCGACTTTTTCTGTCTTCAGGAAACAAAGATGCAGCCGGGACAGTTGGACATGGAGTTTGAGGGTTATAAATCGTATTGGAATTCGGCGGAAAAGAAAGGCTATTCCGGCACGGCGGTATATGCACGTCGCGAACCGCTGGACGTTTCGTTCGGAATGGGCATTGATGATTTTGACCATGAGGGAAGGGTCATAACTTTTGAAGATAAGGATTTTTTTCTCGTGGATGTTTATACGCCCAATTCCCAGGATGGGCTGCGCAGGCTCGATTACCGCATGGAATGGGACGATGCTTTTCGTGAATATCTGCTGAAACTTGGCGAGAAGAAGGCGGTAGTGGTTTGCGGCGACATGAATGTGGCTCACGAGGAGATAGACATAAAAAATCCGAAGACCAACCGCCGCAACGCAGGTTTCACGGATGAAGAAAGAGAAAAGTTTTCAAAGTTGCTCGAAAGCGGTTTTGTGGACACGTTTCGCCATTTGAATCCCGAACTTGCGGGAGTTTATTCGTGGTGGAGCTATCGTTTTCATGCCCGTGAAAAGAATGCCGGCTGGAGAATAGATTATTTTCTTATATCCGAGGCATTGCTCGGCAAACTGCAAGATGCAAAAATCCACGGAAGCATAATGGGTTCGGACCATTGCCCCGTGGAATTGGATTTGGAATTGTCTTAGGATTGCGCTTTATCAGAAAGCCGGTTGCGGCATGGCGGAAGTCCCGCCGTTGATGTCGTATATGTCAACTTTCCAACCTTTGTCTTCAAAACGTGTGAAGTCGGCATTGCCGTAAGTGCGTTCGCCGTCTTTGTGGTTCGTGAGAATTTTTCCGAAAGGTGTTATTCCCGTGAATTTGCAAACAAAGTTGCATTTGCCGATGCCGCTTTTACGGTAATTGTCGGGGCAGAACACATTCAGCACTTTCTCTACCTTATAAAAACCGGTGAGAACGTTTACGGTGATGAACTTAACTTTTTTCAAGGCAGCGTAATACGGGTTCGCCTTGTCGGCATTGTTTGGCTGCGTGGAGCTTTCGGCGAGAATCATTGTGGCTCCAACACTGTCGGCTGCGGTATCGCCGGTATAAGCTTCCGTCTGTGTGGAGTCCGCGCTCATGTTATGGTAATCGGTTTCGGGGATGTTGTCTTCGCCCAAAGGTTTTACGGGCGGATTAGCCACGACATATTTTCTGCCTTCTTCGGTAAGCGACACATTGGCAAAGTAATGCTTTACTTCTTTATAGAAAACTTTCGTACCTTCCCACCAAGTGTATTGTTCAAAACGGTGGCGTTCGTTCACTTCGCTGATTTGGCATGAAACAACGCCTTCTTTGGCTAAGGCTTCCAGCTTTTGTTTCGCGACGGAATCGACTTCGTAATATCCCAAACCTATCTGTACCACCTGACTACTGTCGCGAAAAGCCGTTTCTCTCTCAATGGCTTTCTTGGCACTGTGAGCGGTCAGAGTATATTTGTCGCACGAAGTAAAGAATGCCGCAAACAAAACTGTGCAAGCCGCAAAAAATATATTTTTGAACAAATGGATTTTGCGTTTCATAATGATTAAGTAATAATGCTTCAAAATTAAACGAAGCTATCGGAAACACAAGTTGCATTTCCCGATAGCTTCGTCATATTAATATAGTTCTTAATCCTTGTTCTCGGTTGTTTCGATGTTATCAGCCTCTTTGTTTTCACCCTGTGCGTCTGCCTTGGCTTTTTCGTCAATATCTTCTATGGATTTGCGCAGGTTGTCAACTTCGTTCTTGAGGTTTTCTATGCGGCGTTTAATCTCGTTTACAAAACCATTGCCGTTTTTCGAAGAAACATTGAGGAAACCGAGGTTGTTTTCGTATGTTTGGATTTCGTTGCGCTTAGCTTCGTACATACGGAACAAACGTTCTCTTTCGCGATACATGGCATCACCTCCGCGAGAAATGGCTGCCGTTGCCTGTGCTTTGATGTTTTCGGCGCGGCGGGACATGCGACGAAGATTAAGCTCTTTGTAAATCCTGTCAACTTGTTCGCGATATTCTGTATAGAGTTTCTCTTTAAGGCGATAAGGAACGTGTCCTGTGTTTTGCCATTGGGAAATCAACTCTTGAACTTTCTTTGCGCCCTCGTCTTTTGCCTCTGCTGTTATGGCTTTAAGCTGTTCTATGATTCCGCGCTTGGTTTCCAGATTATCATTCTCGTTTTGTCGCAGAGAAGCAGTGGCTTTTCCGCGTGCTTCAAAGAAAGAATTGCAAGCCTCGGTAAAGCGTTTCCAAATTGTCTCGGAGTATTTGTGAGGAACGGAACCAATCTCTTTCCATTTGACACGTAGGTCTTTTATTGCGTTTGCAGTTGTGTTCCAGTCGGTACTGTCTTTTAATGATTCGGCTTTCTCGCAAAGTGCTAACTTCTTCTCGTAGTTTTCGTTGAGAGATGCTTTCAGTTGTTTGAAGTATTCGTTTTTCTTTACGAAGAAATTGTCGCATGCAGTGCGGAAGCGTTCAAAAATCTTGGCATTTACGTTTTTGGGAGTAAAGCCAATGGTTTTCCATTCAGCCTGAATGTCTTTTATATCGGAAGTTACTTTGTCCCATTCTGCATAAGTGCGTAATTGGTCGGTGCTTATTGCTTCTATTTTTTCGCAAAGAGCGGTTTTCTTTACGAGATTGTCTTTTTCCGCTTCCTTAAGTTTGTCGAAATGTTCCTGATGACGCTTGTTAACAACGGTGGATGCAGCTTTGAAACGCTCCCAAAGCTGTTCGCGTAAATCTTTTGCCACAGGACCTATCTCGCGGAATTCTTGATGTAGCTTCTGCAATTGGTGAAAAGCCGAAACAGGATCGTCAACAGTTTCAAGTTTCTCGGCAGCTTCGCAAAGATGTGTCTTTGCTTCAAGATTCTTTTTGAAATCGTATTCACGGAATTCGTTGTTGAGCTTTAGCATATCATAGAAGTTCTCAACACAATACTCATAGTTTTTCCAAAGTTCCGTAGCGTTTTCTGCAGGAACAGGATTAGCCTCTTTCCATTCCGCTTGAAGTTTGCGGAAAGCATCGTAGTTTTTACCTGTATCCTCGAGTGAGGAAGAGAGCGTCTTGATCTTTTCAAGAATTTCGAGTTTTTTCTTCAGATTATCCTGTTTTATTTTTTCCTGACGCTCGTGTTCCTGCGCACGTTTTTCTTTTATGAGTTTAAGTTCCGCCTTAAAGCGTTCTTCATCAGCGTCTGCTTTCGGTTCGAATTCTTCTTCATTACCTCCGGCATTGATAAAAGCTTCGCGTTGTGCCGCTACTTCTTCGTAGCGTAGGCGATAATATCTTTTTTTCAGAAGTTCTATTTCCTCTTTGTCGGCTATTTCTTCAGCATGTGAGAGTTCGCTCATTCTGCGTATGACGTCTTCTTTGGTTCCCGGCACAACATAGGTTTTCTCCGCGCTTTTAGGTGCTTCGGAGTCTGTTGTTGCGTCAACCGCATGCTGTTGTTCCTGTGCCTCGGAGGCATTTTCTTCTTTTTTGATTTCTTCCTTAATGGGCTCTGTGGTATTGAGCTCTTCCTGAGAGGGTGTCATTTCGTTCGGTGTCATTTTGTTTTCTGACATTATAGATTATATCGTACAAATTAAGTGATTTTTATTTTAACCACCTAATGTTTTTTTGCTTTTTTGCAGTTTTACCGTCGTACTTTCTCAAATCCATGTTTTTTTTCTGAACCACCATACGAATATAATGGTTACTATCACGGATATTCCGAACACTATCGGGAAGCCGAGATTAAAGTCTTCCATGCCGTTTATAAGGTTCATTCCGAACAAACTTGCAATAAGTGTGGGGAACATTAGGATAATGGACACGGAAGTGAGGCTTTTCATCACGCTGCTCATATTGTTGTTTATGATGTTTGCGTATGTGTCCATTGTAGAGTTGAGAATGTTTGTATAGATATTGGTCATTTCTCTTGCCTGACTCATTTCAATGTTCACATCTTCTATGAGGTCGGCATCAAGTTCGTCTATCGGCAGTTTGAACTTCAATTTGGAGAGAAGCATTTCGTTTCCTCGAATGGAAGTCGCGAAATAAGTAAGACTGTCTTGAAGTCTTGAAAGCCCCACAAGGTCTTCGTTGTCTATTTTTCGGTCCAGATTGAGTTTCGATTCCTCTATGAGAGTGTTTATTTGCTTCAGTCTTTTAAGATACCATACAGATGACGAAAGGAACAAGCGGAATACGAGGTCTATGTTGTCGGTGAAACCCACATCGCGTTTCTGTTGATAGGCAATAAAATCTATCATCATGTTGGTTTCATAGTTGCATATCGTTACGCAAACGTCTTTCTTTATAATAATACCGAGAGGAATGGTGGTATGCGGGGTGTGCGAGCGCACTTCTCTCACGTAGGGTATTCTCAGAATGATTAACACCCAACCGTCTTCGTATTCGTAACGCGAACGCTCGTCCTTGTCTCGAATGTCTTCTATAAAATATTCGGGAATGTTGAGTTTGTCTATCATGAACGAGATGTCCTCGTCGTTGGGACAGGTTACCTGTGTCCAGCAGGCGGACTGCCATGTGTCAATGGTGCGCAGTCCGTTATTAATGTTCCAGTAGGTTCGCATAGGCTTTTACTCCAAATAAAATTTCGGCAGGAGCAAAAGCCTTTAAGGCACTTCTCCCGTCGGTCTAACGTTTGTTTTCCGCGTGATAGTCGTCCATATTGTTTTTTATGACCGTGGTGAAACTTATAATAATGCTTTTGTGCTTCACGAAAGGTCGGGATTGATTATTTCTGTGTGCAAAATTAAAAATTTATTTTGAATTACGCTTGCTGTGCAAAATCTAAATGACGTAAATATGTGATATCGTTGCAACGGTGAGCGCAAAAGAATACGGTTCGGAATGAAAAGATTATTCCGAACCGTATAATCAATGTGTGGTTTTGCCTTTACGCGCCTTTTCTGTAGGCTGACGGTGTCTGTCCGTTCTTTTTCTTGAAAAACCTCATGAAGTGTTGGGGATATTCAAAGCCGAGTCGTTCGCTCACTTGGGCAATGCTCAACTCGTCATCGTCGAGCAGTCGCTTCGCGGCAGCCATTAGGTGGTCTGAAATATAATCTTTGGCGGTTCGTCCTGTTTCCACTTTCACCAATTCGCCGAAATAACCTTTCGACAAGCAACATTTGTCGGCAAAGTAAGCCACTGTTGGCAAACCTTCGCGTATGGCTTGTTTTTCTATATACTCGGTGAGGAGGGTGTTGAACTTTTGTATTACGGTGTGATTGATTTCTTCGCGGGTAACAAACTGACGGTCGTAAAAACGAAGGCAATAATTGAGCAGCAGTTCTATGTTCGACACAATAAGTTCGCGTGTGTGTTTGTCGATTGCGTGATGAAGTTCACGGCTAATCATGTCGAGCACACTGCGGAAGATACTTATTTCCTCAACCGAGAGATGTAAAGCTTCGCTTGAGCTGTATGAAAAGAATTCATAGCGCAGGATGTTTCTTCCGAGGGGTGTGCGGGCAAGAAAGTCGGGATGAAACACGAGTGCGGTCCATATCGGGGTTGTAACACCCGGCATGGGCTTCACGTTAATCGTTTGTCCCGGTGCAAAACTCGTTACGGTCATCTCGTCAAAGTCGTATTTTGTGCGCCCGTAGGATAGTTCGCATCCTTTGTTCTCTTTCAAAAACAGCGCGTATATTCCGTAGTGAACCGTTCTTGCGGTGAAGTTAGCCGGTTTCGTGTTGCGCACCACACTCACAAGCGGATGTTGCGTCTCAAATCCGTAGTAGTCGTTAAAGTCTTGGACCGAATTGAAAGTTACTGTCTCCATTATATGATGTTTTTTGCAAATCTACCATTTTATTGAAATGTGCGAAATTTTATCAGGCTTTTGCGGTGTTGAAAATATAGAATTCCCGGGACGAAAACAGGTTTTGTTTCGAAAGTTTCATGACATGCGAAAAAACATAAGGCATGTGTTGAAAAATACAAGGCACTTATTTTAAATTACGAGCCATATATTTTAAAATACATGGCTCGTATTTTCGGACTTGTAAAGTCTTTGAAACACAACAACTTATAAAGTAACTATGAAATGCGCTTAAAGTTTTGAATTTCAGCGGTTTCCCGGAAAATGCATGCTTCCGCCGTTCTGAATGCCGGCACCGCCTGTTTGCCCCGAACCGTTGCCTTATAGATTTGTCTTGAAAAATTCTGTCAGTTTGCCCCAGGGTATATAGTTTTTGTCTCCTCCGTCGTAAAGGTCGCAATGTGTTGCGCCGGGAACGATAAACAGTTCTTTGTTCGAGGCGTATTTGCCGGAAGTTAACTTTTTATAGGCTTCTTCGCCGAAGTATCGGCTGTGGGCTTTCTCTCCGTGTACAATTATCACGGGAGTGCGCACTTCCGAGGCGAAGTCCCAAAGCGAAACATTCAGACGCATGAGCTGCGTGGTTATGTTCCAACCTGTATTTGAATTGAGCGAACGCGGATGATAGCCTCGTTTCGGATTCTTGTAATAAGCCACGTATTGTTTTACAAAGTCGGGTGCATTGTCGGGTGCTTTCTCGGGCAGATCACCCTGCGGAAGAATCTTGCCGCTGCGGAATTCTTCGGTGCGTTTTGCCGCTAATTGCATTTTGAGAGCATGGCGTGCCTCCTCGTTCATGGAGTCGAAATAACCTTTCTGGGTTACGCGCGTGAGATTGTAGAGTGTTACACTTGCCGTGGCTTTTATGCGCGGGTCGAGAGCCGCAGCGTTTATGGCAATGCCGCCCCAGCCGCAAATGCCGAGTATTCCGATGTGTTCGGCATCCACATCCTCCCGGCACGAAAGGTAGTCTACGGCAGCGCAGAAATCTTCCGTGTTAATGTCCATCGAAGAAGAGTAACGCGGTTCGCCGCCGCTTTCGCCTGTAAACGAGGGATCGAAAGCTATTGTCAGAAATCCTTGCTCGGCAAGGGTTTGGGCATAAAGTCCGCTGGCTTGTTCTTTTACGGCTCCGAAAGGTCCGCTAACGGCAATGGCTCGCAGTTTGCCTTCCGAGACAACAGGTTTGTACATATCGGCAACGAGTGTTATGCCGAACCGGTTTTTGAAAGAAACTTTCTCATGACTCACCTTTTCACTCTTGGGGAAAGTCTTGTCCCATTCTTTTGTTATGTTCATGTTTGTATTATTGTTTTGTGCGAAAGCAATCAGCGAAATCGCGATTACGGCTATCGTTGTTATTATTCGTTTCATGATTCTCTGCATTTGGGTTATGTATGAGTTAACGATTCACGAATGCAAAATTACTTGGGACGCGGCAAAGAAAAAGTACCGTAAGTTCGGGTTGAATTACCGTTAATGCGTAAGCATACGGCTTTTTAGCACTTGTATTCAGGTAAAACAGCCTGTGTAAGCCATTATAAGGGCTAAGAAAACAAAACCCCGGCAAACGGTTAGGTACACCGTGCCGGGGTTATATTATATAATGAATGTCTAAGCTTTATTTCTCGGGAATGTTTTCGAGAACTTTTATTATAAAGTTGTAGAATTCCTCAACAGACGGAACATAGCAACGCTCGCTCGTAGTGTGGGGCGAACGCAATGTGGGACCTAACGAGACAACGTCAAGTCCGGGATATTTGCCAAGGATTACCGAGCATTCCAAACCTGCGTGGTCAACCTGCACAAGGGCTTCCTTGCCGAACATATCCTTATATTCCTTTTTCAAAAGGGCAAGAATCTCGCTGTCATTGTTCGGATCCCAACCACCATAGCTTCCGCTGAACGTAACTTTCATTCCTGCCATTCCGAAACAGCTTTCAAGACTGCGGGCTATGTATTCCTTCATGCTTTCTTTACTGCTGCGGGCAAGGATATTGAATTCCGCTTTGCCGTTTCCTATCTTTATAATTGCAAGGTTCGAAGAAGTTTCAACAACATCGGGGAAATGCGGAATCATTCTTACAACTCCGTCGTGGCAGGCGTAGATTGCATCGACGAGATTGTCTTGTATTTCGCGCGGAGTGATAGTTGCTGGCACTTCTGCCTCTTCTGCAAACATCTCAATGCCGCTTTCTATTCCTGCATACTCGTCAGTGAATTCCTTTTTCCATTTCTCCACGAGCGCATTGAGGTTTTCGGCTTTGTCTTGCGGTATAACGAGATTCACAGTAGCCTTGAAAGGAATGGCATTTCTCATGTTGCCGCCGTTCCATGCGGAAAGACGTGCGCCGCATTCCGTTATGGCTTCGCGCACAAAGCGCACCATAAGTTTGTTAGCGTTTCCGCGACCTTCGTTAATCTCTAAGCCGCTGTGTCCGCCGCGTAATCCTTTAAGTGTAACCTTTACAGCTTTTACGCCTTGCATTGTGGGCTCTTCCTGATACTGCAACTCGGCTGTTACGTCAATTCCTCCTGCACTGCCGACAACAAATTTTCCCCACGTCTCCGAGTCAAGATTCAGAAGAATGTCTCCGTTAAGTTCTCCTTCGGGCAATTCGTTTGCGCCAAACATTCCGGTTTCTTCGTCGCGGGTTATAAGTCCTTCTATAGGTCCGTGTTTCAGGTTTTTGTTTGTCATAACAGCCATGACAGTCGCTACGCCGATTCCGTCATCGCTTCCGAGCGTCGTTCCCTTGGCTTTTACCCAATTGTCTTCAATGTATGTTTCTATCGGGTCTGTTTCAAAATTGTGTTTACTGTCCGGAGTTTTTTGCGGAACCATGTCCATATGTCCCTGAAGTATTACGCCCTTGCGGTTTTCCATACCCGGTGTTGCGGGCACGCGCATCACGATGTTTCCGGCAGGGTCTTTGAAAGCCTCTATACCGTTTTCTTTCGAAAAATCAAGGAGAAATTGCTGTATTTTCCCGAGATGTCCCGATGGACGCGGTATCTGTGTGAGAGAATAAAAGTGTCCCCACAAATCTTTTGGCTGCAGATTTCTTATATCTTCCATAATATTTTTGTTTTTAATTAGTGAATATTCTCTGTTATCCTGTATGCTTCTGTGCGTTTGGGTAAAAATTGCAATGAAATCAGTCCTACCACGCCGAGCACTATGATTAATGCGGTTTGCATGGCATGTACGACGAGCGCAAAGAGAATTGCGTTTGCCGCTCCCACTCCATATAATATCAGCATGGTTTTTACAGCAAAGTGCCACGGACCTGCGCCGTTTGGTGTGGGAATAAGTACTGCGTATGACCCTGCGCAAAATATCACGAGTGCGTCCAATTGGGTGAGATTCGCAGTGAAATCGAAGCAATATAGGGTGAGCGAAAAATGCAGATAGTAGCACAACCATATTGCAAAGCTATAGAACATGTACAGCCCGAGTGATTTCATTTTGCCAAGCGATACAATTCCCTCCCATAAGTCATGAAGAACGCTGTGAAGTTTGCCGAAAACTTTCAGTCTCCTCATGAAAAAAACAATCATCAGTATCAGCGCAACAATACATATAGCTGTAACCACGTAGCCTGTGGTTGTGAAACGTTCCAAAAGGTTTCCGAAATTAGTGCCGGTGCGTGTAAAGAATGTGGTGAATGTTTTTCTTTGCGCAAAAAGGGCAAAAGCCGTAACGCCAAGCATGAAAAGCGCATCGACAATGCGTTCGGTAACCACTGTTCCTATTCCTTTTGCGAATGAAGTGCCGTCGTGGTGTTTCAGAGTGCCGCAACGGGTTATTTCTCCAATTCTCGGAACCACGAGACTTGCCGCGTAGGAAATGAAAATGGCAAACGTGCATGTTCTCCGCCTTGGCTTTTCGCCTGTAGGCTCAAGTGCGAGCCGCCATCTCAAGCCTCGCAATATTTGCGGCACAATGCCGAAAAACAACGACAGAAACATCCATCCCCATTTCATGCGATGAAAAATCATGTCTCTGATGTCGCTCCACGAACTTCCGCGATACATCCAATAAAGAATGCCCGCTCCGAGGAGGAATGGCAGTATAATGCGTAGCGATGTCGTTATAGTTTTTTTCAAATCCGTTTATTACGCATTTATTCGTAATTTTGTAAACGCAAAGATAAACAAATCCCTTTACAGATGCCTAAAGTACGCCCGAAAAAATCGTTAGGACAACATTTTCTCACAGACATTCCCACGGTGGAGCGCATTGCCGCCACCGTGGATGCTTCACCCGATTTGCCGATTCTTGAAGTGGGACCGGGAATGGGGGTTCTCACATCTCCGCTTCTGGCACGCAAAAGGGAGCTGAAGGTTGTGGAGCTGGACAAAGAGAGTGTGGCGTATCTTCAGGAGAATATTCCCGAACTCGGAAGCAATCTGATCGAAGGCGATTTCCTGAAAATCCCGCTCAACACCCTTTTCAACGGACGCAGTTTCGTGCTTACGGGAAATTATCCCTATAACATCAGTTCGCAGATATTCTTTCACATGCTCGAATATAAGGATTATGTTCCGTTGTGTACAGGAATGATTCAGCGCGAAGTGGCTTTGCGTCTCGCTTCTCCACCGGGAAAGAAAGACTACGGCATATTGAGCGTGCTGCTTCAGGCTTGGTATGATGTGGAATACCTTTTCACCGTAGAACCGGGCGTTTTCAATCCTCCCCCCAAGGTTCGCTCGGCTGTTATAAGCATGAAGCGCAACGACGTGTCCGATCTCGGCTGCAATGAAAAGCTTTTCAAGAGAGTGGTGAAGGGCACGTTCATTCACCGTCGCAAGATGTTGCGCGTTACATTAAAGCAACTTTTGCGCGAGATAGATATGAAAAACGGCAAGACCGCCGACCATGCGGAATTTCTTGCAAATCCGCAGCTTACACGCCGTCCTGAGCAGCTGTCGGTCAAAGAGTTTGTTGCTCTTACCAATTCTGTGGCGGAAGAGTGTGGATATGTTGCGGAAGAGTGAAAAAAAACGTGCATTTGCAAGAGTAAAAAAAGTGCCATTGCAAGTTGTTGTGCATGAGACATTTGGAAAAGTAAAAAATACAAGCCATATATTTTGAAATATATGGCTTGTATTTTAAAATATATGCCTTATGTTTTTTACGATAAGCCATGTGTTTTTTCGGATGTGCCGAAATGTCTTCATAAAACTACATGTTTTTCGAGCCGGTACAGATGCCTCTTCAAAGAAACGGGTTGGGGTGTAAGAAATAAAGAAGTCTGTCTTGCCGTAAGACCGAACCTTGGCAAAACAGACTCCGTGTATTCTTCTTCCAAACAGGTACTTAGTGTCTTTTGTGCTTTTTGAGATATTTTATAAGCTCTTGCGGACGGTCTGTTTGTATAAGCGATGCTCCCTGTTGCAATATCCAGCCCCATGTTTCGTCTCTTTGTCCCAATTCCACGGCACGGTCATCGTCATGTCCTGCATTGAGTGAAGGCCACATTGAGTTTATCCAGATTTTCGAGCCGTTGTCCTTTACTTTTTTAAGCAGACGCAACACTTCGGGAGTAACCTTGGAGAAACAACATTCTATTGCTACCGGTTTCATGGCTTTGTATCCATCGATAAACTCCTCGGCTCCCGGTTTGTCAAGGCTTACGATAGGCATATATATGACCTTGTTTAGCACATCACCGTTTTCGGCTTTTACTTTCTCATAGGGAAAGCCCGACTTTATGACTACCTGATCTACGGTTCCCGTTTTCACGAGAAGTGCATATACGTCCTGAAAAAAACCGTAGCCTTGGTCTATGTTTATCAATATCTTACCTTTGGTTTCGTTCAGCACCTCTTCGAGCGTAGGAATCCTATGTGCCGTTTCAACCCACACACCGCTTCTGAGATGTAGCTTTTTCAGCTCGTCAAGAGTGTAATCGGACGGTTTCCCACTGCCGCTGGTTGTGCGATTTATGGTGTTGTCGTGCATAATTACGAGCTGACCGTCCTTGGTCTTCTTTAAGTCAAGCTCAATCATGTCAACGTTCATCGCAATACAGTTCTTGAACGCCTGCAAAGAGTTTTCGGGCGCGTTACGCCAGTCGCCGCGATGCGAAACCACGAGAACTTTTTTGGATTTCGGGTTGTTCAGCTCCTCTACAAGGGCTTTTGCCTGCTTTTGTGCGTATAGCATAACTGCCGAAAGTAATACGGCTATCAGGCAAATGGTTTTTCTCATCATTATAAATAGAATTTTATTGTTAGTATAGTTGTTTTTTCAGAGTCTCTCGTGTACAATATATGTTTTGCGGTAAGGTGTTGCGGCGGTATCGGTTCTTATTATTTCCGAAACCTCCGGCATGGTGCTTACACCGCCGTTGCGAAGAAGAATTCTTATTTGGTCGGCCTGCATGTTGTACATGTCTTTTTCTATGACCTTCTGACACACGAAAAAGTCGGTTTCTTCGTTGCTCAGAGCCAGTTTTGCGGCTATTTGTTTGCGTATTCCGTCCACACAGCCTGCGGGAACGTCGCCATCGTATATGTCGGTTTTGAACACACGTCGGTTTATGAAATTATTGCTAAGGACGGAAAGAATCTTATCCCCGTTCTTCATCCAAACTTTCAGGGCGGAAATAATATCTGTGTCGTCAAGTTCCATATAGTTCTCGAGGCATTCGGGATTGTCTGCGAACTGCTGCGCCGTAATGTCGTTTCTAAGGAAAAAGTCGAGTGCCGGCGAAGCAAACAGGTCCGTTCCCGCGTGAATCATCTGCCTTGCCCGCCGCAATGCTCCCGTAAGCATTGCTTCGGCTGCCACGGCTGTTTTGTGAAAATATACCTGCCAATACATCATACGTCGCGTCATGAGATAATTTTCTATGGAATAAATTCCCTTTTCGTCCACAGCAATATGATCATCTTTGACATTGAGCATTTGAATTATCCTTGCCGCGCCCACGTTTCCCTCTCTCACACCGGTGAAAAAGGAATCGCGGCACAAATAGTCAAGTCTGTCCATGTCGAGCTGGCTCGAAATGAGTTCGTGAAGGAAGTGTTTGGGATATTTGTCCGTAAAAATCTCTATGGCAACGGTTAGTGCGACTCCGAGTTCCCTGTTCATGCGTTCCATGACCATTTGCGAAATTTGCTCGTGGCTCACGTCGGGAATTATGACGTTTTCCAATACGTGCGAAAACGGTCCGTGTCCCACATCGTGCAGCAGAATGGCGGCAAGAAGTCCTTCGCGTTCCTGCTTTTCAAGGTTCACGCCTTTCACTTCAAGGGCGGAAACTGCCTGACGGGTGAGATGGTATGCACCAAGCGAGTGTTGAAAGCGCGTATGTTGCGCTCCGGGATAAACAATTCCCTCAACGCCCAACTGACGTATGCGTGTGAGGCGTTGAAAGAGGGGATGTTTTACGAGCGTGGTTATTAAACCGTCGTCTATAGGCGTAAAACCGTGTACCGGGTCAATGATGTATTTCATCAAAAGCCGTTGGGAGAGGGTTATTTCTTGAAGTTGTCCAGGGCTTTAGCCATTTGGTCGGCAAGAGCTTTGGCTTTTTCGCCCGCCACTTTGGCGTAGTTCTCGCCGGAATCTGCAAAAATTATTCCGCGTGAGGAATTGACGAGCAGACCGCAGTCCTTGGTCATGCCGTATTTGCAAACTTCTTCAAGCGAACCGCCCTGTGCTCCGACACCCGGTACAAGCAGGAAATTGTCGGGCACAATTTTTCTGACGTCTCCGATGAGTGTGCCACGGGTTGCGCCCACAACATACATCATGTTGTCTGCATTTCCCCACGCCTGACTTGTGCGTAGCACTTTTTCAAACAATCGTTCTCCGTTGGTGTCTTCTGTCATTTGGAAGTCAAGACTTCCTGCGTTGCTTGTGAGAGCAAGGAGCACAACAAACTTGTCTTTGTGCTCGAGAAAGGGAGTTACGCTGTCGCTTCCCATATACGGAGCCACGGTAACGGCATCTGCGCCGAGCGAATCGAATGCTGCCGTGGCATACATGCGTGCAGTGTTGCCTATATCCCCGCGTTTTGCATCGAGCAGTACGAAATGGTCGGGATAGTATTCTTTCAAATACTCCACGGTGCGTTGCTGTGTGCTTTCTCCCACTATCCCGGCAGCTTCGTAAAAGGCTGCGTTGGGTTTGTAAGCCACACAATAGGGCGCGGTTGCGTCTATTATGTTTTTATTGAAGGTGAACATTGCATCGTGGTCGGATGCAAGGCATTCGGGGAGCTTCTTGACATCGCTGTCAAGCCCTACGCAAAGAAACGATTTGCGTTTGAATATGTTTTCAATCAGTTGTTTGCGGTTCATATAGATATGTTTGTTTTATAATTCTTACAAAGTTACGCATAAACTGCGAATAAAACCGAAAGTATGCGCTAAAACATTCTTTCTGCGTCTGTTTTGCGAATAACGATATGTTTGCGGCGGGAGAAAAAGAGCCTGATTTTTGCGCCGATGCAGGCAGTTGTTTTTCAGGAGATTAGAAATGACGAAAAATACAAGCCATTTGTTTTGAAATATAAGGCACATATTTTAAAATATATGCCTTGTATTTTTTCATACAAGCCATGTGGTTTTTCCGGAGTGGGGAAACACCACGGGAATGTCGGTTTCTGCTTGTGAATATATTCATAAAATAACCGCGCAACGCGAAGGGCGTTGCACGGTTATCAGTTGCAAACATTAATCGCACGGATGTTATGGTCATCCTAACTTATTTCCTTCGTAAAATTCTATGATTTTCATTCGCAGGATATATTCGTATTTGGCTTGCAGGGTGGAGGTGATGGCGTTTGCGCGTTTTGTTTTTGCCTCTTCGAGTTCTGTGGCGTTGGCACGTCCGTTTTCGAATTTTCCTGTCATCATGTTGAAATTCGATTCTGCGGCTTTGCGTGCGGCTAATGCCGATTCGTATTTCGCCTGTGCGTTGACAGCGTTGTAGTATGCCTGCTGTATTTCCTTATACAGAGTTTTTTTTGTCTCGTCAAGCTGCAGTGCCTGCTCGGATTGCTGCAGTTTTGCCTGTCTTATGGAATTGCGGGTGGCAAGACGGTTGAAAATAGGAATATTGAGCGAAAGACCTATGGACTTGTTGAAATTGTCGCTTAACTGTTTGGAAAATGACGATGCCTGATAGCCCGAAGTTTTGTAATACTCCGATGAAAGTCCAGCGCCGAGCGACAGAGTGGGGTAGAGAGCGGCTTTGGCAATGCGTATGTTCTTTTCGGCAGCTTGCAGACGCAGTTTCTCGGCTTGAATTTCGGGTTTAACACCTTCGGCGCGGGCAAAAATACGGTCGGGAAGCGGTGGGAGTGTTGGCGAAGTCTCGCCTTGCGGTGCCACAATCTCTATGCTGTCGGGCGAAGAAAGCTCGAGCAATTGCGAAAGGTCGAGCATGGCGAGTTTGTAGTCGCACTTTGCCTGCGTTCTTCCCATTTCGTCCTGCGCCACTTGGGAATGGGCTTCAACCACATCGCTTTCGGGCGATTTCCCGGCATTGAAGAGTTTGGAAATACGGTCTTCCTGAATTTTGGAAAACGCCACCTGGGCTTCCTGAACCTTTACAACTTCGGCGGCGTAGACTGCTTGCAGATATGCAGCCGCTACCTGAAGCGCAATGCTCTGACGCGCATGTTCGAGGTCGGCAGTTGCAGCCTGAAGATTCAGTCTGCTCATGGCTATCTCGTTCGGAATTCTTCCGCCGGTGAGTAGGGGAACGCTTGTCTGCAGATTGAAACCTGTGCTCTGCGTGTTGCGGTTGACGTAAGCGTTTTCCGAGTTTAGTCCGCGCCCGAAGTTGAAACTTTGCGAGGCACCTGCCGTGAGATCCGGCAGACGTGAGTTTCGTGCCGTGGACAGTTGTACTTTCTGTTGTTCCACATTGTTGGCGTAGCGTTTGACGTTTACATTGTGCGATACGGCATAGTCAATGCACTGTGCGAGAGTCATAACACGTTGTGCCGGAGCGCAGAGCGAAAAAGCTGCTGCAATGCAAATGACAATGGTCTTTTTCATGACGTTTCCTCCTTAGTCGTTAGCGTTGTTCTCCTGGTTTATGACGTTTCCCCTTACTTTCTCGCCGGCTTTAAGTCCGCTTTTGATTTCAATCTTTATTCCGTCGCTCAAACCGGTTACAACCTTGCGTCGTTCAAATGTCTGCGGTTCTTTCTTGGTAAGAACGTAAACGAAAGTCGTGTCGCCGCTGAATTCTACGCATCCCTCCGGCACGGAAACGACATGGGTGGATTTTTGAAGCTCTATCTCTGCGTTTGCGCTGTAGCCGGAACGAATTTTTACATCGGGCGAAACCTTGACAGCCGCTTTTATTTCAAACTGATTGGCACTGCTGCCGTCGGTTGACGATTCTACTTCGGGCGAAATGTACTCAAGTTGTGCAGAAAATTTGTGGTCTTGCAGTGCGCCTACGGTTATAGTCATAGGCATTCCCGTGTTTACAAGTCCTACTTCGGTTTCGTCTATCGTTCCTTTGAATATGAGGTCGTTCATGTCGGCAACGGTGGCGATTGTAGTACCATCGTTCATCGTGTTACTCATTATGACCGAATTTCCGACCTTTACCGGGATGTCGAGAATAATTCCGTTGATAGTGGAACGTATGAGAGTTGTGCTGTAAGTGCTGTTTGATGCAGAAACACCCTCTTTTACTATTTGCAATGCGTCGGCTGAAGTACGGCTTTCTTCTTTTGCTTTCTTCAAATCCTGTTGCGCTTTTTCGAATTCTTCGGTGCTAATCAATTTGTCATCGTAAAGTTTCTTTGCACGGTCGTAATCGCGTTTGGCTTGTTCGAGATTTATGCGCGCCACACGCACTCTGTCATCGGCAGAATTGAGTTCCTCCATACCGGGAATAACCTTGACTTTGGCAATAATGTCTCCTGTGTGAACAACGTCGCCTGCGTGTTTGTAAATCTCGGCAATGATACCGTTTATCTGCGGTTTGATTTCAACTTTGTCTCTTGGCTCAATGTTTCCGTTGAGTACCGTGGTGCGCGAAATGTTTGCGTATTCGGCGTTCTCCGTTTCGTAAAGTGTAGGAGTCTTTTTTGATTTCTGATAAAGGTAAACAAAAGTTCCTGCAAACACGGCGACAATCACAACAGCCACCGCAATTCTTATTATTCGTTTCATAATTTGTATGTTTATTTCTATGTTTGAAAATGTTTCTTTATTCGTCGCGCATTGCATCGACAGGTTTTATGGCAAGAGCCCTTGTGGCAGGGAAAATTCCTGCAACGAGTCCGAGGACAAGCAATGCCAAAGCTACGCAGAAGGCTATGGAAAATGGAATTTGGAAATTAGCTAATGTTTGCGAGCCACGCCGTATGAGCGGCTCGAAGACTCCGAGAATTGCAACTGCGGCAATGAGTCCCGACATTCCTGCCATGAGAGTCATTATTTCGCTTTCGGTAAGAATTTGAACCAATATGTCGCGCGGCTTTGCGCCTATTGCCCTGCGTATTCCCAATTCCACGGTTCTTTCGCGAATTGAAACAAGCATTATATTGGTTACGCCGATAACTCCGCTTACAACAGTGCCGATTCCTATGAGCCATACCAAAATGTTTATGCCTCGAAAGAGATTATTAAACATTTGGAAAACCGTTTCGGCGTTGAAATATTCCAAAGCTTCTTTGTCATCGGGGTGTATGTTATGGGCACGATACAGAACACGTCTCACACTATTGCCGAGTGAAGCCACAGTAGTGTTCTTTTGAGCGGTAAAAGTTACAATATCTACCTTCTCGCCATAGTTAAGTATATTGCGCATAACGGTATAAGGGATAAGAATACTCTCTTGCGACTGTCCGCTTATGCTTATATTGCTTGTGCGAACATCCATACCTATTACCTCGTAGTAAACACCGTCTATGGTAATGAATTTGCCGCATGGATTTTTTCCATCAGGGAACAATTCTTCGAAAACTCTCTTACCAATGACGCACACTTTGCGCTCCAGACGAACATCGTTGGCATTTATGTATCGTCCGTATTTGAGTTCGGAAGTTTCTATTTTGAGTTGGTCGGGATGTATTCCTTTTAGTGCCTGAACAGAATAGGTGCGCTTGGAACACTTTGCCGTTTTGCCCCATTCCACAATCATTGGAACAATAACGTCAATGCCTTTAATGTTTTTGTGAAGGTTTTCCACGTCGCGCATGTTCAGAGACCATTCGCGTCCTTTACTATATCCTTTGTAAGCTTTCGTAGTATTTTTGGAAGCTATGGCACCTGTGTTTTCTGCGAAGCCACCGAATTTGGACATCATGAGGTCTTGCAAACCTTTTCCGCCTCCAAGCAACAAAATCAACATGAATACGCCCCAGAATATGCCGAATGCTGTCAGCATGGTGCGGGATTTGTTTCCCGCAAGTGTGCTTGCCACTTCCGCCAAACGGTCGCTGTCGAAAATTTGACGCAATGGATTGATAATATTTCTTGTTTTCATATTATTCTGCTCTTAATGCTTCTATCGGTTTTACCTTTACGGCTTTTCTTGCAGGGATAAGTCCCGCAATAACTCCTGCTGCAACCATAACCAACAGGGCTTTGATGCAAATGGAAAAATCAACCGTAGGATTAGAAAAGACTGTAATCGTCATGCCTTCGAGTGAAATTTTCGAATCTCCGCCAATTATGCTCATGTATTCCGTTGCAATTACTCCGAGAACCATTCCTATGTATCCGAAGACCGTTGTAACAACCACGCTTTCTATTATCACGCCTTTTAGAATAGACACCGGACGCGCGCCAAGTGCTTTGCGTATCCCGAATTCATGGGTACGTTCTTTTACTGTTATGAGCATTATATTACTTATGCCCACTACGCCGCTTATTAAAGTGAGAAGTCCGATGACCCAAAGGGCTATGTGAAGAATGTTCATGGCATCTGCGTTTTCTTCTGCGCCTGTTGTTGTGTTCCACATCCATACTGCGTTTTTATCGTCAGGCGAATATTGGTGAACAGGTCCCGCAAATCTGCGGTATTGTGCCGCAAAATCCTCAACATCTGCATCTTTGCGTATTCCTTTAGTCTTCAGAGAAAGCACATTATATTTGTCTGCTTTTCCATATACCGCCTGCAATGTATTAAGTGGCATGAAAACGTCCTGATTCCTGCTCATTCCTTTATCAGGATATACTCCGACTACGCGATATGCCACATTCTGTGCGTCAACAAGCTTCCCCACGGCATTACGCCAGGAACCGAAAAGTTCGTTTGCGTCTTTTTGCGAAATCACAATAACCTTTCTGCGCTCGCGTATGTCTATTTCGTTAATAAATCTGCCTTCTGCCACGTTTTCTGCCTGCGAATTCATCTCGCGATACTGAGGCGAAACGCCGGTTATGTCTCGTGATACGCTTTGTTTCCCGTATCGTATTGTAACGTTGCCTTGCGACATTTGTCCCGTTGCTATGCGCACGTTGTTTTTGAAGTTATGTCCGGCAATGTTCAAGTCTCGTTTGTCGAGCGATATTTGTCGTCCTTCTTTCAAGCCGTGATATGGCATGGAGGTAGTGCCTCCGTAAATTTCCATTACGTCGAGCGAGAGTGAACCCGAGACATTTTCGAAAGCATGTATTATTCCGTTTCCGGCTCCAAGCAACAATATCAGCAGAAACATGCCTGTTGAGACAGAAATGCCGGTAAGTGTTGTGCGGAGTTTCGAGCGTCGCAGGGTTGCCATCAGTTCTTGTAGAGTGTCTATCATGATTATTACTTCATTAATCCGTTTGCTCCGAAGATAGATGCGTCATGGTGTACATTTTCTTCTATGTTTTCTATAACGCCGTCTTTCAGGTGGATTATTTTGTTTGTTACGTTTGCCACGCCACTCTCATGTGTTACCACTACGATGGTCATGCCTTCATCGTTGAGCTTTTTCAATAGTTGCATAACCTCAAGTGATGTGCGACTGTCCAAAGCTCCCGTCGGTTCATCGGCGAGTATTATGCGCGGCTTGGTAATCATTGCACGGGCAATAGCCACCCTTTGTTTCTGACCTCCCGAAAGTTCGTTCGGCAAATGGTGAGCGTGGTCTTTTAGTCCCAGACGGTCGAGATATTCCAAAGCCAATGCATTGCGACGTTTGCGACTTACGCCCTGATACATCAGGGGCAGAGCCACATTTTCCATCGCATTTTTGAAAGAGATGAGATTAAACGATTGGAATATGAAACCTATCATTCTGTTTCTTATATCTGCTGCACGATTTTCGCCCAGATTTTTTATTTCCACGCCGTCTATGGTGTAATCTCCGCTGTCATAGTTGTCGAGGATGCCCATAATGTTCAGCAGTGTGGACTTTCCCGAACCTGACGCGCCCATTATTGAAACGAATTCGCCTTCGTTTATGTCGAGCGAAACTCCTTTCAGTACATGAAGCTTTGTTCCGTTGTCGTAGGTTTTGTTTATATCTTTCAGGTGTATCATTTTTCCTGTTCCTTGTTGTTTTTATATTCGGCGTATAGCTTTTCTATATCTCCGAAGTCTATTCCGAGCATGTCCATGTGTTTGAAGAAATCGGGCACAAAGGATTCGAAAAATTCTTTTTTCCTTGCTTCGGAAATTATTTCCCTGCTGTCGGGAGTTACGAAATAACCCAATCCGCGTTTGCTTTCTATTATCCCAAGTTGTTCAAGGTATCCGTATGAGCGCACTGCGGTATTTGCGTTTACTTCCATTTGTGATGCGTAGTCGCGCACCGAAGGTATCCGGTTGCCTTCCTCATAAACGCCGAGCATTATCTCATCGCAAATGCGCGTGGCTATTTGTTGATATATTGATTTGCTGTCGTTGAAGTTCATAGATTTGTCTTAGATGTTTTTTAATCCTACCTGACGGTTACTGAAACTGATAAAATTCATAATCTTTTCCGCAGTCCGCTTAGGTAACTCTTCAGTCCGGGGCGTACAACCTGCATGCGTTTGAAAAGAAAATATGAAAGCCAGAAACAGAATACCGTCATTGCCGCAGTTATTACTATATGAAAAATCAGACCTGCCGTATCGTCCCCGTTGCACCAGATGTTGACGTTTATGTTTTTGAAAACTGTAAGATACTCTGCCGTAACTCCGAGAATAAAACAGGGCATCAGTATTATGGAAGTGATTATCCAGCTTTTCTTTTTCCACAATATTCCTCCGAGAAGGTATAACGAGAAACCGAAAAGGGCACATACAAATACAAATAAGGGTAGGAGAAACTCGTTAATCCTTGTAACGCCGTAGAAGCGGAAGTTGAAATATGCAAAAGGATTAAATTTCGCATCGGCAGGAATGTCTCCCGAAATCCAAAGTATGATACCGAGTAAAAGGTAGAGCACAAGATAAATAATATACGAAGCCACAATCGTGCCGCATACCACTATTATGAGACGGGCAAGGAATTTTTCCATATTTGTGGCGGGAAGCATTATGTGGCTTATGCGGTTTCCTTTATCGGAAAGGCTTGCTGCAAAAAACGATGCTCCGAATGTTATTCCGAAAACCATTGTTAAGAATGTAAAGCCCGGCAATTCGTCCAGCATTTCGTATACCGGTGCGGAACCGAATAGTTTCACGAAAAAGAATATCATATACATCACTGCCATTGACATGACACACAGGCGAAATTCCGGTGAAAGAAATCCACATTTAAGCACATGCAGGAAACGGTTGCCTGAGAAATTGTTTACGGGATTTATTATTTTCATAATTCTTCGTCTTTTTGATTGTTGTTGTCCTTGTTATCTATTGATATTTTGCCGTCAACTGTGGCGGTAAACAGCATTTCCAAGTCGAGTGGTGTGTCTGTTCCCGCATTATTGTCCATAATAATTTTATTACCGTTCACGGAACGCTGCACATATATTGCGTCGTCAACAGGTTCTCCCATGGGGCGTTCGTCAAAAGCGTAGCGGTTTGTAATGGCTTCGGTTGAGGCGTTGAGCATAAGCTTTCCGTTGTCAATTATAATGATATGGTCAAGAAGATTATCAATGTCTCTCACCTGATGAGTGGATATAATGACGCTCTTGTCCTCGGTCATGGTTTTTGAAATGGCTCTGCGAAATTGAACTTTCGACGGAATGTCCAAACCGTTTGTGGGTTCGTCCAAAAGCAGCAGGCTTACGTTGGTGGCAAGTGCAAAACATACGTAGGCTTTCTTCTTGTTTCCCATTGAAAGTTCGCCCATGGGCATATCGTAAGGCATGTCGAATTCAGAAAGACAGGTTTTGAGCGTTTCTTCGCTGAAGCGCGGATAGAAGGGAGCGTAACGCTTCACGTATTTCTTGAAATTGTATTTCGGAAGTGTGAATTCTTCGGGAAGAATAAAGATGTTGCTCAAAGTCTTTGGCTCGCGCTTTTTTGTGTCATCGCCCATAAAAAGAATGTTTCCTTTTCGCGGGCGAAGCAGACCGGCTATGAGATAGATGAGAGTGGATTTGCCCGAACCGTTGCGCCCGAGCAGACCGTAGATGTTGCCTTGAGGTAGTGAAAACTCGAGGTTTGAGTAAAGGTTTCCATGTCCGGGATAACCGAACGATACTTTGTTGATGTCGATCATTTGTATACTGTTTTAGTGTATTACTTAATTAGTACACTGCAAAAGTATATATTGTTTCAAATGTGGCAAAGAAAAATCGGGATTTTTTTTGTTTTTTGCATAAAAAACTTTTTTCAAATCCGCAAATGCCGTCAGGCAGCGGGTATAAGACTGTTCATATTTTACGCATATATTCATTTTTACAATCCGAGTGGAGCATCCCGGGGCGGGATGCTGAATCGCGGGTATAACACCTTGAAACACAGGCAAATAGATATTTATTTGTGATAAATATATAAGTTGCTGTTTATCAGAAAGTTGAAAAGTGCAAAAATACAAGGCACATATTTTAAAATAAATGCCTTGTATTTCAAAATATATGGCTTGTGTTTTTTGTAATAAGCCTTATGTTTTTTGCGAAAAGCGGAAAAGATGAAAAAATGAACTGATATATGGAATAAAAATTCGGATTGTTTTGAAAATTCAACCAATGGGTGTTGCGGAAAGGTTGTCATAAAAATGGCTACCTTTGCAGTGAGAATATCTTCATGGGATTTAGTTGAAATAAGTACAAGAACGTAATAAAACAAAATATAGTTATGCTGCAAAACAAGATTTACGATTATACAGACATGTTTGAAGCATCTGTTCGTGTGGGTAGAAGAATTTGTGCGGAGGAACTTGCGAAAATGTTTTTTGTTTTGCCTCCATGGGTTGCGGCTTTAATGAAACTGCGTAATGCTCTGATGAAACCTTTGGGACTGAAAGGAGAAAAATCGCTCGGGGAGTATTTGTTGACGGAATCGGACAGTGTGGCAACGGTAAGCAAGAAGGACAGACACCTGAACCTCCTGGTGGTTTTCAGGTCGGAGGAAAACAATGACGGAAACCAAAAGATTTCTTTTTCTACCAATGTGTGCTTCAACAATGGCATGGGGAGATTTTATTTTGCGCTAATCAAGCCGTTTCATACTTTTATTTGTAAGAAAATGTTGAAGCGTGTGGTTAGAAAGCTTGAACGCTGAGTAAGCAGAAAGCATATCATCCGGAAAAACAGCAGGAGGTAATGAAGAATCAGCTTATCCTTACAGTTTCGTCGGCATATTTTATTACGGCATCGCGGTGTGTAACAAAAAGAATGGTTTTGTCTTTTATGTTATTGCGTATGTTGTGCAGAATTTTCTCCTCTGTTTCGCTGTCAAGTGCCGATGTGGCTTCGTCCATGAGCAGTATGGGCGACGGCGAAAGCAGTGCTCTTGCTATGCAAAGACGTTGCGCCTGACCTTGCGACAGACCTCGTCCGCTTTCTCCGCATTGGGTGTCGAGACCTTCGCGGTTGTGTGTTATGAAATCGGCACAAGCCCATTCGAGAGCCTGCAACATTTGCGTGTCCGTGGCTCCCGGGTTTGCCAGTCGCAGGTTGTCGCGCAGCGTCATGCTGAAAAGCGAATTTCCCTGCGGCACATAGGCAAAAGCACAACGGGTGTCGGCTGAAATTTCCCGTTTGTCGTTGCCGCATATTATATATGCGTGTCCCGAACAAGGGGAAACGTATGAAAGCAGAAGCCTTATAAGCGTGGTTTTGCCCGCTCCGGTGGTACCAACAATAGCACTCATGGTTCCCGGCTTGAATGTATGGCTGAAGTTGTTGATTACGGTTCTTTTGTTGTCCGAATAGCGATAGGAAATATTCTCGCAGCAAATGCCGGGAACGCCGGAAAAGGGGCCTGATTTACCTGTGGATTTTTCGCTGTTTATGGAATCAATTTCGTTAAGTCGCTCACAGGAAGTGTAGAACTCCGCAAAATCGGAAATGGAATTGATAAGCGTTCGCGAAGGTCCCTGAATCTGTCCCGTGAGTTGCACGAAAGCCATGAGTGTGCCGTATGTAATTGCTCCTGTTTCAAGATTCAGTACTCCCCAAATGAATACAAAAAGATAGCATGCGGCAAACCCGAGGTTCAACACCGTGGAAGAGAGAACGGAATAGGTTAATCGTCTTTTGATGTTGCCTTTCTGTATGTCGAAAATGCCCGAGTAGTATTTGGCAAACAGGTTCTGCCCCGTAAGAGCTTTCAACACCGAAATGTTTTGAACGCCTTCCTGCAGCGCAGCTTGGAGTCGGCTGCCGCATTCTTTTATTTTGGCTGAAAAACTGCGGATTTTAAGAAAGTGGAACTTGCTTATCACTATGCCTAAAATCATTATTACGGCAAGGACAATGGCTATGTCTTTGCTGAGAACAAACAGGAAAACGTAGGCACCGCCTAATTGCAGAAGCACAAGCAGTATGGTGGGAATTGTGCCGTTTACGAACGAAATGATTTCGGTTCCGTCTTCCTCGAAACGTCTTACAATGTCGCCCGTGTGATATTCGTTTATGTCTTTCCAGTTTGCCGAAACCGCGTGATGAAACAAGTGTTCCTGCATGCGCCGGTTCATGTTGAAACTTAGCAATGTTTTCAGCCGGCGGTTGATTGCCGAAATCACTGCTTGAAGTATGATGATTACCACAAGCATTGCGCAAGCAAACCGGAGAGCCCATTGGTTGTGATAGACTGTTGCCATGTCGATGGCGTTCTTTGTGGTCCACACGAAAAGAAAATTCAGTCCCACCACAGTCCATCCCAACACTACGTTAAGGCACATTTTCAGTTTGTAGTGCCTCACAACCTTGCCAATCCATGGCAGAATGACGGCGAACTTGTATTCCTTGCCTCCGAAGTTCATTTGCTGTGTGATTATTTCTGCAGGTCTCCGTCCCACATCAGTTTTTCACGCATGGTGTCGAAGAAAGTTTTGTTTCCGCAGTGTATTGTTTTTATGTCGTAAGGCGCACGGCGAATGGTGATACAGTCTTCTTCGCTGCAACTCGAGTTTCTGCCGTCAACAGCTACGAGGAAATGTCCCGTGCGACTCATCACGTTCATTTTTATCTCAACGTTGTCGCAAATTACAATGGGTCTTACGCTCAAACTGTGGGGCGCAACGGGAACAATGACTATTGAATTGGATTCGGGAACCACAACCGGTCCGCCCGACGACAGGGCATATCCCGTAGATCCCGTAGGTGTGGCAAGCACAAGACCGTCTGAAGAGTAGGTGGTGAGGTATTCGTCGTTAATGAAAACCCTTATTTTTATCATGGATGAGATGTCCTGTTTGAGCACAGCCACTTCGTTGAGAGCAAAAGGGTAAACGCCGAGATTATGCCTGCCTGCCGCCACTTCGAGAACGCTTCGCGATTCTATTTTGTAGCTTCCCGATAAAATATTGTCTATGGCTTCTTCGAAATTTTCTGGTTTTATTTCCGACATGAAGCCGAGGTGTCCTATATTAATGCCGAGTATGGGGATTCCTTTCGATTCCACGAACATTGCTGTGCGCAGAAAAGTTCCGTCGCCTCCGAGACTTATGGCGAAATCTGCGTTGAAATCTTTGCCTTCAAAGATATTGCTTTTGTCAATTGCGCCAAGATATTGCGCAGAACTCTCGTAGAATCCGCTTTCCACAATCACGTTGCAGCCTTTTGCACGAAGCAAATCAACAACACGCCTTGCGTATTTGCTTTTATTTGTTTGGTGCATGTTGCCAAATAATGCGACTGTTTTTTGATTTGAATACATAATGTTTTTATTGCGAATCCTTATGAATATGTTTTTGCTACCTTTGCAACAGGACTATTTGCAAATTTACAAAAATCTCCAATATATAAAACTATAATGACAAGACTTAGCGTAAATGTAAACAAAATAGCCACATTGCGCAATGCGCGTGGAGGCAACAACCCGGATGTGGAGAAAATGGCGGCAGATTGCGAGTTTTTCGGGGCGGAAGGCATTACTGTTCACCCGCGTCCCGATGAGAGACACATAAGATATTCGGACGTAAGGGCTTTGAAGAAAATAGTAAAAACGGAGTTCAACATAGAAGGTTATCCATCGCAATCGTTTAATGAGTTGGTGTTGGAAGTGAAGCCCACGCAAGTTACTCTTGTGCCCGATAAACCTGATCAGCTTACCTCAAATCACGGTTGGGATACCAAAGGCGAGCTTGATTTCCTCAAGGGAACGGTGAAGAAATTCAAAGTTGCGGGCATACGTGTGTCGCTTTTTGTGGATCCTGTGTTTGAAACCATTGACTATGCCAAAGAAGCGGACGCTGACCGCATTGAACTTTACACAGGTCCGTATGCCGAGGCTTACGAAGAGGATCGCGAGAAAGCCATAGAGCCTTTTGTGATTGCCGCAAGGCATGCAAAGAAAATTGGTTTGGGAGTTAATGCAGGTCATGACCTGAGTTTGAAGAATCTTGCCTATTTCCATGAGTGCATTCCCGACACAGACGAGGTGAGCATAGGGCATGCTTTGATTTGCGATGCTCTTTATCTTGGCATTCACGATACAATATCATTGTATAAAGAGTGTCTGAAAGCCGAGTAAGGCGTTTGTAACCCGACAGGCGGCATAAGGCTGCGGACCGGTTTTATACCGGGCAAAACGCAGGGCTTGCGCCATGTTTCGGAAGGCATGAAAAACGTCTCTCGCAAGTTGTTGTTTTTCATAAGCTTGAAGAGACAAAAAATACAAGGCATTTATTTTAAAACATAAGGCACTTATTTTAAAATATGTGCCTTATGTTTTTTACGACAAGGGGAAGCTTTTTTTTCGACTCAAATATCGTGCTCCGAAAAAGGTATTTGCGGTAAAACAAAAGCAATAAAAAATCCCGTCAATCGGCGGGATTCATTATTATATGAGTGGTGTTACAAACTATTCCATGGCTTTGTTCACAAACTGAAAGGCTTTCTTCCAATCTGTATCGAGACAGAACGGTGTGAGTTGCTTGTCTGAATTGATATATTTGTTTATTTTGTCCTTGTCTTTGTCGTTGAACAGCGGACATACCGCCGAGGCGTTCACGAAAAGGAATACAATGGCTTTCTTAACAGAGTCGGGCTGACCTTCGCAGCAGATAATTTCGGTGAGATACTTACTTATGAACTCCGACATATAATATGACTGAATGTCCAACAGATCGTTTCTCTTTATTGATTCGTATTTTGAGGTTTGACTCTTGAGATAGTTTAGTGCATCTATCTTGAATTTTGCAATTTGTGTCTTTGAAAAATTCTGAACAGGGTCTTTGAGTGCGTTTTGTGCGCTTTCGAGCACGCTGTTAAACACTTCCTGTGCGTTACTTTGGGTTGCGGTCATGGTGAGAAGCGCGATTAGTGTGTAAAACAATTTTTTCATGAAAGCTTGTGTTTTATAATTGTTTGTATTGTTCTTATCCTAATTTTTTAAGTCTCAGTCTGTGATCTATTGTCGAGGGATATTCTTCCTCGTAGTGGGTAACCATTATGAGAGTTTTGCCTTTGCGTGAGCAGAATGTGTCAATTATGCTGCGCGATAACTCGCGACGTTCGCGGTCAAGACCGTGAAAAGGTTCGTCAAGTACGAGAAGTTCGGGATCTTTTACGAATGCGCGCGCCAAAAGAACAAGTCTCTGCTCTCCGCTTGAGAGCTGCAGATAGTTTTTGTCGGAAATATTTCCAATTCCGAATATGTTAAGCCAAAACATTACCTTTTCCCTGGCATCGCCGTCAATTTCGCGATTGTATATGCCGTTTGTGTCGCTCAAACCGCTTGCTGCAATTTTCAATACGCTCATGTTGCGTCTGTAGGAACGGAACATTTCCGGGCTTACATACCCGATTTTCTTTTTTATGTCCCAGATGCTTTCGCCCGTGCCGCGCTTGCAGCCGAACAAACTTATGTTGCAGGCATAGGCGCGAGGGTTGTCGGCGCACACAAGGCTTAGAAGCGTAGATTTTCCTGCACCGTTTTCGCCGTTTAACGCCCAGCGTTCACCGCTTTTCACTGTCCAGGAGAAATCTTTGAAGATGTCGCGACTGCCGTATGAGATGTTGATGTTGTTGCATTCCACAACAGGAGAGCCGTTTGCCGCATTTTCGTGGTCGGGAAGCGAAAGTATGGCGTTACGTCTTTCTGCGTCAATGGCATAAGAAACGGATTTCTCTTCTTTGTGTAGATGAGCGAGAAAATCCTTCTTGTCGCAAATGGGATAAACTTTGCCGTTGCTGACAGGCAGGATTCTTTGTATGAAATAGGGAATGTCTTTCTCTCGTGAAACTATAAGAACAAGCGTAGTTTTGCCTTTTTCCGCCACTTTTGCAAGAAAATCCGAAGTTTGCTTGCGTGCGTTAACATCCAAACCGATGTAGGGATTGTCAATAAAGAGAAGTCTCGGAGCACTCTGCAATACTTCGGCAAGTTGTACCCTGCGCAATTCACCGCTTGAGAGCATGATGATTTTCTTTTCCAACAAAGGTTCAAGACCAAGGACTTGGCTCAGTTCTTCAGACAACATATCTGAGGAAGAAGCCGTTTTCAGAATGTCTTTGACTGTTGCGGAATCTTCTTGAAGCCCGTGATTCCAGCGCAATTGGTAAAAGTCGCCCCCTGTACTCCCGTAAGCATCGCGAAAGGTTACAACTTTTATGTTTTGGCTTGCTTTATTGCTTGCGGAAGGGGAAAAGTCGTATTTTATCTCGTTTCCGAGAAGCGGATGAGCCCCTGTGAGCATGTCTACAAGCAATGTCTTTCCGCTCGCATTCAATCCAACGATAGCCAAAGGCGTATCTGCGGGAATTACAACGTCTGCCGGTTCTTTCAATCTGAATTCCGGCATGCGCGCCACGGCTTTGTTTATTTCTATTATATTGTGCATTTTGTATTCTTGCTGTTTGTAGGGTGAAGCCCAACCTTTCCGGGATTGTTCTTCACGAAGTCTGCCCATTTTGTAGTGTGGCGTTTTCCCGGGATGTCTGAAAAGTTACCGGAAACATTGAATGCGGAATTATTCTTTCCTGTAGTTTCATACACTTTACAGTATGATTCAATGAAATGACAGTATGCAGCGGCGAGAGCATCGGTTGCGTCAAGATAGGGAAGCAATGTCTCGTTGCTTATACCCAAATATCTTTGCAACATAGCCGCTACCTGTTCTTTCGAAGCTCTTCCGTTGCCTGTAATAGCCATTTTAATTTTTAGCGGGGCGTATTCGTGTATCGGCACATCCCTGTTTATTGCAGCGGCAATGGCAACTCCTTGCGCTCGTCCGAGCTTCAGCATACTCTGAGGATTGTTTCCGTAGAACTGAGATTCTATGCTTAACTCGTCAGGAAGGAAGCTTGCGATAAGTGAATTGACACGTTCGTGAATGCGTCCCAATTTGAGATAAACATCTTTGACTTTGCGCAAATCAATTACGCCCATTGCCACCATTTCTGCCTTTTTGCCGCAAACTTTAAGCACTCCATACCCCAAAAGGTTTGTTCCGGGGTCGATTCCCATTATGATTCGTTCGGTTTTTGAACGTTTCGCAATGTTGAATGAGCCGTTACCGTTATTGCCGTAATGCTCCCGGTGTTTGGCAGGTGCGGCTTCATCCGTGTGCTGTTTGTTTTCAGAAATCTCTTTCATCGGTATGCAAAGATACATTCTATTTGCAAACGGATAATTACTAAACGCTTAAAGATTATTAAAGGAATTGCGGAAAACTTATCTCGCGCCGATGCAGAGACATATCATTCCGAGAATCACCAATGCCAAATCAACTGCCTTGGAACGCAGATTATGTTCCCTGAATACCCATGCGCCGAAAAGGAATGAGACTATCACACTGCTGCGTCTCACCATTGAAACTATAGCTATCATTGCGCCGGGAACAGAAAGGGCATAAAAATAAAGAAAGTCGGCAGCAGACAAAAATCCAGAGATTCCGATTATTGCCCAATGCCAACGAAATTTGTCGCCGTTCTTTCTGTGAGGAAACCAAACAGTAAACAATACTGCGCACATCATTATAAATTGGTAAAGATTATACCAACCCTGCACGGCAAGATTGTTTAGTCCTGCGCCACCTTCCTCTACGGGAGACATAAGATATTTGTCGTAAAGTCCGCTCGCAGCTCCGAGCAGAGCGGAGCAGACCACGCATATAATCCATTTGTTGTGGGCAAAGTTTACACCTTCGCGCTTGCTGCTTCGTGAGAGCATGAAAAAAGAAAATACGGCAAGAATAACGCCAACCCATTGCCAAGCGTTCAGACGTTCTCCGAAAATTATTAAAGCTCCCATAAGTGTCATAACAGGTCGCGTGGCATTTATCGGACCTACTATTGTAATGGGAAGATGTTTGATACCGGCATAGCCAAAAGCCCACGAGGAAAGGACTATTACCGATTTGAGAAGAATAAACTTGTGCATTTCCCAATTTCCCGAGGGAATATAGGCGGGAGAATCGTTGCCTATTATCCCAAGTGCGGACCCGAGAATCATAGGAAGGAATATAAGGCTGCAAAAAAGAGTGTTCAGCGTTAGAACTGGTATTAGCGCATTGCCTGTAAGGGCTTTTTTCTTGAATACGTCATAGAATCCCAGTAGGGCGGCAGAAAAGAATGCGAGTATTAACCACATGCTTGTTGTGTTGTTTATTATTGTTCGTTATATGGAGGAGATGAAAATTTCTTCGGGGTATTCCACGCTTTCCAGAAACAATGCTTCGCCTTTCACACTTTCTCCCGCACGGCTTCTGTTGCGACTGTTTATAATTTCGTGCAATTCGTTTATGCTTACTTTGCCTCTGCCAATGTCGAGGAGGGTTCCCACGATAGCTCTTACCATGTTGCGCAGAAACCTGTCCGCACTTATTTCAAAACGCCATTCGTCTTTTGATATTTCCACCCATTGTGCTTTGTCTACGGTGCAGAACGAAGTTTTCACGTCAGGGTGTGCTTTTGCAAAACAATCGAAATCGTGCCGACCCAAAAGCATTTTTGCAGCTTCGTTCATAAGATTGAAATTTACGGGATAGGTCAGCCGCAGGTGGTATTGCGTCAGAAACGGATTCTTTCTCAATGTTACATAATAATAGTATGTGCGTTTTGTTGCCGAAAAGCGTGCGTGGGCATCGTTGTTCACTTTTACGATTTTGTTCACGGCAATGTCTCGCGGAAGAATGCGGTTTAGCTTGTAAGCCAAGTGTTGTTCGGGAGTTTCGCCGGGATGTTTTTTGTTCGGCATGGGCAATTCTTCGTCTGTATCAAAATGTACGGGCATTGACGAAGCGTTTACTCCTGCGTCTGTCCTTCCTGCTGCGGTTACGGATGTTTGTTTTCCGAGCAGGGTGGTGAGACTTTTTTCCAACACTTCCTGTACGCTTATTCCGTTGGGTTGTATTTGCCAACCGTGGTATTTACTTCCGTCGTAGGACAGGTATATGAAATAGCGTTTCATCTGTTTGGGGAAATTATCTTGCCGTAACGTGATAACATCCTTGTTTCTTTTCATACTTCACATAGCAAAGTCCTTGCTTTCGGGCTTCGTTCAAAACTTCAGACAATACATATTTTAGCGTATCGTCTCTCACGGGACGAACTTTAGGAAGTGCCGGGTCTTGAACCATTTTATATTTGTTGTAGGCTATATCAAATGTGGTTCCATACCTGTGTGCGCTGTTGGGCGAGGCATTTCCGTTGTATTTTCTCAGTCGTGCCACATCGTCTTCGGTACGCAGGAGCGAAGTAACCATTATAGTGTTCAACGGTATGCCTTTAACGGCAAGCGAATCTTGGAAAGTTCTGCCAATATGTTCGAGCAATATTGCAGCGCGAGGCACAAGATAGGGAATGGAATTGTAGAGTTTCTTTACATAAAAGTAAGGAGTGGAAGCCACGAATACAAGTTCCTTTTTGTTTGCCTCTGCCTGTGCACGGTCTTTTACAGGTTGCACGCCGAGACGCATGGCGGTGGCAAGATGTACGGGATTGGGGTCGGGAAATGTGTTCACAAAATCAGGAACACTGTAAATCCTGTGGTGCTTAGGCTTTCCGTTGGCATGATATTCAAAAGCAATGTGTTTATGAGGCATTGACATTATGCTGTCAACCACTAAACTTTGCGCGTAAATGCTGTCGTTTGCTTTTTCTGCCGTAACATTCTGACGCGGTTGTATCTCTTTTTTTTCACGGGTTATCTGTGGGAAAATCAATTTTATAACAAACAAAACTGCTATAATCCCATAGAAAATATATAGGAAAGTCTTTTGGTTAAGACTGAATTTGAACTTCATTATGTTCTTAGTATGACTGTTGTTAGCGCAAAGTTACTAAAAAACATCGAAGAGAGTGCTCCGAAAAACGTATTCGTGGAAATTAGTATTGAATTCTTTTGTCCGGCTCTGCATTACTTTTTACAAATATGTCGGTCTTGGTCATGCTGTAATCCTGTAATCGGGTCAAAAGTACTGAAAAACCATAATAATCGGCTCAAATTGGTCCGATTTGGTGCGTTTTTTGTGAAATTTAGAGCCGATTTTTTTGAGTGCCGTTCTTTTTTACGGGAAACAGATGCTTATGTTTGGATTTCTTGCAGCGAACGTTTTTTGCAAGAATGATAACTACGCGGAACGCTTTCGGCTTTTGGGGTATTACGTATTGTTTTGTCGTAATGGCGGGGCGTTTTTGTAGTTTTATGAAGCTTGCGGATGCAGATTGAATGCCAATTTTTACGGCTTTTGTAAGTTATTGAAAATCAGCTGCCGTTTTTCGCGAAAAATACAAGGCATATATTTTAAAATATATGCCTTGTATTTTGAAATAAGTGCCTTATATTTTTTACGAAGTGCCTTGTGTTTTTTTCGGGTGTGCGGAGAGCCTTGCTCCGTGTCCGCTTTTATGGCTTTTTATACTCTTGAAATTTCTTTGCCACTGTTTTGTATGTTGGCATTTCCAGACCAAGTTTTTCTCCTCTTTGCAACATGTCGAACAGAAGTTCGTTTATCTCCGAATCGTGTCCCCTTTTCAGGTCTTTTTGCATGGAAGCGGTGGATGTAGGGTCGAGATTGTCCATGACTTTTATATGTGTGGAGAGAAAATTTGCAGGGATGTTTATTCCCGATTTCCGACCTGTTGCTTCGGCTTCTTTGAGAAGGTTGACGAATGTGGTTCTTACTGTTTCGTTGTGCTGTACTTCGCTCATGGCAACATCGTAGTATGCGCCGGTACATGCCATCGCGGAAATAAAAGCCCATTTGCAGAACGTGTCGCGCATGATGTCGGAAGAAACACGTGCTTCAATGCCGCATTCTTTCAGGTCTTCGGCTATGGAAGCGAGGGTTTCGCTGCTTGCTGTTCCGCCCGGCATGTTGCCGAAAACCACTCTGAAAATTTCGCCCTGCTGTGTTATTTCGCCGTCGGCGGTTTTTGTGCCAATTATGTATATACATCCTGCAAGGGTTTGGGCATCGGGAATGGCAGATGCGAGTTTCTCTCCCGTTCCAAACACGTTGAGCACGGGTATTATCACTGTTTGGGGAGTTGATGCCCGTTTAATTACATCGGTTACGGTGAAAAGAGAATATCCTTTCACGCAAACAAATATGACATCAGCCTTTCCGTCAAAGTTTTCAGCCGAAAAGGCTTTTACGGGAACGTACATGTCGCCTTTCAAGAAGGATTTCAAATGTATGCCTTCGACATTGATTTTCTGTAAATGACTGCCGCGTGCTATGCAGGTTACATCTTTTCCGCCCAAAGACATAAAAGAGGCTATGGAACCTCCCACACCGCCGGTTCCTACTACGAGATATTTTCTTTTTGCCATGAAATTATTGTTTGGAATTTTGTTTTATGGCACTGTATGCTTCGTAAAGTCCCAATTCTCCGGCTTTGCTGAGGTCTGCCAGGGCTTCCGTTTTCTTTGACAACGGAATTCTTGCCAACGCTCTATTGTAATAAGCCTCGGCAAATTTGGGATTTATTGAAATAGCTTTGCCGAAAAACAGCTCGGCATTGTTGTAGTCTTTAGCAGAAAGGTAAGCACAGCCGCGATTATACATTATATACTCGTTTGACGGCATGAGTTTTTCGGCAGCTTCGAGATCGTTCAACACTGACTGCAATCCCAAAAGATTAGCTCCGTGGGATTTCTCGGAATCTTCTGCATTGTTTTGAAATTCAATGATATATTGTTTCACAGCAGCACGCTCGAAGAAAGCGGAAGCATTGTTGGCATCCTTTTTCACGATCTTGTTCAGACAGTTAAGCGAAGAATTGTAATCTTTTACGTCGCTGTAAAGAACAGCACAAGCCATGAGATTATGAACTTCGTTGCTGTCGGACTGCTGGGTGATGCGATTAATATCAGCAAAGAGATTGTCGATGTCATTCTGCGCGGCGGGCTTAATGGAATTGGTAAGTTTCACGGGACGTGAGGTTGTTTTTTTCTTATTCCATTTGTCGAGTCCCTGCCAATAGTGAGAAACCGAATTAAGAGCGTTTGTGGATTCGCGCGATGTGGAGAACGCGAACATCGGTTTGGCTTTAATTTCCACTTTTTTGTATTGCACTTTTCCGCGATAGTCGTTTGCGTATTTTTCTACGGCATTTGTGTCCTCTTCCACTACTATTTTCTGGTAGTCTTCTATGTTTATTTCGCGGCGGTTTCGGGTGCTTTTGTTTGCATAACGCTTATGGTTGAAAGTACGGTCGAGTTGTGCAATGAAAACTTTGCGTTCGTCGTTGGCAGCTCCTTTGCTGTCGCCAATTTTTCTGCGACAGCGTGCACGAAGTTCGTAACCCGTCCAAAAATGCGGGTATTCGCCTATAACTTTCGAGACATCTTTTATTGCCTGACGGTATCCGCCGGTTTTTTCAAGCAATACGGCGCGGTTGAAGAGTGCAAGCAGGTTATCCGGTTCGGTTTTCAAAACAAAATCAAAGTCTTGTATTGCGAGATTATCCTCACTTACCTGGGCACGAAGCAGTCCTCTGTTGTAATGGGCAAGGAAATTTTGCGGATCAACATTGATTGCGCTGTCGTAATCTGCCATTGCATCGCGCAGTTTCTTGTTGTGATAACGGATGAGTGCGCGGTTGATGTAATAATCGGGTATATTCGGCGAATACTTAATGGCATGCGTCAGCAACGTGTCGGCACTTTCGTAGTTTCCTTTGCTGAATGCAATCATTCCGCGTGCGCCCCACGCATCGCCGTTGTTGTGGTTCTTGCTTATGACATAGGCAAAGAGACTGTCGGCTTTTAATGTGTCTTTTAGCTGAAGGTTTACCTGGGCTTCTATTTCATAACATTTTGTGTAGGAAGGCCATTTTGCGTGCATCGTTTGCAGTTCTGCCACAGCTTCAGGGTATTGTTTTAAGTGTATTCTGCACAAAACGCGGTTGTACCATGACACTTGGTCGAGAGGCTTATACTCTATAACCTTGGAATAATCGTTTACGGCATCCTCGTATTTGTCCTGTTTTATCCTGCAAAGCCCGCGAAGCTGATAACTGTCCTCTATGAAAGGATTCAAATCGATTGCTTTCGAACAATCTGCCTCCGCGCCGTGATAATCTTCGAGATAGAATTTCGCTATTGCCCTAAAATAGTAGGGGTCATAGAGAAAAGGCTTGGCATTTATGATTTCGTTGAAATATTGTATGGAAAGCACATAATCATCATAATAGAGCGCGTTGCGCCCTATGAGCATAACCCTGTCGGTGTTGATTTGGGCAGCCACCGCAAGGGGCAGTAGATATAGAAAAAGCAGAAACCTTTTCAATGTCTGGGGGAGCGGCATCAACGTTTCGCGGGATTGCGAAAAGGACGGCTGATGCGTTACTTCAAATGTCTGTTGAACTTTGTTTTATATGCGCAGCGGAAACTGCCGTGTGCTATGGCTTTCATCTTGCGGGCTATCATCTGTCTGCGCAGAGGGGAAATGATGTCGGTGAAGACATGTCCTTCGAGGTGCGAAAACTCGTGCTGCATGACACGTGCGAGGAATCCGTCTGCCCATTCGTCGTGTTCCTCGAAATTTTCGTCAAGATATTTTACGTGCACCTTTTTGGGGCGTACCACTTTCTCGTGTATTCCGGGAATACTCAGGCAGCCTTCGTCAATGGAGCATGTTTCTTCGCTTCCCTCTATGACACGGGCGTTGATATAGGTTTTGCGGAAATCTTTGTATTCGGGATAGTCGTCGGCAAGATCGCGCAGGTCTATTACCACAAGGCGTATGGGCAGACCTATCTGGGGAGCGGCGAGTCCCACACCCTCGGCGTTTTCGAGGGTTTCATACATGTTGGCTATGAGTTGCTTCAACTCGGGATATTCGGGGGTTATGTCTTCTGCCACCTGGCGCAAAACGGGTTCGCCATATACATAAATGGGTAGTTTCATCTTTGTTGTTTATTTGGAGTTGCAGCTTTCCATGTAGGACTGCAAAATTATTGTTGCACTTATCTTATCTACAAGAGCCTTGTTCTGTCTTTCTTTTTTACGCAATCCGCCGTCGAGCATGGCACGGTGCGCCAGTACGGATGTGAAACGCTCGTCGTAGAATTCAACAGGTATGTTGACAGCCTTTTTAAGGTTGGCTGCAAATTCTTTTACGCGACCGGCATTCTCCGAAGGGACACCGTTCGGTTGCGTCGGCATTCCTATGATTATGCGTTCAACTGTTTCTTTGGCGGTATAAGCCTTGATATAGTCCAGAAGCTTCGGAGTGTCAACTGTTTCAAGTCCCCCTGCAATTATTTGCAGGGGATCGCTTACGGCAACGCCTGTGCGGCGTTTGCCATAGTCTATCGACATTAATCTTGCCACGTTGTTACGGTTGATTTCCTTTTGCTTTGCAAAGTTATGAAAATCTGCGTGTACTACAACTCGTGCTTCTGCAGATTTTTGACTCGGACGGATAAAGATGAGTTATATTAACAAAACCGTAAAGCGAATGTTCCGCGTGTGGCGGTTTGCGGGAATCGAAAATTCCGTTGTTTTTATTACATTTTACGAACACGCAAAAACACACAAGGCATCTTGTAAAAAATACAAGCCATATATTTTAAAATATGTGCCTTGTATTTTGAAATAAGTGCCTTATATTTTTTGCTATCTTAAGTATCTGATAAACAATAAGTTTTGTGTATTGGTAAAAAGAGGGGTAATTGCTTGATTCTCACGGCGTTGTGGAAGGTACGTCTGTAAGGGCGGAAATCGGGTGCGGTGTGCGAAAAATCAGCCGGGTTCGGGTTTTCATGTTCTCGAATATTTGCGTTACGGCTTGCACATTCGCGAGCGACCGACAGGGGAGTGTTTCGGCATATTGGGGAAACAAAAATTGTAAAACGGGACATGCGCAACGGGAAGACGAAAACGGAGCAAATTGTGTGAAACAATCAGCTCCGTTTGTGCCTTGTATGCTGCGTGATGTTATTTCTTCGGTGCGCCACCTCCGAAATCGTCAAACATAATATCCTCGCGTTCCACGCCGAGAGAGTCAAGAAGTTTGGTAACTGCTCCTGTCATGGGACCGGGACCGCAGAGGTAGTATTCTATGTCCTCGGGAGCGGGATGGTTTTTCAGATATTTCTCATACATCACCTGATGCACAAATCCCGGTGTGTATTCCACGTGTGCGGCATCGGCTTCCGGGTCGGGACGATCAAGCGCAAGATAGAATTTGAAATTGGGGAACTCTTTTTCGAGTGCGTGGAAGTCCTTGAGATAAAAGACTTCGGAAAGCGAACGTGCACCGTAGAAATACGACATCTTGCGATCTGTTGTGTGTAGAGTCCGTGTCATGTGCATTATCTGGGCACGCAGCGGAGCCATGCCGGCACCTCCGCCAACCCATATCATTTCGCGTTTAGAATTGAAGCGTGGGTGGAAATCGCCGTAAGGACCTGACATAATAACTTTGTCGCCTGGTTTCAGCGTAAATATGTAGGAAGAAGCAATACCCGGCATCACGTCCTGGAAACCAACCTGAGGTTTCGGTTTGAAAGGAGGTGTGGCTATTCTAACCGTGAGCATGAAACGATCACCTTCGGCAGGGTAATTAGCCATTGAGTAAGCGCGGGTGGTAGGTACGGTGTTGGTACATTTGAGTGAGAATAGACCGAATTTTTGCCAAGCCGGCAAATAACGACCCAGACTATCTTTGTCAATATCCTTGTCATAGTCCATAGTATATGCGGGAATTTCAATCTGCGCATAGCTTCCGGGAATAAAATCCATGTGTGCGCCTTCTGGAAGAGCCACTATGAATTCTTTTATGAACGATGCCACGTTGTTATTGGATACTACAGTGCACTCGTATTTCTTAACACCGAGAACCGATTGCGGAACTTTGATTTCCATGTCTCCCTTTACTTTCACCTGACAACCGAGACGGTAATGGTCAAGAAGCTCGCGGCGTGTGAAATGTGATTTCTCCACGTCAATAGCTTCGCCTCCGCCGCTAATAACCTGGCATTTGCATTGTCCACACGAACCTTTGCCGCCACATGCCGAGGAAAGATAAACTTTTTGTTCGGCAAGAGTGGAGAGCAGTGAAGCACCTTGCGGGACGGACAGCTTTTTCTGTCCGTTTATGGTTATGTTTACGTTGCCACTCGGTGTGAGGTATTTTTTTGCAATAAGGAGCAAAATGACCATGAGGATAATCACTCCCCAAAACACTCCAATGCTTGATGTAATGAACATTATAATTGTCTGCGACATATTATTTGATTCTTGTTTTCTGTAGTGTGATGTTTATATGTTCAGCCCCGAGAAGCACATGAAAGCCATTGCCATAAGTCCCACGGTGATGAAAGTTATTCCCAAACCTTGAAGATTCTTGGGAACATCGGAGTACGCCATTTTTTCACGGATTGCTGCCAGTCCCACAATGGCAAGAAGCCATCCGAGACCTGAACTGAATGCGTAAACAATAGAATCTCCCACTCCCGCAATAGCGCGTGCATCCGTGGCAGGGTCCATTTCAATTCTTTGTTGCATGAAAAGCGATGCGCCCATTATGGCGCAGTTTACGGCAATAAGCGGAAGAAATATTCCCAATGCGTTATAGAGCGACGGAGAAAAGCGTTCCACAACCATTTCAACCAATTGCACTATGGCTGCAATCACGGCAATGAAAAGAATAAATGAAAGATATGTAAGATCAACGCCCGGAAGAATGCAACCGGGAGCAAGAACTTTTGTCTGCAAAAGGTAATTTATCGGCACAGTTACCACCAGCACAAAAGTTACAGCGATTCCAAGTCCGAGCGAAGTCTTCAAGTTCTTTGACACGGCAAGGTAAGAACACATGCCGAGGAAAGAAGCAAAAATCATGTTATCCACAAAAACCGAGCGGATAAACAATGCTATATCATGTTCCATTTCTTAATCTTAATAGGTTTTACAATACATAAAAGACTTACTTCGACTTTTTATCGATAATGGTGTTGCTAATCCATATAACGCAGCCGAGAATTATCAGAGCCATTGCCGGCGTAGTCATCATGCTGTTGTCGAGATAGCCGACATTATAAACTGCTTGAGGAATAAATCTGAAACCAAGCAGGCAGCCTGAGCCGAGAATTTCGCGCACTCCGCCAACGATTACGAGGATATATGCGTAGCCCAAGCCGTTTGCAAGACCGTCTATAAAGCTCGGCAGAGGAGAATGACTCATTGCAAAAGCTTCCAAACGCCCCATGAGGATACAATTGGTTATTATAAGTCCAACGTAAACGGATAATTTCACGCTCACATCGTATGCTACGGCTTTCAAAACCATACTTACAATGGTAACAAGTGCTGCAACGACTACAAGTTGTACAATTATACGTATACGGTTGGGGATTGTTTTTCGAATAAGTGATACTATGAAGTTGCTCAAAGCCGTTATGACCGTTACGGAAAGTCCCATTACGATTGCAGGCTCAAGTTGCGACGTTACGGCAAGCGCAGAGCAAATGCCGAGGATTTGTACCGTGATGGGATTATCTTTTCCCAATGGCGTATTAAACACTTCGCGGTTTTCCACTGAAAAGAATTTTGCCATATCTTATACCTTCTCTTAATTAGGTTTCTTATCTGTTTTTATTTATCCAAAAGAAACGCGCTGTATTTAGCTACACATTCGTGAATCATTTCGGTTACTCCGTTGCTTGTAAGGGTTGCTCCCGAAATTGCATCGCATTGGAAAGTTTCTTTCGAGGGTTCTTTCTTTTTTACAACGCTTAGCATTACGGTACTATCACCGTCGGCAAAAAGTTTTTTCCCTATGAATTCCTTTTGGAAGCTTTCTTCTGTGATACGTGCTCCAAGTCCTGCGGTTTCGCTTTGGTGGCTGAAATATGCGCCGAACACTGTGTTTTTATCGTCATCAAGTGCTATGTATCCCCAAATAGGTCCCCATAGACCTTTTCCGTAAAGTGGTATTACGTATTTGGTTTGTCCGTTCACGTAACATTGGTATAGGGGCAAATGATTGGCATCTATTTCTTTCGAACTTATTTTGAAACCATCTTCATCTTTGTCGGTTCCTTCTTTATATACACTGCCGTCGGTCCTTATTATCTGGTCGTAGGTTACACATTTCTCGTATTCGCTTTCCACTTGGTTATTGTCGAGATTACGAATGTTGAGCGAGGCGAGAATTTGCTTCTTTTTGTCGATACGTTCGTTTGACATTGAAGCAGGTTCAAGAGATTTTGAAACGAAAGCCAGCAGAAACGCCACTATCACTACTACTACAGAAGCGTAAACCAATGTATAAACATTGCTGTTTGTATTTATCTTCATAAGTCTTATTTGTTAAGCGATTTCACTCTGTGCATACGACGTCGCACATTGCTTTGTACGAAGCAATAGTCTATTGCGGGGGCAAACATGTTCATCATTAAAATTGCGAACATCATGCCTTCGGGATAGCCGGGATTGAGAACTCTTATGGTAACTGCTATAATGCCGATTAGCAAACCGTAAATATATTTGCCGCCTTCGGTTCGTGCGCTTGTAACCGGGTCGGTTGCCATAAATACTGCGCCGAAACAGAAACCTCCAAGCACAAGATGCTCGTACCACGAGATTGTAGAAAGTCCGGCTGCGTGATAGAGAGCGGCTGCAATGCCTCCTCCCACAAAAACACTAAGCATTGTTTTCCAACTTGCAATTCCGGTTATTAGCAGAATGGCTGCACCGATGAATATGGCTATTACGCTTGTTTCGCCAACGCTTCCCGGTATGAGACCTACTATTGAATCAATGAGCGAAACGTCCGGAGTTTGCCCTACACCTGCTTGTGCCAAAGGCGTGGCGGCTGTGAATGCTTCGGGAAGCTTGTTTCCCAAACCGAGAACGCTGTCATTTGCAATCCATACCGTGTCGCCCGACATTTTCGAAGGGTAGGAAATGAACATGAATGCACGTGCCACGAGAGCCACATTGAATATGTTCATGCCGGTGCCACCAAAGATTTCTTTTGCAAAGATTACTGCGAAAGCTATGGCCACTGCCATTATCCACAGAGGACAGTTCACGGGAAGAATCATAGGCACAATCAGTCCCGTAACAAGGTATCCTTCCTGTATTTCCTCATGTTTCCATTGTGCAACGGCAAATTCTATTCCGAGTCCCACGATGTATGAAACAATAATCTTGGGAAGCATCACAAGAAAACCGTATGCAAACATTGTGAACCATGAAGCGTCAACCCCTGCTGCCTTGTAGTTTTGGAAGCCTATGTTGTACATTCCGAACAAAAGAGCGGGAATCAGAGCTATAACCACAAACGACATTATTCGTTTGGAATCTATGGCATCGTGTATGGATACTCCTGATTTGGAAGTGGCTGAAGGCACAAGAAGAAACGATTCGAAACCTTCAAACACCGAGCGCAGCGGCTTTAATTTGCCTCCGTCTTCAAACTGCGGTCTTATCTTGTCGAGATAGTTTTTTATATTACTCATATCTTTTTATTTGTCATGCCAATTCCTTGCGCAGGAAGTCGAGTCCCTCGCGCACAATTTTCTGCAATTCGAGTTTGGAAGAATCCACGAATTCGGCTACGGCAAAATCTTCGGGTGCCACCTCGTAGATGCCGAGTTCTTCCATACGGTCTATGTCTTTGGCTATAATTGCCTTCACCAAATATCCCGCATATATGTCCATGGGGAAAACCTTGTCGTATTCTCCGCTCATTATTATATGGCGTTCGCCTCCCTTTATGCGTGCATCGGGATTGTATTTGCGTTTGGGCAAAAGCCATGACAGATATGAACGATTTGCCGAGAATTCTTTTGTGCGCGGACTTATCCAGCCGAGAACTTCGTGTTTGTCATCGCCTTCGGGTATAGCCGTTACTTCTGTTGCAAATGCCGAAAGAAATCCGTCTTCTGCAACGGGAGTGCCGACAAGCGGGTTACCGTTTATAATGCGTACGTGTTCCGTGCTTTTCAATTTGCCTTCGATGAGGGATTTCAAGCTTGCGCCTGCCACAGTGTCGCAGTATTGCGGATCTATGACCTCGGAACCGGCAACTGCAATGCGGCGTATAAAGTCGAGAGTGCCTGTTGTAAGCAGTTTTCCCAGCACTGCCACGGCTTCCGGGCTTATGGTCCACACAATCTCACCCTTGTTCACGGGCTTGACGTTGTTTATTTGCACTCCCACGTTCCCTGCCGGATTTGCTCCCTCAAAAACGTTTACTTCCGCGCCGTCTATTTCGCCGAATGTGGCTTTCTGGTTCGGCGATATGCCCACGTAAACGGGGGCTATCTTGGAAAGTGCCTTGACACCAGCCTTGACATAGTCCTCTTTACCGTTCAGCATTATATTGTAGTCGGCGGCAAGCGGCATGGTGCTGAACATCGAAATGAATATGTCGCGCGGTTGCACGGACGTATCGGGAACAATATCGAAGGGACGCTGGCGCAGATATGCCGAAATGCCTGCGGTGTTCATAATGTCTATCACCTTTTGTGCGTCCATGCTTTCGATGTCTGCCTTTTCAAAGGCTACGGAGCGGAATTCACCATCGTTTTCTATTTTCACACTTAGCAGTTTACGGCGTTCCCCTCGTTCCACGGCAACAACCTTGCCGCTCACGGGTGATGTTATCTTTTGAGCCTCGTTGCGTTTGTCAACAAACAGCGGCGTTCCCACCTCAACGGTGTCGTTTTCGCTTACAATCACACGCGGAACATATCCTATGAAATCGGGAGGACATACGGCAACAGTGTCCAAGCCTTTGCGAGCATCGGAAACAGTGTTGACAGCCACACCTTCTATAGGAATGTCCAAGCCTTTGTGCAACTTTATAATTTTATTCATAAACCGGATTTATGTTGTCCATTCAATACTTTGCGAAAATAGCAAATCTTGTCCATTCTCGCAAAAATAAAGGACAATAGAAAGCGAAAAACAAAATAAATTTTTCAAAACGTAAAGTCTGCATAAGAAAACCCGATGCTAATTCCCCGCAAGTGTAAGACTAAAAGCGCACGCTTCAAGGTTGTGTGCAAAATCTCGTGAAATGCCTGCCGCATGGGGCGTGGTATGAATAAATTTTCAGTTTCTGCATGGCTCGAAAACGAGACTTTTCGGGCGTTTTTCAAGGTTTTTGTAAGTTGTTGAAAATCAGATGCTAATTTTTGCGAAAAATATAAGGCATATATTTTGAAATAAGTGCCTTGTATTTTAAAATATATGGCTTGTATTTTTTACAAAGTGCCTTGTGTTTTTTTTCGGCAACGGGAATGCTGTCATTTTAGCTTCACAGGATAGTCCTCATCTTGCAATCGATATGCAATAAAACCATGGCCTGTTGATATACAATTATTCATTTTGTGGCGCAATAAAATCGAAATATGAAATTTAATTGCTATTTTTGCGAGCAAATAGAATGAAATATGAGCAAAATTCTGAAAATTGAAAATTATAACCCGTTGGTTGGCAGATTGCAGACAGAACGTGGTATTAAAATGATAAAAGAATTCTTCCAACAGAATCTTTCAACAGCTTTGAACCTGCATCGTGTTACGGGTCCTTTGTTTGTTCCGTCGGGCACGGGTATCAACGACGACCTTAACGGAACTGAACGCGCGGTCAAGTTTCCTATAAAGGATCTTGGCGATATGAAGGCGGAAGTTGTGCATTCGCTTGCAAAATGGAAAAGACTGACATTGGCGCAGTACGGTTTCAAAGCCGGTTATGGCATATATGCCGATATGAATGCCATACGTGCCGATGAGGAATTGGATAACATTCACTCGCTTTATGTGGACCAGTGGGATTGGGAACGTGTCATTACTAAGGATGACCGCACGCTCGAATTCCTTAAATATATTGTGAAGCAGATATATTCGGCTTTGAAACGCACTGAATTCATGGTGTTTGAGGCTTATCCCCAAATAAAACCGCAGCTTCCCGATGACATATACTTCATACACTCCGAAGAATTGCGCAAGATGTTCCCTGACAAAACTGCAAAGGAACGCGAACAACTTATAACACGAGAAAAAGGTGCAGTGTTTATAATAGGAATCGGTTGTCCGCTTGGCGACGGAAAACCGCACGATTTGCGTGCTCCGGACTATGACGACTATTCCACGGTGTCTGAAAACGGACTGCCGGGACTTAATGGTGATATTATGGTGTGGGATGACGTTCTCAACATGGCATTGGAATTGTCATCAATGGGCATACGTGTTGACAAGAAAGCCCTGCTTTACCAGTTGAAAGAGGCAGGAAAGGAAGACCGCGAGAAGCTTTACTTCCACCAACGCCTTTTGGACGGTTCGCTGCCGCTAAGTATAGGAGGCGGAATAGGACAGTCGCGTTTGTGCATGTATTATCTGAAAAAAGCGCACATAGGCGAGATACAGGCAAGTATCTGGCCCGAGGAAATGCGTGAGGAATGCAAGAAAATGAATATCACACTCCTTTGAGTGTGATATTCATTTTTGTCTCCGTCAGGCAATCGTTCCGAAAATCAAAGAATCTCTTGGCAGGGAAAATAGATTGCATATAAACCGAAAGCCGCTACTTCACCGAAACATAGGAATAAAAAAAGAGCTTGTCTCATGAGACAAGCTCTTTTTTAGATATCTGTCGGCTTACGATTATTTTGCCTTGTTTACTTTGCCGTAACGGCTCATAAACTTATCAACACGTCCGGCTGTATCTACCAACTTGTTCTTACCAGTATAGAAAGGGTGAGAACTACTGGAGATTTCAAGTTTAACCAAAGGATAGGTTTCACCTTCAAACTCTATGGTGTCGTTTGTTTTGCAAGTAGAGCGCGAAAGAAACATATCGCCGTTGCTCATATCTTTGAATACCACAGGACGGTAATCTTCTGGATGAATGCCTTTTTTCATTGCTGTATATTGATTTTATTTTATTATTCGCCTAAAAAGCGGTGCAAATTTACGGCTTTTATTTTGACAGGCAAAGTTTTACTCGCTGTTTTTGCCAATCAATGTTTATTTTGTGTGTTTTCAACAGTAGGTTTTGCTTTCGGGACTATTGAAAATGCGCGTATGGAATGCTCCACACGCGCATTGGTAACCATTATATTCTTTATTAGAATTCGAATTGCTCAATTTTCATTGTGGCATACTTTTCCATGTTGCCTACATAAAGTTTGAACTCTTCGGTAGCCATGTGAGCTTTAAGTGCTTCGGCATCTTTCCAAGTTTCGCAAATCAAAGCCACGTCTTCTCTTGTTTCACTTGTAAAAATATCGTATGCAATGTTTCCTGCATGTTTCAAAGAAGCCTCGGTGAGTTTCTTTGCACTTTCTATTACGTCGCTTTTGTGAGCGGCATCTTTAATTTGGGCAAAACAATTTACTCTGATCATGATAATATGTTTTTAAGTTCTTTGATATTGCAATATTAGCAATTTCCTGCAATAGTGCAAAGGCTTGGCTTCATATTATTTGTTCCAAAAATTCCACGAAGCCTCGGCTTGTAAGTGAAGCATCTCGAGACCGTTTTTTGTTGTCGCCCCTTGTTCGCGTCCTTTTTGCAAAAAGAGAGTTTCTTTGGGGTTATAAACCAAATCGTAAAGCAAATGTTCTGGTCCGAGACTGTTGTAAGGAATGTCGGGAGCGTCATCAACTTTTGGAAACATGCCAAGCGGAGTGCAGTTTACCACGAGTTTATACTCTTCAAGCATTTCCGGGGTAACGTCATCGTAAGCAATAATTCCCTCACGCCTTGTGCGGCTTACGTATTGCGTCAAGATGCCAAGTTGTTGCAATCCGTCGATGACAGCTTTTGATGCGCCGCCTGTGCCAAGCACCAAAGCTTTTGTATGCTGCGGTTTCAGAAGCGGACGAAGGGACTCCGTAAAGCCAATAACATCTGCATTGTGTCCCGTGAGCTTTGTTTGGTTTCCTTTTCGGCTTACGCAAATAACGTTAACGGCACCTATGCGTTTTGCAGCCTCGTCAATGTCGTCGAGAAAAGGCATAACTTGCTGCTTGTACGGGATTGTAACGTTCAATCCTTTGAGATTCGAATTGTTTTTTAAGATTTCAGGAAGATTCTTTATGCTTTCTATTGCAAAGTTACGGTATTCCGCATCAATGTTCTGCGATGCAAACTTTTCAGCAAAGTATTTAGCCGAAAAAGAATGCCCCAACGGAAAGCCTATCAAGCCGTATAGTTCTGCCATGATTTGTTATTTTTCTGCTTCATAGAGGGTATTTATGCCCAAAATGAAATCATTGTATTTGGTATTCTTAAATCCTGCACGTTCCAATATTTCTTTCATCTGCGGTCCGTGGGGAAAAGCTTTCATTGTAGCCGGAAGATATTTATACGCGCTGTTGTCGTGCGAAATAAGTTTGCCCATAATCGGGAATGTAACCTTTGAATAAATCGTAAAAAGCTGTTTCATCGGAAATTTATCGGGAACTGTCAACTCAACAATGACAAGTCGTCCGCCAGAACGCAATACGCGGTACATTTCTTTGAGTCCCCGGTCGAGATTCTCAAAATTTCTCACGCCGTAAGCCACTGTAACCGCATCGAAACTGTTATCGGGAAAAGAAAGTTGCATACAGTCATCGGCTTTTAGGGTAATAATGTCTGCCAATCCTTTTTTCTCAACTTTTTTTCTTCCTACGGCAATCATTCCTTCCGATATGTCCACTCCGATAAGGCTTTTCGGTTTCAGCATTCGGGCTGTCAGTATTGCGAAGTCGCCCGTTCCCGTGGCAACGTCAAGAATGTCTTTTGGTGCATAAGGTTTTAGCGATTTTATTGCAGCCCTGCGCCAAAACTTATCCACTCCAAACGATAGCGAATGGTTAAGAAAGTCGTAAGAGTGGGCTATGTTGTTGAACATTTCCGCCACCTGACTTCCTTTTTTGCCTTGTTCGGAGTACGGTTTTATTTTTTCCTGCTTATACATTATATAAGTTGGTTATATTGCTTGTGATTTTGATTTGGATGTCATGTTGTCGCCCGCAATTTCTCCGCTACCTATGCAGCGATGAAAGTCTTTGTCGTAAATTACAGCGAATTGTCCCGGAGCTATTCCCTGAACAAGATGCGAGGAAACCACATTGTATTCGTCGCCGCGCTTTTGCAATATGGCAGGAAAGACAATCGGGGTATGGCGTATCTTGAACGAAATGTCGTAATCGCCGTCTTTTGTAAAGGGATTGAGAGTTATGAAATGGGGTTCGGCAATGCGGAATTCATTTCCGTAAGCGTCGCGGGTTTGAAAGCCGCGGCTCACATAAACTATGTTTCTGCGGATGTCTTTTCCCACCACATACCACGGACCTCCCGCGAGTCCCAAGCCTTTACGCTGACCTATTGTATGAAACCAGTAACCTTTATGTCTTCCAAGTATGTTGCCGGTCTGACGATCTATTATAAGTCCTTCTTTTTCGCCAAGATAGCGGCGAACAAGTTCGTTATAATCTATTTTCCCGAGAAAACAAATGCCCTGACTGTCTTTTCTTTTGGCAGAAGGTATTTCCTGTTCTTCGGCAATGCGGCGCACGTCTTCTTTCATTAGTTTCCCAATCGGGAACATGGCGTGTGAAATTTGCAGATTATCGAGTTGCGCAAGAAAATCCGTTTGGTCTTTTACCGGGTCGGGACTTGTGGTGAGCCATACATTGCCTTGTTCATCTTTTTCGGTAGATGCGTAGTGTCCTGTGGCTATGAAATCGTAGTTATGTCCTATTTTCTCGTAAAATGCTCCGAATTTAATAAGTCGGTTACACATTACATCGGGATTGGGAGTAAGACCTTTGCGCAAACGTTCCACGGAATAACCCACAACGTTGTCCCAATATTCGCGGTGCAAGTCTATTTTGTCAAGTTTGCAACCATATTTTCTTGCCACGAGACTTGCCATTTCCCAATCTTCTTCTTCGGAGCAGTCCCAATTCTCGGAATTATCGCTGGCTATTTTGATGTAATAGAGGTCGGGAGTTATACCTTGTTCCTTTAATAGGAAAACCGATACGGAACTATCCACACCTCCCGATAACAATGCCGCTACTTTTGCCATTACTTATTCCTCGTTTAATATATAATTTGTCGCAAAATTACGGTTTTTCTTTCTATTAAATGATTCTTTTGTACTGCAAATAATTTGGTGGTTAAATGCTTTGTCGTTAATTTTGCAAAGCTTTTCGCATATACGACCTCGTAGCTCAGTTGAATAGAGCATCAGATTCCGGTTCTGAGTGTCGCGGGTTTGAGTCCCGCCGAGGTCACAATAATCCCTTGCAGGCTTTTGTCATATCTTGTTTTGTGTCGTGAAAATCAGACAAAAAAGTTGCGCCGTCAGTCTAAATCGTATTGTTGATTGTCATTGTTAGGAGCAGACATGTCGGGATTCTCGTCTTTCGAAATACTTATGTTACCGTTGGGCGAAACCGTTATGGCAAACGAAAGAAATTCGTCTTCCTGTATGGGGTTTGCCACGCTTGCGGCAAGCATTATGTTTCCGTTTCTGATTTTGTTAAACACTATCCACTCAAGAACGAATTTCTTGTACGTTTTCGAATCCATGTAATTGCGGAATGTCGATTTGCGTATGGGTTTGTCAACAATTACATTTCCGCCCGAGGTGATTTTAAGTGTAACTATGTTGTCAAGATATTTTATGTCGTCCTCGCCAGTTACTATGTCGCCCTCGTTGTCCGGGGTTCTGCTTATTTTTATAAGGGTTTTTGCACCTCTCCATTCCAATGTGTCGCAACTTGTGCGGGCTGCGTCTTTTATGATTTCCTGTGTGGCACTTTTTGTTTCGCTTTCCGCCGGTGCAACACTTGCGGTGTTTTCTTTTTTCTCTCCACATGCGCACAGCATCAACGATGTTGCCAAAACTGCAGTCAGTATGTACGTTTTCATTGTCTATGTGATTTTGCATGCGAATTTACGAATTTACGCTGCAAGTTCATCACTTTCGCGGCTTGAATCTTTATGACACGGCTTATAAAGTGATATGTTTTTTATAAATTTGCAACAAACAGAATCACATTCTTATGAACAATATTCTTGAAGTACATAACGTGGTGAAAGCCTTTTCCAATCACACGGCTCTCGATGATGTAAGCATAAATGTGCCCGAAGGTTGCGTTTTCGGACTGCTTGGCAGAAATGGGGCGGGCAAAACGACGCTTATAAGGATAATTAACCGCATAACGGCTCCCGACAACGGACACATTGTGTTTAACGGGCACGAAATGACACCCGATGATGTTGCGCTTATAGGCTATCTTCCCGAGGAACGGGGGCTTTACCGCAAGATGAAAGTGGGTGAACAGGCTGTTTATCTCGGTATGCTCAAGGGGCTTTCGCGTAACGAGGCGCAGAGAAGACTGAAAAAATGGTTTGAAAAGCTTGACATCCTGTCGTGGTGGGACAGAAAACTCGAGGAATTGTCCAAAGGCATGCAGCAAAAGGTTCAGTTTGTCATCACAGTGGTTCATGAACCCAAATTGTTGATTTTTGACGAGCCTTTCAGCGGTTTTGACCCTGTTAACGCCCGTTTGTTGAAGAACGAGATGCTTGAACTCCGCGACAAGGGGCACACCATAATATATTCAACCCACAATATGGAAAGTGTGGAGGAAGTTTGCGATTATTTCGCCATAATAGACAAGTCGCGGGTGGCACTCAGCGGCAAGGTTGACGAAGTGCGCCGTAAATTTCGCGAAGGCATTTATGATGTTTCCTATGAAGGCAATGTTTCATTGCTGGATTGCGAACGGTACAAGGTGATTTCCTCCGGTTTTCAGGGAAACGAGACATATTTCAAGGTTTCAAAGATCAATGGCACAAGCAACTCGCAACTTGCGGGAGAGTTGGCAAAACATGGCGAACTTATGTATTTTGCCGAAAAACTCCCTTCAATGAACGACATCTTTGTCAAGACTGTGGGCGAATAATTCGTAACATCGTTTTTGACGCAGAAAAACATCACGGAAAAGGTTGTTTTTTGAAAATTGTCAGGTCTTCGAAAAAACACAAGGCATGTCGTAAAAAATACAAGCCATGTATTTTAAAATACAAGGCACTTATTTCAAAATATATGCCTTATATTTTTTGCCATTACAAATGCTTGATAAACAACAACTTAAAAGAAAGTACATAAAAGGGGGTAAGTGTGTGAGTATCAAGCTTGTATGAAAAATATGCGCGTTTCTGTTTCGCATGGCAGGGAAAGGTTGTTTTACGAAAACTGTGTGCAATAAAAAAGGTGCATGACAAATTGTGTAATGCACCTTTTTTATGTCTATATATCAGACAATTTTTGTCAGTTGTCGGTTTTAGCGGTATTTTCAAGGCTTTGCGCCCATTCCACATTGAGTTTGTTGCCTTCCTTGCAGGTTGAAACATTGATAGTGTTGTGTTTGTCCGCTCCTTCTTCCATTAAAAGTTCGCACGCAGCGTCTTCTATGTAGTTTTGTATGGCACGTCTCAACGGTCTTGCGCCGAGTTGCGGGTCAAATCCCTTTTCCGCAATGAAATCTCTTGCTTCGGAAGTTACGTTCAAGGCATAGCCTGTGTTTTTTGTGCGTTCTATGAGTTTGTCAATCTCTGTGTCGGCAATTTTTCTTACGGCTTCTTTTGTAAGCGGTTCGAACATAATTATTTCGTCAATGCGATTCAAAAACTCGGGAGCGAATGTACGGTTCAGCGACTTGCGGATAATAGAGTCGTTCTGATTCTTGTCTCCCGCTCCGGGAGCGTTGAAACCTATTCCATGCCCGAACTCACGCAATTGTTTTGTTCCGCTGTTCGATGTCATGATTATAACCGTGTTTTTGAAGTCTACAGTGCGTCCGTTACTGTCTGTAAGCCTGCCTTCGTCCATAACCTGCAACAAAAGATTGAATACATCGCCGTTGGCTTTCTCTATTTCGTCAAGCAGAATAATGGAGTAGGGATGGCGACGTACCTTTTCGGTGAGCTGCCCCCCCTCTTCATATCCCACATATCCCGGAGGTGCACCTATAAGTCGTGAAACCGAATACTTTTCCATGTATTCGCTCATGTCTATTCGTATCAGCGCGTCTTCGGAACCAAACATGAAATCGGCAAGTTTTTTTGCGAGCAATGTTTTGCCCACTCCGGTGGGACCGAGAAACATGAACGTTCCTATTGGACGCTTCGGGTCTTTCAGTCCGATGCGACTGCGCATTATTGCTTTGGTCAGTTTTTGCACGGCAGTGTCTTGGGCTATAACTTCGTCCGACAACTTTTTATTCATGCCTTTAAGTCTGATGTTTTCGGCTTGTACCATTTTTTGAACAGGCACTCCCGACATATAGGAAACTACTTCCTCTATTTGCGGACGGTCAACAATTTCGCGGTTCTCGTTCAGCGATTCCTCCCATTGCCTCTGCATCTGCTCAAATACACGTGTCTGTGAAATTTCTCTGTCTCGCAGTTCCGCCGCTTTCTCGAAGTCCTGTTTTTTTACGGCTTCATCTTTTGCAGCTTTGAGTTGTGCTATTTGGTTTTCGCATTCTTCGAGTTCCTTAGGCACTTTCAGATTTACGATATGGGCACGCGAACCCGATTCGTCGAGAGCATCAATGGCTTTGTCGGGTTGGCAGCGGTCGGAGATATATCTGTCGGTTAATGAAACGCAGGCTTCGAGAGCTTCTTCTGTGTATCTAACATTATGATGGTCTTCATATCTGTCCTTAATGTTGTGAAGAATCTGCAAAGTCTCATCGTAGTAAGTAGGTTCTACAATAACTTTTTGAAAACGTCTTTCAAGAGCTCCGTCCTTTTCAATGGATTTTCGATATTCGTCCATTGTCGTTGCGCCAATGCATTGGATTTCGCCTCGCGCAAGCGCAGGTTTGAGAATGTTTGCGGCATCCATGCTTCCCGGCGTGGAACCTGCACCTACAATGGTGTGTATTTCGTCAATGAAAAGAATGATGTCGGGATTTTTGCGCAGCTCTTCAAGAAGACCGCGTATGCGTTCTTCAAACTGACCGCGATATTTTGTGCCTGCCACAAGGGAAACCATGTCGAGAGCAACCACACGTTTGTGAAGAAAAGTGCGGGGCACTTTGCGCTCTTTTATTCTTAGAGCGAAACCTTCCACTATTGCGCTTTTACCAACACCGGGTTCGCCAATAAGCACAGGGTTGTTTTTCTTGCGTCTGTTGAGAATTTGTGCGATATGTTCTATTTCTTTTTCCCTTCCAACCACAGGGTCGAGTTTTCCTTTGGCGGCAGCTTCGGTAAGATCGTATCCGAAATTGTTTATAACAGGTGTCTCATTGCCCGGAGAGGGATTGGAACCTGCGGAATGTATGGAAGTTTTCTTATCGCGTGCATCCATTTCTTCCTCCTCTTCGTCATCGCCGAAATCAAAACCGGCGTTAACGTCCGGTTTCATGGCAAGCAATTTATGAACCGCTTCGTATGTAACGTCGTTGTTGTTAAGAATTTTGCAAACAATGTTGTCGTTGTCTTTAAGCAGGGCAAGCAACAGATGCTCTGTGTCAAGGCAACGGCTGTGAAGCAAACGCACTTCAAGAGTTCCGCCTCTAAGAATTTTTGCGGATGCAGGTGAGAGTACGATTTCACTGAATATATCTGTACGTGTATTGCCTGTTTCTTCGTTAAGCTGCTCTTCTATTCCTCGCTTTATATCGTCAAGGCGCAAATGAAATTTGTTGAGTATTTCAATAGCCTTGCCCGAATTCTCGCGCAGCATACCGAGAAACAAATGTCCGGGTTCTATTGTACGAGATTGCAAGCGTTCGGCTTCTTCCTTGCTATATATGAGTATTTGGTTTACTCTTGGTGAGAATTGATTGTTCATATTTGGTGGTTCTCCTTATTTTGCAAAGGTATTAATAAATTCAATACAGACTATAAGCAAAGCTTGTGCCAAAGAAAAGAGCGCAATCTTTTTGTATCAATTTTTCTGTGTGTTGGAATTTATGGTTAACTTTGTAAGATATGTGTGATGACCATATTCTTTACTAATGGATGAAAACAATAATCTGAAGATTTACCGTGCTTCTGCGGGTAGCGGAAAAACGTTTACGCTTGTTTCGGAGTATATAGCCATTGCCATATCTTCCTATGTGGGAACATCGGCATTTGCCAATATACTTGCCATAACCTTTACGAACAAAGCCACGGGCGAAATGAAGATGCGTATTCTCAATACGCTTTGGTACATAAAAAACAGGCTTCGTCAAGGCAATAGTTATGTGCAAAAGATAGGCGAAATACTCGGAGGAAAATTAAGTGAAGAGGAAATAAGAGAGCGTTGCGGAATTACGCTGAATTATATTCTGAACAATTACGATTTTTTTGATGTAAAGACGATAGATTCTTTCTTTCAAGGAATAATAGGAGATATAGCTGCAATGATTGGTTATGATTCAAATCTCGAAGTGTTCCTGAATGATGACGAAATGGTCGATTTTGCCGTGGAAAATATCGTTGCAGAGGCAGCGGAAGGGAAGAATAGGATATTGACTAACCTTTTGAAGGATTATATAGAGAAAAACCTTGAAGAAAATTCTTCTTGGGATTTCCGCCGTGCTTTGAAACGTTTTGGACTGAACGTATGTCGTGAGACGTATATGCGTAATGAAAAAGAGATAAACAAAGTTTTTGGTGATTCTAAAACTTTCTCGGAAATATATGACAGGTTGGCGGAAGAAAAGAAAAAGACGGAAAATCTTATTTCGCACCTCGCGGATAGTTTGACAATAGACTATGAAAAATTTTCGAAAGGAAAATATGTAGCCAATTATGTTGCCAAAGCTTTGGTTTGCGAGTGCGACGGTATGAACAAATCGGTTACTGCTTTTTATAACGGCGATTATGGTAAGACAAAGGCATCTCTGGAGGATATGGACGTTTGGCACTCGCAATTTGTGGCATTCGAAAAAGATCGCGCCAGACTATTCAGACGGTTAAACAGTGCTGTTCTTACTCTTGAGAATCTTAATGAAATGAGAATGCTTGAAGCCATAGACAGCGAAGTAAAAAAGGGAAGCCGCGAAGAAAACAGAATATTACTTTCTAAAAGCCAGGAACTCGTAAGCGAACAGTTGCACGACAGCGACAATATTTCGTTTGTTTTTGAACGTGCCGGAAGAAGATACAGATATATAATGCTTGATGAAGCACAGGACACATCGCAAATGCAGTTTGACAGTCTGTGGAGATTGATGTCAAACCTTTTGGCTTCTGTGGGAAACCGTTGCGTCATAGTGGGTGATGTGAAACAAAGTATATATCGTTGGCGCGGTGGCGACTGGAATATACTTCACGAATTGGGAAACAAATATGATTCAAGCGGACGTTATGTTCTTGAAGACAACTATCGCAGTTTCGAAAATATAGTGGCTTTTAATAATGAGTTTTTTGAAAATATCAGGAAACTACGCCAGGAAGGCATTGCGGGAATTTATTCGGATGTAAGTCAGAATATAAAATGCAAACCCGAAGAAAGGGGATGTGTAAAGGTCTATGGCATATCGCCCGACTGTGAAGACGTGGAGGAAGAAAGACTTGAAACATTGCTTGACAATATAAAACTTGCCCACGATGCGGGAGTGGATTATAGCGATATGGCAATTCTTACACGTAAAAATGATGAAATATATGCCATAGCCGATTATATGAAACTAAAAAATGCCCCTTTTAAAATAGATACCCGTGAGGCATATAATCTTACAAATTCAGTGGCGGTTAAAATGATTATTGCCGCAATGAAATATATATATGGTGAAACTTGCGAGAATCAAGATAATGTGAGCGGCTATTTTGTTGCACGGGAATATCGAAGAATTTGTGATGGTGATGCATTTAAGGAGCCTTCGTTTGAAGAAGAAAACAAAAATGTGGTATCAGACTATGTAAAGAATTCTTTGCCGGAGGAATTAGTGGAGTCTGTTAAAGTTCTTACTGAGCTTCCAATAGTTGAAATGGTATTAAGAATATCGCGTATGTTGCGCGTTTTTGAAATGAAAGAGGAAAGCCAATACTTTCTTACTTTCATAGACTATATAAATGCGTATTCGCAGCGTAACTCCTATGATTTGAAACGTTTTTTTTATGATTGGGATGCTGAAGGTGCGAAACAATATATTGCCACGGAAGCTGATAACGGTATCAAAGTTATGACAATACACAAAGCCAAAGGACTTGAGTTTCATACGGTGTTTATTCCTTATTGTGATTGGAAACTTGTTCCTACGAATAATGCAAAGATGTGGTGCACTCCGCATGGTGAAATTTATGATGGTATTCCTCTTGTGCCTGTGAGTTTCGTGAAAAAAGCAGAAGAAAGTATATATGATAAAGATTATGCCAAAGAAGCTTTCGATGTGGAAGTGGATAATATAAATATGTTGTATGTTGCGTTTACAAGAGCCAAGGTCAATCTTTTTGTGCAATATGCCGAACGGAAAAAGATTGGAGACACAATAAACAGCATGAAAATTTCGGATTATCTCGTTTGTGCTTTGAGCAATATGGATATGGAGAAATACGGAAAAGACATAGTACCAAGCAAAAAAGAAACAAAGAAAGATGACGAAAGATTTTCACCACGTGGCAAGGCTGTCGAATTAGACTTAAAAATGGAGGGAATATCATGAAAAATTCTTTTTTGGCAAAGGTAGCCGAAGAACTTATAAAGCGTGGAGGAGATTTCTCTGCTCTTAATATTGTATTCCCGCAGCGTCGTGCAATAGAGGTCTTTAGCAGTATTTGGCAAAAGAAGTTTTCAGGAAAAGATGGTGGCTCGCCCAAGCTTTTTACAATGAGTCGCCTGTTTCGTAATGCTTCGGGACTGAAGAAAGCCGATAGAACCGACATGCTTTTCCGTATATACGGTGCATATCTTGAGGTGTGCACCAAGCGTGGTGTTTCAAACCAAATGACGTTTGAGGAATTTCTTCCATGGAGTGAGATGATGTTTTCTGATTTCGACGATGTGGATAGAAGTCTTGCAGATGCTCCTTCTGTTTTTCGTGAGGTGAATAATTTTCATGATATAGACAACATGAAATTTGCCGATGAAGAAAGTGTGAAACAGCTCAAAGAGTATTTTACAACTTTCTTTCAAGCATATGGAGAAGATATGCGTGGGAAATATCATGGGATATGGAATATGCTTGCGGATATATATGAGTGTGTGAAATCGAGCAAAGAAAAAACTATATACGAAGGAGCAGTTTATAGACAGGGTTGCGAAAAACTACTAAAATCCAGCGACGAAAGAAAATATGTGTTTGTCGGTTTCAATCTGCTTAGCGGTGCAGAGAGAAGCGTAATGAAGCATTTGAAAGACAAAGGTTGCGCAGATTTCTTTTGGGATTATACACCGGGATTTGTTGACGAGGATAATGTGGCGGTATCAAATGTTTTGCGGAACCTGAAAAGTTTCGGCGGTTGGACTCCTCCTGCCGAAGATATGGAACATACCAATATAAATATTGTAGAAAGTTCCACCCAAAGCGGAGAAGTTGCTTATATAAGCAAATGGCTTGAAGAAGTAAATCCTGCCAAAGAAGATTTTACGGCGGTAATTCCAATGGATGACACAATACTCGGAATAATGCGTCATTTTCTGCCTCACGAATCTTTTGCTTTTAATATGCCGATATCGTTACCACATACTTCTACTTTTGCAAAGTTGATGCGTTTTGCCGATTCGGAGATTAAAAAGAATGCAGGTCAGGAAGGATATGACGGTCGTGCTTTGGTTGCTGCTTTGAAAGAAGAGATAAAAAATAAAGTCTTGAAAGATGACAGAGGAAAATACCAGGATGAAGAATTGTCGGCAGATGCGGCAAAGTCGGCTGTAGAGAAAGTTGAAACGTTGTTGCAAAAAAACGATACAATTAAAGTTTCGCCACGTGTTGCAGCCATGATATTCAAGTCGCAGTATATTTCTGCCGAAATTGAAGACGAAGAATCCGAAACGAAATTCAATTCATATGGCAAGCGTCGTGTGGATGTAATAAATCTTCAAGACACGCGCACTATAGACTTTGATAATGTTCTTTTACTTGATTGTAATGAAGGGTCGCTTCCTCAGACAAAAAGGCATCCCACAATGCTTCCCAATAGTGTTCGCTCGGCTTACGGACTACCTTTGTTAAACAACGGCAGCGTGGCGGCGTATAATTTCTTCCGTTTATTAAAGCGTACTCCCAATATATCCGTAGCTTATTCCTCTTCGTCCATGGCTATAGGCAGCAAAGAAGTTTCGCGATATATATTGCAAGTTCTTGCCGGACAGATAATGCGTGGATTCGAGGTAAAGAATCTTGTGGGCAAAGCCGTATTGCACGAACATACACCGCAGCCCGTGATAAAGACTCCCCAAATGCTTCAAAAAATAAAGAGGCTTGAGGCAACACCATTATATATGTATGTGGAATGTCCGCTAAAGTTCTATTATAATAAAGTGGCGTGCCTGCGTACACCTATGCCAGACCCGGAAAAAATGCCGTCCAATCTTTTCGGTACGATATTCCATGATTCAATTCAGAAATATTATGAAGACAAACCGGATAAACATATAGAGCGTTCTACCATAGAGCAGGATCTTGTAGATAAGAAATACACATATCTTTCTGCCTGTATAAAGAAAGCTTTTAATGAATCAAATGTTCGGGACAATAGTATTATAAGCGGCATAATCTTGAAATATTTGAAAGACGTGCTGCGTTATGATGCCGCAAAAGCTCCATTTGATATAGTTCCGCAGTACATAGAAAAATTTCTTTATGTACCGTTTGTTTCAAAAAGCGGATATATGGTCAAGGTTGGCGGCAAATTCGATCGTGTTCATATTAAAGACAATATTTATGTGGTTGTGGACTATAAGACTGGAAAATGGAGCGGACCTGTCAAGGCTGCGAATTTGAAAGACGTGTTTACCAAGCCGGAAACTCTTAAACATTACAATTATGTTTTGCAGACTATGGTCTATTCACTCGTTCTTGACGAAACACTCAATAAAGAATCGATGCAAAAACATTCCGTAAGACCCGAACTATATTTTGTTGCTGCCATGACGCACGAAGATTTCACGCCGCAAGTAACAGTTGACAAACATCCCATAGATGAGTTTTCAAGTATAAGGGATGAAGTGAGAAACGAGGTGCAAAACATGGTGGATGATATATTTGATATTTCAAAGCCCTTTACACCTTGCGAAAACGGAAAACCTTGTGCCATGTGCGATTACAAATGTCTTTGTTTCCGATAAAATAAAAAAAGAATAATACGTATACAATAAATATCAAAACAATGAACTTCAAAACAATTCTTTTATCGCTCTGTCTCATGACAGGCGTAACGGCAGGAGCGCAAAGCCGTGCCGATCGTCAACATCTCAACGACAAAAACTCTTTCACCATGCTTTTGCTTGGAGATCCGCAGGGCTACACAAAGTATGACATTAACCAACCGTTGTTTGAGCTTACAACTTTGTGGTGTGCCGACAATGTGGAAAACCTCAACGTAAAGGCTGTTCTCATAACCGGCGATCTTGTAGAGCAGAACGACAATATAGTTCTCAACCGTTCTATGCTCAATCAGACAAGTCGCCAGATGTGGGAAAGCGCATCACGTAGTTTGGCACGCCTCGACAATAAAGTGCCATATATCATTGCTACCGGCAATCATGAATATGGTTATACACGCGGAGACCAAAGTTTTACGCATTTTCCTGAATATTTCCCGGTAGAAAGAAACTCCAAGTGGATGGATTGTCTTGTTGCCGCTTATCCAAATAGAGAAGGGAAAGCTTCGCTTGAGAATTCTGCGTATGTTTTCAATGATAAAAATTGGGGCGACTTGCTTGTCATAGCCTTGGAATGGGCTCCGAGAGACGAAGTACTGGCTTGGGCAAAGAAACTGTGCGACAGTGAAAAATACAAGAACCACAAGGCAATTGTCTTAACCCATACTTTTTTGCGCGAAAAGTCGGCAGAACGTACCGACAATGAGAACTACAAAATAGAACCTCATAACTGGGGACAGGGAATATGGGACAAACTTGTAAAGTGTACGCCAAACATTCGTTTTGTATTCTGCGGACATACAGGCGTTCCCGGTTCTTTTGAAGAAAGCGTGGCATATCGTAAGGACAAAAACGATGCAGGCAAAATTGTTCATCAAATGATGTTCAACGTACAAGTGCTTGGCGGCGGCTGGGAAGGCAACGGCGGCGATGGATGGCTTAGAATACTTGAATTCATGCCTGACGGAAAAACTGTGAAAGTGAGCACCTATTCCGCACTTTTCGGAATTTCTCCCACAACAAAGCAGTTTGCCCACCGCACAGGAAAGTGCGACCAGTTCGACATGGTTCTCGATTGAGAACCATGTCGAACGTTTATGCAAAAGTAAATCTATATAATTACGGAATTCTTAATGAAGCATAACATCATAAACGCCATTGTCAATTTGGTTAATCATCCAGTGTTGACTTTGGAAACTGTAAAAGGCGGCAACAATCGTGCAAACGACATGGGCACAGCCTTGGAAGAATATGTGAAGAACCTTTTTGGCAATTCTTTTAATCTTTCCGAAATTGAACGATTAGAGAAACTGCGGGAAGTTTTTTCTTATTTCGGAAACAAGAATAATCCCCCTGATATGATGTTGAGGGATGGTGATGCCATGGAAGTAAAGAAAATAGAATCGAAAGGTTCTACGTTGGCATTAAATAGCAGTTATCCCAAGCATACTCTTAAATGTTCCAATCCGTTAATCACCAAAGCGTGCAAAGAAGCCGAAGAATGGGAAGAAAAAGATATGCTGTACATAATAGGTGTTGTTAAAAGCCAGCGACTCCAAAGTCTAAATATGGTATATGGCAGTGAGTATTGTGCTTCAGAAGAAACATATTCAAATATAAGTAACAGAATTAAGGAATCTGTCATAAACACTCCCTGTGTAGAGAATGAAGATACAAATGAACTCGGACATATAAACAGAATAGACCCGTTGGGAATAACATATCTTAGAGTTAGGGGTATGTGGGGTATAGAAAATCCCACAAAAGTGTTTGACTACGTTTACACGCCAAAACGTGATGCTACTTTCAATTTTATGTGTATTATCAACGATGACAAATGGAATACTCTCGACAATAAGGAAGTATTGCTCAAACTTGCGGAAGAGCAGGAAAACCTGTGCATAAAGAGTGTGAAAATAAAGAATCCCGACAATCCTGCAAAGCTGTGCACTGCCAAATTGATAACATATTACATTCAATAACCATATGAATTTAATTAGTTTATTTACAGGTGCGGGAGGATTGGATCTCGGATTTCATAAAGCCGGCTTTAATACAGTTGTCGCAAATGAATATGATGCAAAGATATGTCCCACTTTCAGAAAAAACTTTCCCAATGTCCGTTTGATAGAAAAAGACATACGAAAACTTAGCTCTGAAGATTTCCCCGACAATATAGACGGAATAATTGGAGGTCCGCCTTGTCAGTCGTGGAGTGAAGCCGGTTCGTTAAAAGGCATAAAGGACGCAAGAGGTCAACTGTTTTATGATTACATCCGCATACTCAAGGACAAACAACCATTATTTTTTGTTGCGGAGAATGTATCGGGCATGCTTGCGGCAAGAAATTCGGAAGCAGTAAAAAGTTTTTTGAATCTTTTTGATGAAGCCGGCTATGATGTAAATCTGCGAATGCTTAACGCCAACGACTTTGACGTGCCCGAAGACCGCGACCGTGTTTTTTATGTAGGATTTCGCAAGGATTTAGGTATAAAAAACTTTGTTTATCCAACACCGCAGCCCCGAAAGCCAACATTGCGTGATGCAATTTGGGACTTAAAGGATTCGGCAATTCCTGCCAAAGATAAAAACCATACCAATGGTCTCGAATGCAAAGTTCCCAATCACGAATACTTCATTGGCAGTTATTCTCCGGTCTTTATGTCTCGCAATCGCGTAAGAGCTTGGAATGAGCCGGGGTTTACCGTGCAAGCGAGCGGACGACAATGTCAACTGCATCCGCAAGCACCCAAAATGGTAAAAGTTGAAAAGAATTTGCAGAAATTTGTGCAGGGAAAGGAATACCTCTACCGCAGAATGACCGTCAGAGAAGTTGCACGTGTGCAAACATTCCCCGATGATTTTATATTCATATATAACGATGTTAATTACGGCTACAAGATGATAGGCAATGCTGTTCCCGTAAATTTGGCATATCATGTGGCTATGCAAATAAAGCAAACTCTCGAATCGCGGGGAATAAAAAGCAAATTGGCGTAAAAATATAATTGGTCTCAGGTCTAAAAGGGTGAGCAAAAAAACATAAGGCATGTTGTAAAAAATACAAGCCATATATTTTAAAATACAAGGCACTTATTTTAAAATAAGTGCCTTGTATTTTTTAACAAAAAAGAAGGTGTGGCGTTATTGTGTCTTAGTCCCCGAAAATCAGGGCGGTAGCGTAGGCGGCTATGCCTTCTCCGCGTCCTGTGAATCCCAAGCGTTCGGTAGTGGTGGCTTTTACCGATACATCTTTCCCGGAAATGCCGAGACATGAGGCTATACATTCCTGCATCATGGGAATGTGATTTTTCAGTTTGGGTTGTTCAAGACAAATTGTTACATCCACGTTTCCTATACTGAAGTTGTGTTTTTTCAGAATGTCGAGGGTGGCTTTCAGAAGTTCTTTGCTGTCGGCTCCACGATAGCGTTCGTCGGAATCAGGAAAGTGATAACCAATATCGCGCAGGGCTGCGGCTCCGAGAAGTGCATCGATAAGTGCGTGGAGTGCCACATCGGCATCGCTGTGTCCGAGAAGTCCGAGAGTGTGCGGTATTTTTATTCCGCCAAGCCACAACTCGCGGTTTTGAACAAGCCTGTGAACGTCAAATCCGAATCCTATGCGCGGTTTCATGTCTTATGTAGTATGTAAAAAAGTGGTTATCTTCTGTTTGAGAACAGGTCTTTTATTCCGTCAAAGTCAAATGCGAGCGAAACTCTCAAGGTTTGGTCGAGTGGGTTGCTTGCCGCAGTGGAAAGTACGTAGCCTGCATCGATTGAGAATACGTTCATGCGGAAACCTGCACCTACTGTGAAATATTTACGGTTACCTTTGTCTTTGTCTTCGTCGTGATAGCCTGCACGTAGGATGAATTTGTCATTATAAGTATATTCCACGCCGAAACTCCACTGAATTTCTTTAAGTTCTTCGCTGAATCCGCCGGGGGCATCGCCGAAACTTTTGAAAATACCGGTAATGGGCGACATGTCGAAGTAGTCTTTTTGCAGGCGTTGCTGATAATCTTCACCGCTTTCATCGTCTTTCTGGCGCGGCATGGTGGGTACGAGAAGTTTGTTGAGGTCAAGCCCGAAAGCTATCTTGTTGTATTCGTTTATGGGAATGAGATAGTTCACGCCGAGACGGAGATTGGTGGGTATGAAGTATGTGTTTTCGTCTCCGAACTTCATTTTGCTACCGATGTTGCTTATATTAAGTCCGAGTCCGAACTGACATTCGCGGCTTCCCATTACTACATATTTGTTGTAATACATGGCTACGTCGGCTGCAAAAGCGTTGCCCGGTTTTGTATCGTCGGAATAGTTTCCGCTTAGGTCGGAACGAATATATCGCAGGGCTATTGCTGCCGAGAAGTTCTCGCTCAACATTCGTGAAACGCCAATGTCGAAAGCCATTTCATAGGGCTTGATGCTCATGTTTTCGCCTGCATCCACTTCGCCGAGGGAGAAATAACGGAGCGAAGAGGATATGGCTGTGTAATCGCCCAGCCTCATGTATCCGGCAACATATGCAAGGTCAATGTCATTGACAATTTTTCGAAGCCAGGGGGTATAGTTCACGGCAATTCCTGCGCGGCTTATGCAGAAAGGATATTTGGCAGGGTTCCAAGCCTGTGAGTTTACGTCGGGGTCGGTTGCTGCGCCAATATCTCCCAAACCGCCGGCACGTGCATCGGGTCCTATCTTCAGGGAATTGACTGCCGTGCTCACGGGATTGAATTTGTCTTTTTCACCGTCGGCTTTGATTGTCGTGGCAAATGCCAGAAACGACATGAGTAGTAATGCTATTTTGTATTTCATTGCTTTTTCAAATGAGGATTGCACTATAATATAAAACTGTGTGGGGCTTTATTTATTGTTCAGAATAATTAATTTTTTGGTTTTGGTGCTTGCTGCTCCGTTGCCTTCGGACACCGAAACGCGGTAAAGGTAAACCCCGCCGCCCACTCTTGCTCCTGCAGAATTGGTAAGGTTCCATGTTATGGGGTAGTGCCCGTAGTCGCTCTCGCCGTTGGTCGTTGTTTTCCAAACAATCTGACCGTAAGAGTCGTAAACCGTAACGGTGAATTTCACATCGGTAAGCGGTCGGTCGTATGATATATTGAATATAGCCGTTTCGGTGGCGGGATTGGGATTGCAAGTAACATCGAGTACATTGGGTTTGAGGTTTCTCACGGCAACAAAGTCAAGCGATGCGGAAGAAGAGTTTCCCATCATGTCCCATGCGCGGAAAACAAGGCGGTGATTGCCCGGAGAAAGTTCGGGAATGGAGTAGCCCACGCTTCCGCTTGTGAATGTTCCGAAATCGTTCTTAAAGTAATCGTTCAAGACGTATGAAGTGGCGGCGTTACCGTCTATGATGAGTTCTATGTCGTGTCCCACACCGCTGCCGGTGGCATTTATTCCGTCGCTGTCGCGGAGCATTGCCACAAAGTAGGGAGTAGTGTTGGTTTTGTCGCCGTTTCGGAAGTCGGGATTGTTGAGATAGATGAACAAAGCCGGTCCTGTGGAATCGTTCTTGAGATCTGTGGAAGAATTTATGGCAAAATTATCGTTCATTCCGTGGCATTCGGCAGATTTGTCGTTGCTCACGGCATAAAGATTCATGAGGCAGCTTTCGTTGGAGTAACTTGCGTCAACCGATACCGGGAATTCCATTTCGAACATGCCGTTTCTAACAGAGTCCGTGCCTTCGAAAAGACGGCGTGTGCGGTTGCTGAAAACCAACGGGTCTTTACCATTGCCTGCATTGTCGTGGCAGGTGATTTGCTCAAGCTTGTCGAAAATATTAGCGGTAACCGTGCCGTTGAAATCCGGCATGTTCGTACCGTTTTGTGCTATAATATGTCCTTTTACCTTAGCCACGCTTCCTGCGGCAAGGTTAACTTTTGCGCCGGTAGCTTTTTGTCCGTTTATGCTGTCTATTACAACTTTACCAATAGGAGCTGCAAGACGAAGAGCAGGGTCTCCCATAAGTACGTATTTCATTTTGTTTATTGTGAAATCGGTGCTTCCCGTTGACGTGGATACGAGAGCGCATTTTGTTTTCATGAGAGCTTCGCCCATGGTCATGAGTTTTCCGTTTTCTTCAGTGAGAATATATCTCATCAAGTTGGTGTTGAGGTTTAGGTTTCTTTGGGAGAATACGGAACGTGTGGCTCCGATGAAAGCCACCGAACCTCCTTTTTCGTTAAGCACAGCACATTCGCCGATTGATTCTTCCTGCGAATCGAAAGGAGCTATTTCGCATGAAGAGGTAATCCACACGGAAAGGTTATTTGTCTTGTTTTCTTTGAAGTCGTTGAGGAGCAAAACTTTTTCGTGGGATATTGAAGCCGGTGCTCCGTGCCCCGTGTAATTCATAAGCAATGCTCCGTTTGTCATGTAGCTCTTGAGTTGCTTTGTAATTTCCGGGTAAGAATTTCCAGTAGATGTCTTTACCACGGTATAAGCGTCCCAATAAACTCTTCGGACATCGTATTCTTTGTGGTTTGATTCTATCTGCTTGGCTATAGTTTCGGCATCGTCCATGAGCGAATTACTTTTTTTATCATCATCGCCCATTACACAAATAAGGTTTTTCCATGAACCCACGCTGTTGTTGTACATGTAATTGATTGTTTTGTCAACAACGGCTTTTGCTTCGCTTTCTATGTGAGTGGGAATTCTTCCGATTGCAATGTCCGGCTTCTCGGATGTCATGTTCTTTCCTTCGCCGTCATCCAAAAATCCGAAGAAGTCATCGGTAACGTAGCAATATATTTCGTTTATGGAATTCCAGGATTCGTAGCAAAGGAGAAAATCGTCGGGGGAACTGTTTTGCCAATCTTTGGTAATCATACGATTGTCCCACGCAGCATCGCCGAAAAGCAAAAGGTAACGAGGGATTTCGTTTTGTGAAGAAGCGCGGTCGTAAAGCATCTTAACATATCTACGATAAGCCATGGCGTCGGGTGTTCCCGAAGAAAACTCATTATATATTTGGTCTGCGGAAACAACTTTTACCGAAAGATTGTCGTGTTCTCTGTGTGCTGCGGCAAGACGCTCTGCTTGTTTGGTAAGTTTTCCGCTTGCTGGTACTATTATAATCATGTCGCAAACAGAATCGGCATGGAGGTCTTGGTTTTCTATTTTTTTATCAATAGTCGGCGAAGGAAAAGTTTCTGCCGTGTTTACAACAATATATCTGTCGGACGATTCGGGTAGTGTTATATTCAAAGTGTTGCCTGAGAGAGAGCCTTCCACATTCTGTTGAGGACGACCGGAAATGCCGAGTCGCCAAACTTTCGTATTATTGTTTGCGGATGAAATGGCATAATTCCCCGCCCCATTATTGGAAGGATCGCAAAGTTCAAAGTATGGTGTCGAAAGATTAAGGTTTCTTTGGTAATTGAATCTTATGTAGTCAAGTCTTGCCGAGTGTCCGGACGTAGTGGTAAAGTGAACGCTGTTTGACAAATCTAATGTTGTGGCTTTGTAAGTTCTTTCGAGCATTCTTGCTCTGTTTCCCTGCTCTCCGACGTTTGTATTGTTAAGCAAAGGAATAGTCATTCTTCCGAGACTTTCGGAGTTAACACTACTGGTAACGTTTGTTGCAGAGGAAGCATCGGAAGCGGAAAATGAAATAGTTACGTACTGTTCTCCTTCGTTAGCTATTTCTTCCGTACCAAGTTGGTAAGATTTTGAATTTCCGTTGGCGAAATCATAACTGTCAAAGAATTGCTGTCCGCCGCTATACCAACTGTATGCGTCTTCTTCGTAAAGCGAATGCGCGGGAATTGTTGTGCGTGCTTCGTTGTAGGCTGTTACTTCTGCAGAATTTTGCATAGTAGCAGGATTATCGCCTTCTGTAAGAAAATAGTAAGAGTAAGACGAATAAGGATTATTTATATGTCTCCATTTATTGCGGACAAAAATCCATTTGGTCGTGCCGTTGGCGTAAAAAAGAATTTTTGACCCGTCGCGATATAAAGGAATTTCTTCAAGGTCGTCAAAATCTTTTTTGTCGCCCGAATAATTAATTACGGAATCTTGTACCAAACCTCCGTAGCCGTATAGTTTTACGTTTGCAGGATTAGAAAAACCGGCGGAAGCCAAAAATGATTTTGTAAGCTGATATACTCCTTTTTTATTCACTCTTATTCTTACCCATTTGCCACTTGAAAGAACAGAATGCTGAGCGTATCGTTCATTTCCGGAAGTTAAATCCCGCGTTTTGCGTGCTTGAGCAGAAACATTTCTATATACGGCAATCTTGCAACTTTTCAGTCGGTAATAAACTTCGTTGCGTTTTATATATGGCAGAAACGAAATATCGAGCACGCCTTCTTTGCGTTGTACTGCCATTATACTGTTTACTTTTATGTCTTCGCCTATTTCTTTTTTGTTTGCAATGATAGCCAAAACCTCTTGGGCATTGAGTTTCTCGTATTCGGGATATTCTATTTTTACGTTGAAAGAAGTATTAGCGTAGTTTTTACCCACATTTATCTGCGTGGCGTAAATGGGAAGTTCGTTGCCTTTTATAATGTTTTCGTAGGGAATTGTTACAAACTTTCCTTCGCCCACGGTAGCAATAGGTTCGCTTTCTTTTGTGGCGGAAGCCTTGAAACTCTGTAGCCCGAGGAAAAATGCTATCAGTAGATATAAATATTTTAGGTTCATAGAAGAATCTTTTTTGTATGTGGTAGTCTTTAGAGAACTTTATTTTATGTTGAATTCAAGAAGTTTGTTTCCGTTAATGCTCCCTTCTATATGAGTATTGGGCACTGCCGTGAAATTCGTTTTTGCAAAGGGAAGCAGAGTAATATCTCCTTGTCTTATAGAAAGAAATTCGCTTGCGGTTGCAATGATTTCGTCAATGCTTTTGCCCAAATTCTCAATTTCTAATGCAGTTTCCTTTTCGCCGTTTTTAAGCAGAATCTTTATATTCCCGACTTCTTTGTCTGACAGCTCTTCAAAGGTTCCGCACGAAACGGAACCGTCAAAGTTTTCCGCCATATACCACGGCTCACATGCTTTTTGAAGTTCGGTTTTCATGCCGCTCATTTCAAATTTTACGGCAAGGCTTAGTGCGTCGTAATATCTTTTTGCGAAGCGTTGGGGAATGCTTTTTCCCAAACGGCTTATCCTTACTGCCACACAAAGCACCGCATTGCATTTTCCTCCCCAATCGGGAACAAACACAGGTTTGCCGTGAGTCGTTAGCGTGGTATCGGCAAGCGTTGAAATACGCGCACTTTTTCTTATAATATCTAACGTTTGATATGCTGTATTATTGCTGTTTGCTAACGGTTCTCCTACAATTATTTTCATTAAATGATAGTCTTTTATTGTTACAAAAATAATCATTTATCTTCAAAATGCACCCGAGTATGTTTTTCGTGTGGTGTGGGAAGGGTAGGATGTGTGAAAAATATGTAATTTCGCGAGGCGAAATCAATAAAGAGTATAAAGAGAATTATATGTTACTGAATAAATTCCTGGGTTTCGAACCAGAAAATATGAAGGTAAAGACAGAAATTGTAGCTGGTGCAACAACGTTTTTCACCATGAGCTATATATTGGCTGTAAATCCAATGATTCTTAGTACAACAGGCATGGACAAAGCCGGCGTATTTACTGCAACGGCGATAGCATCTGCCATAGCAACAATTTTGCTTGCTTTTATGGCGAAATTACCTTTCGCGCAGGCTCCGAGCATGGGACTTAATGCCTTTTTTGCTTTTACATTGTGCCAGGGAATGGGTTTTACGTGGATAAGTGTTGGTGGCTGCTGTCCGCTTTGTCCTCGGTATTTGCTTGTTCTCCTCACGTTGTTTGCGACCTCGAAAGGCTTTCTT
>ERZ857629.161-NODE-161-length-104839-cov-24.955556_pt1 | contig 104839 bp, 108 predicted proteins | sample MGYA00519700_ERZ857629 | MGnify/ENA primary metagenome ERZ857629 (study PRJEB31778, sample SAMEA3449351) | human gut metagenome | biome: human gut; feature: human-associated habitat; material: faeces | place: United Kingdom | collected 2010/2012 ... | reverse complement strand
TTTATAGCTATTATATCGGATAAGTTCATGCAATATCTATCTGGAATGTTGTGAAATGACCTTTTTTTGTTGTGAAAAGGGCAGCAAACCATTATTGGTTCACTGCCCTGTCTTCTAGTCATGTCTGCACTATTAAAGAAATGAAACAAACTTATTCATTGGTATACGCTGGGATTCATGTCTATTTGCATCTGCTTTATCTTTTAACTTATCGGAATACTACTTTTATCTAGAGTAGTAGTAATTTATGAACTCAATGCTGCTACCAGCGACGAATATCTTTCCGTTTTTTATCTACTATTTGCTAAAACGCAATCAACAATCTAAATTTGCAAATCAATAGTATTGCCTTCATTATTATTCTTTTCCTTTGATCTCTCTGCGGATATATCTGCCTTTATTTTGCTATAAGAAACATTTCCTTTCGCTTTTTCGTCATACTCTTCCTTCAAACGAGCTAACTCATCATTATAAATTGATGTAAACACTCTTGCTCTTGCAAATTCTTCATCTGTACTTATAGCTTTCCAGTTTCTTGACTCTGGATTATAAGAAAGCGTTTTATTACCTTTTGAATCCCAAAACATACATGCAGCATTCATTTTGCCACCAGTTTTTTTCATGCTTGATTCATATATAGCCTTTCTATCAGGAGATACTGTTTCTCCATGCTGCATACACAATTTTCGATAAGCATCATCATCCCTTTTTCCAGTAGCAAACTCTTTTCTTGCAAGTTCTTTTATTGCTTCGTCAAATTCTTCCTCTGACATCGCTGGTTTATCTCGTTTTGTCATGATAGTATCCCAGTTTGGTTTGGTAAAATTAATGTCCACAGGCTTAAATCTTAATGAAAAATTACCATAATCACATTGAGCTAACGAATCATTTGAACTTGCTTTTTTCCCGAACATCTGCTGAACCATTTGAGCATATTGCGAATAATTATCTCTTGTTATCTGCATAATATATTCCTCCATATTGGCATATATTTCATCTGTTCCAAATTCACTAGATTGAAAAATCAAACCTTCCACCGATTTTATTCTCCTCCGGTTTGATAGAATCCCAGTCAATGTTTTTGATCTTATCCAAAAGTTCTTCTTTTGAATTTGCCTGAACCGTAGTTTTTCTTACTTCGGTTTGTTTTAACTGTTCCTTTTTCTTTGCCTCTTTCTTCTCAGCAGCTTTCTTTTCCTGAAGCTTTTCAAGATATTCTTTCTGACTGGCTGATGATTTTTCCAGTTGTGCAAAGAAGGTTGTAGTTCCGTCACTATTAAAAGATATACCAAATTTTATTATTTTTGTATCAGCATCTGCATTATCGTTAGTCTTACCGAATGCTCTTTCAAAGCCGAACTGGGCATTGATTTCATCTGTCATACGCAAAGCTCCTTCAATACTATGCATTTTTTCAGCATAATATTTTGGATCTGATGCCATCTTCTCCATTTCTTCCTTTGAGAAAATAACTGTATATTTCTTATCACTTTGGGCTAAAATATCTTTGGCATTATCACCATTTTCAAAATCGGCAACCATAAAATCCATGTCGTTTCTTGATCCACGCAAATTCTCCAGCATTTTTTGTGCCGCTTTACTGAGATTTTTTTCAGCGATGCTTTCAGTTGTATTTTCCTTTAATTTCGTATTTTCTGTTGTTTGTGCTGTTTCTTTTTTCTTATTTGCTGTACCAGTCTTGTAGTTGTTCTGGTAATTTGCATAAGCAACCGTGGTTGTTCTTACATTCATTGACATATCTGTTGTCCTCCTTGTACATATCACATCGTAAATCCGTTTACCTGTTCTTTTCTATATATCGGCATAATTGTTTCGATTATGAATCTTATCATAAAGTTCTGGACTTCACTTGAAAAATCAAAAGTGCCACCTGGCACTGCTCCTATGCTCATTTTTTCCTTGCGCACAATATTTATTTTATGCTCTGGCTTCAAAAGATGGTCTATCCTGATTCAAATAATCCGGCATCTCTCTCAATTCTGAACTTCCACTCTCTTTTACGAAATTATATTCGCTCAAATAAATAGAATAAAATTCATCTTTTTTTGCAAGTTCCGCTGGTGTCATCTCATAGCCCCAGCCATTTCCGAGATTAGATAATACCGTTACTCCCTGATACTGAATTTCAGCACCATAACCACCAGTAGTTAGAATTGGACAATTCAATGTTCCTCCTCCCGCCAGTGCAAACTTCTTTTCAGCAAAATTACTGCTTTTTCCTTCTGCCTTCTCCAAAAAATCCAATAATGATAATTCTCCACATCCTTTGCATTTCGGATTGCCAGTTTGTTTTTTTATAGTATTTTTAGCCTGTTCATATAATTGCTTTCTATCAGGTGCAACATCTGATAGATATTCTGCCCGTAAACCAAGAACCTGTCTGGAAATATATTCTGACTCTGTCTTATTTGTTGTCGTAGCTGCTCGTCGTGCCAGTTCTCTAATTTCACTAACAAATTCCGTCTGCGTTTTTGAGTTTTTCCCTTTTGTTGGAATAAAAGACCAATTCGGTTCTCCGTTACTGCATGAGGAAATTAATTGTTCTTTTCTAATAGCTCCTATACCTGACAACGATACACTCATTAACTCAACTCCTTATTTGACACTTCATAATCACCAAATATGTCGTTAATTCTTGTTTCATATGCATACCATCGTGTAAACACCGACATATTTTCCAAGAAATTTTTAACTTTAGAAGTGTCTTCTGACTTCGGATAATAATCTTCCATTAAATCCCAGACATTGCGAATTTCCCCTTCCAGTCCGGTGCGTAGCGTCTGAAACGGGACCTTTAAATCGTAATTATTCTCTCCGATTGTTATTTTCAGATTTCCATTAAATTTATTGTCCTCTGTAAAAGGTGTTGCCTGTTCCTTGAAAAACATCTTAAAATTCTCAGGCGGTATCGCTGATTCCTTTGCCAGACTACTCCTGCCAGCCTGATTTCTAAACTCAAAATTCCATGTGCTGTTAAAATCAAAACCACCATCTAATGTGAGGCTGGAATTTGCTTCGATTTTATCACAGTCAATCTCATCCAAATCCCATTTTTCGGTCATTTGCTGGACAGATTCCCTCAATGCCGCATTGGTTTCATTGCACTGATAGTAATAATCTGAATTATAATAAGTCCAGTCACTGTGACTATCAGAATAGTATTTCTCATTCAATGCTTTTCCTTCCTGATAGTTTGCCTGACTTGCTGCCCTTGCATTTTCTTTTGCAAATACCTCATACATCTCACTTACGATTTGTGTATTATCTGCTTTATTGGTTCCGGATGTCTGATGCTGACTTGTCCGATAGGTACGCATGGAAGTACAACATTGCTCAAAATAGGAATTAAGTTCATCCCTGCTCACCTTTTCGGCATAAAAATCGGTCATATGACTGGATATATCTTTCTGCATAAAGGGGCGTCATGATGCTCTCTCGCTGAGTCTCTGCTCTGATGGAAATAAATCTGACTTGGCTCTCTATGTTTATGAAATTCTTCTGTTCCTTTCAGCACCTTGCGGCGGACGTCTCCTGAATCTCACAGTTGTTCTTCTTATGCTGCCTGTGGCTGCCTATGAATATCTGAAAGCATCTTCTGCGGATCGTAGGTCACTCCATTTGCCAGGATGGCATAAAAGACTCTTATCAGCTTACAGCTGATCACAATCACGGATTGTTTCTTCTTGAGCGGATTGTTCGCTCTTGTCGTGTAATACTCATGCAATGACTTAAACTCCGGGTTCTTCGCTATCAGTGGAATTGCTGCATTGAACAGTACTGCCCTCAGCTTACTCCGGCCTCTTTTGCTTATGGTCGTCTGTCCTTTGTGCTTTCCAGAGCTGTTATCTTCAATATCTGTGTAATTATCAGATGCAATTGACTCAATTTTTTCTGACTTTTCTGTATCTCTTATTGTGTCAATAAACAAATTGTTTTTTCCTAAAGCATTAAATAATGTATTGTTCTGATTTGCTTTGCCTGTTTCATCTGTATAGATGATTCCAGTCTTGGTACCATCTTCTGATACTGTGACTCCAAGCAGTTCCTCAAATGCTTTTCTTAATTCTGGATGTGTTTCAAGGGATGCAAGCTGTAGCCATGGAAGCAGCTCTACCTTGGAATCCTCTGCATTGTCATAGTCGGGAACTGCATACTCCAGTTCTATTTCCGTTGATTCTTGGAGCATATTGTATGTATCCTGCTTTGTTGCTGATGCACACCCGAATAACATGCTACTTGCGCAGTTAACTATTATCTTGGCATATGAAAAATTAAATTTTATTGCAATAGAAATCAGTAAAGTTAAACTGCCTATCATTAAAGCAATGAAATTTCTAAATACTTTTTTCTTTTGACGCTTAATGTTCTCTTTTGCCTGCTCCATGCTCTATCATTAAGGTATTTGTATGAACCTTTTTCATCATGTTTGTTGCGAAGAAGTTCTCTGTATCAAGAATCAACTCTCCTGTCTCGGATAATGCTAAACCATAAACCTCATCTGTTGTAAGACCTTTGAGTACATCCTTGATTTGCTTTTCTGTCAGTTCTACAACTTCTCCCTTTGGTAAGCTGTATGCTTCATAGCAGATTGGTCTTGCTCCCAAAAAGATTTCATTTGTTACTACTAATTTTCTACACATATTGTTTTCCTCCTGCGCTTTGCATTTATTATTTTGTCTGGACATTTCTTTTCATGTCCTCCTTACATTTAATACAATAACGCTGAAAAAATGTGGTGTCAGTGGTGGGAATAGCCAAGGATTTTGATATGATATTATTGATAGTGTAGATAATGCAAGAAGGACACCCATTTTACTGGATGCCCTACTATAATTTAGATAATTGAATTTTCATAGTCCTGTAATTCGTGATATATACCTTCTATAATTACTATTTCATCAACGATACGATAAACCAATAGATATCTATGTCTTGCAAATTTAATCTTATGCAAACCCATTTCTTTCAGTCTTTTACTCTTACAAAAACCAAATGTATCTGCCATCTTTTCTAATTTTCCAACTGTATCATCAAAGTCATCCATAACATTTGCTACAGCCTGTGGATTTTTTAATACATTAGAAATATACGATAAAATATTATCATATTGAGTTTCTGCTAATTCTGAAAGTTCTACATTAAACTGCATACTTCTCCCTCATGCTCTTTGAAACTGCTCTTGCTGACTTCGTTGCCCCCATGTTACTTTTTCTGATTGATTCAGACAACTCTTCTACTAACTCGTCCTCACTTAATCTTTTCAGTCCATTTGCTTCTGATTTCTCGGACAGTCTATTTACAAGCATGGTTACCATATTGTAGTCCTCTGCTGACAAATTCTCAATTTTGTTTGTTAACTCTGCTATACTCATATGAAAATCAGCTCCCTTCGTGAATCTGTGTTTAATTTTATTATAAGTGCTATTTTCAGAAAAATCTATCACAATTTATTCCAAGTTTCTAATCATTATAAAAGCCTACAACCTTGTAAGACTGGCGGCTTGTCCTATACCTTCTCTTCTCCGGATAAACCACTATTTCCCTACAGAAGTACTTACTTTTCCTCTCCAAGAATTTACTTGAAACTATTTGCCTACCTGTACCGCAATCAGGGGTATGATTTCACCATTACCTCCTCCACCGCTTATGATCAAAAATGGATGTACGGACGCAACATTTATTCCAATATTTCCCAGTTGGTTGATTCCATCTTTGCAAACTTTTTATCCCGTCCCGGTGTGCGCCAGCCGATCTTTACCTCTTACTGTAATGGTACCACTGCTACTTGTACGGGATTGAGCCAATGGGGCTCCAAGTATCTGGGTGAACAGGGTTATACCCCTATAGAAATTGTACGATACTACTACGGAAATGACATGTACATCAATACAGCCACCAGTGTATCCGGTATTCCCTCCTCCTGGCCGGGTTACGACCTGACCATCGGTTCCAGTGGAGAAAAGGTGCGCCAGCTGCAGCAACAGCTAAACCGGATTGCACAAAATTATCCGGCTCTGCCTACCCTGGCTGTGGACGGGGTCTATGGCAGCAATACCGCTAATGCTGTCCGGATTTTCCAACGAATTTTCGGTCTTCCCCAGACCGGCATAGTGGACTATCCCACCTGGTATAAAATCTCGGAAGTTTTTGTAGGTGTCAGCCGGATTTCAGAACCAGATTAACTGTCTCCACGGATATGCGCAGCATAAGCTTCTTCTCCGCGAGCTGCGCATACCCGTGGAGCGTTTTTCATTCATAGGAAGGAATTTTCTATGCATAAAAAAAGAATCCCATCCATGCAGGATTCTTTTTTATATCTTCTTTATAGATTCAGCATATGGGTTGCTATGCTGAAATAAACCAACAGTGACAAGGCATCTACAATCGTTGTAATAAACGGGCTAGCCATAACTGCGGGGTCAAAGCCCAGTTTCTTGGCAATCATAGGCAGACTGCATCCCACAATCTGGGCAATCATTACAGCGCAGACCAGGGTGAGACAGATAACAACTGCCACGGTAACCGCCACATGATCAAATACAATCAGCTTTACGAAGTTTGCCACTGCAAGAGTGATACCGCACATCACGGCGATACGCACTTCCTTTCCTGCTACCTTAAACCAGTCTTTAAATTCCACTTCATTCAGGGACAGTCCACGGATAATAATGGCACTTGCCTGTCCACCGGCGTTACCACCGGTATCCATCAACATGGGAATATAGGCAGTCAATACTACACAAATACTCAACGCATCTTCAAAGGATGAGATAATTTTACTGGTAAAGGTTGAGGAAATCATTAACAGTAAAAGCCAGGGGATTCTTTTTTTCCATCCATCTACAACAGAGGTTTTCAGATAAGGACGGTCAGATGGCATCACCGCCGCCATCTTCTCAATATCCTCTGTGGCCTCTTCCTGCATGATATCCACGATATCATCCACCGTGATGATACCTACCATGCGGTTTTCATTATCCACCACCGGCATGGCTGTAAATCCATATTTCTGGAATTGTGCAGCGGCTTCCTCCTGGTCCGTATGTGTATTGATTGAGATAACATTTTCATGCATGATATCTCCAATCACCTCACTGGGATCACTCAGAAGCAGGTAACGCAGCGCCACTGTTCCCACCAGTCTGCGTCCACTGTCCAGCACATAGCAGATATTGACCGTCTCACGATCCAGTGCAATCTTTCTGATCCTCTCTATGGCTTCTGCCACCGTCAGATTTTCTTTCAGATCCACATACTCCACAGTCATGATGCTTCCGGCCGAATCCTCCGGATATCTCAACAGATCATTAACATCACGTCTGGTCTCGGGACTTACATTCGCCAACAGTTTCTTGACGATGTTCGCAGGCATTTCATCCAACAGATCCGCCGCATCATCGGACATCAGGTTATCAATAATCACTCCTGCTTCTCTCTCAGAAAGCATGGTGATCAGGTACTGCTGTTCATCTACCTCCAGATAGGCAAACACATCTGCTGCCGCATCCTTAGGCAAAATACGAAAAACTTTAAGCATCTCCTCGTTGTCCAGTTCCTCGAGAACTGCTGCGATATCCGCATCGTTCATTTCCTCCAGGCGCTGACGCAGGCGAGTATATTGCTTATTCTCTAACAGTTCAATAATTTCTTCCATAGCAATTTTCCTCCGGTATTCAGTTTCGTGGTCTTACTACTTCGCCCAGGAACAGGGTTATCTGTACTATGTGTACTTTTCTTCATAATAAAACCACCACCTTTCCAAAAGAAAATTTATGGAAACTTCCAATAGAAACTATACTAAAATTTCAGAGTTTTTGTCAACATAAAATGAACTTTCCAAGGACTCGTAAGACGCTTTTCCACAGGTACTTTCCGTAATTGCCTTTTCCAGAGATTCCCTCTCTTCTATGGGCAGGCGCACGGTGATGGACACTTTATCCGTATAGGCACTGTCCTGTTGCTCAATCCCCCGGTCATTTAAAATGTAGAGAACTTTTCCTACATTATTATAATCGGTGTCGATGCGAAGGATTACCCCCTGCCTCATGATTCCAATCCGACATTGCTTCAATCCTGCCTGTACAGCCTGGGTATAGGCACGCACCAGGCCGCCTGTTCCCAGTAAGGTTCCGCCGAAGTATCTGGTAACCACCACTGCCACATTGCGCACGCCGCTTCCCAGCAATACCTCCAGCATGGGACGTCCTGCTGTGCCGGAGGGCTCTCCATCGTCATTGCATCTGGTCAGTTGAGCCTCATCTCCCAGTACAAATGCAGAACAGTTGTGTCTTGCATCCCAATATTTCTTTTTTATTTCCTCGATAAATGCCACGGCTTCCTCCTGAGTCTCCACCGGACGCAAAGTGGCAATAAAGCGGGATCTTTTCTCTTCAATTTCTCCGCTGCCACCTTCGATTAAAATTTTATACATGGGACTGTCCCCCCGTTTGCTCGTTCATGGTACAGGATCTCCTGTACCATTATGTTACCATATACCGGTTTAAATGCGAACAAAAAAGTGAACAATTCTTAATATGGAAGAAAAAACCTTTATTTAGGAAGTATGTTTTGATATAATGTATTAGTTAAAATTCAAAGCTTACAGAAAGGCTTAGGTTTATATTCGATGAATTATAGCAAAAAAGGTGTCCAGAAAAAACAAAAGGCACTGAATTCCAGATCTGTAAAATGGGGCAAAAAGCTGGGTGTGACTTTCCTGGAAGTCATTCTGATTCTTGTCATCGGTGCCGGCATTATCGGTATCAGCGCAGGAATCGGTGTTTTTAAGGGAATTCTCGCCACTGCTCCTGATATAAGCAACATTGATGTATCACCTTCCGGCTTCTCCACATTTGTCTACGACAATCAGGGAAACCAGACTGCAAAACTGGTGGCAACAGATTCCAACCGAATCCCGGTGAGTATGGATAAAATTCCGGAAAACCTGGCTCACGCCTTTGTTGCCATCGAGGATGAGCGGTTTTATGATCACAACGGTATTGATATCAAGGGTATTATCCGTGCCGGCGCCGATGCCGTTATGAAGGGCAAGCTGGGACAGGGTGCATCCACCATTACCCAGCAGCTTATTAAAAACAGTGTCTTTACCGGCTGGACAAGTGAAACTACCATGCAGAGTATCAAGCGGAAAATCCAGGAGCAGTACCTGGCTATTCAGCTTACCAAGGTCATGTCCAAGGACGATGTGCTCTGCAACTACATGAATACCATCAACCTTGGTCAGAATACTCTGGGTGTACAGGCTGCCTCCCTCCGCTATTTTAATAAGGATGTAAGCCAGTTGGCACTGTCTGAGTGTGCCGTCATTGCCGGCATCACCCAGAACCCTTCCCGGTATAACCCGATTTCTCATCCCGAGGAAAACCAGAAACGTCGGGATAAAGTATTGAAAAATATGTTGGAACAAAGCTATATCACGCAGACGGAATATGATGCTGCCATGGCCGACGATGTCTACTCCCGCATTCAGATTGTCAATGCAGAGACTGCCGATGATTCCATTAATTCCTATTTTGTGGATGCTCTGACAGATGTACTGATGGATGATCTGCTGGCAGCCGGCTACAACGAAACCCAGGCATACACTCTGCTCTACAGCGGCGGTTTACAGGTTTACTCCACCCAGGATCCGGATATTCAGGCAATTGCGGATGAAGTATGTTCCAATCCCGACAACTACCCGGAAAATGTAAAATGGCAGCTTTCCTACGAGCTGACTGTCAAAACCGCAGACGGTGACTATCAGAACTACAGCACGGAAATGTTTAAATCCTTTATCCACCAGGAAAATGCACGTTTTAACCTAATTTATTCTGACCAGGAAACCGCTTATTCTGACATTGAGCGCTACAAAGCTACTTTGTTAAATGACGGCGATGAAGTTTATGGTGAAAATATTACCCTGACTCCTCAGCCCCAGATCTCCATGACTATTGAAGATCAGAGCACCGGCTATGTGGCAGCCATGGTAGGCGGCCGCGGTGCCAAGGAGGGCAGCCGTACCTTAAACCGCGCCACAGATACCACCCGTCAGCCCGGTTCTACTTTTAAGATTGTGTCCACCTATGCTCCCGCACTGGACAGTGCAGGACTGACATTGGCCACTGTCATGAATGACGCACCTTTCAACTATGCGGAAGGTCGTCCGGTAAAGAACTGGTATGGTGCGAAATACCGTGGTCTCTGCTCTCTGCGTACCGGTATCAAAGACTCCTTAAATATCGTTACCGTAAAGACTTTGACACAGATTACCCCTCAGCTTGGCTACGATTATCTGATAAACTTCGGTTTCACCACCCTGGTAGAGAGCGAAGTCATCGGCGGTCAGGTCTACTCTGATATCCAGCAGTCACTGGCTCTGGGCGGTATCACCAAGGGTGTAAAAAATATTGAACTGAATGCCGCTTATGCAACCATTGCCAACGGCGGAACCTATATCAAGCCGAAGCTGTACACCAAAGTGCTTGACCACGATGGCAATGTCATCCTGGACAACACCGCTCCGGAAACCCGTCAGGTATTAAAGGAAACCACATCCTTCCTGCTCACCAGTGCCATGCAGGATGTGGTTACTTCCGGTACCGGTACTTCTGTAAACTTTGGTGGTATGGCTATCGCAGGAAAAACCGGAACCACTTCCGATTACAATGATGTCTGGTTCTCCGGCTATACTCCTTATTATACCTGTACCACCTGGACAGGCTACGATAACAACACAAAACTGTCCGGCTCCGGTGAGAAAAACCTGGCGAAGACTCTGTGGCGTGCAGTCATGTCACGAATCCATGAGAATCTGGAAAATCAGTCCTTCCCGGTTCCCGACGGTATTGTAACTGCTACCGTCTGCTCCCAGTCCGGTAAGTTACCCATTGCAGGACTTTGTGATGGCACTTTAAAGACCGAATATTTTGCAGAGGGTACCGTTCCCACAGAGAGCTGCGATGTCCACTACTCCGGTATGGTCTGCCCTATTGATAATCTTCCTGCCAGCGACCTCTGTCCTTTCAAAACACCGGGAGTACTGGAACTGACACCGGTAGAAAACCCTGCATTGCAAAGTGGCACAGCCTCTGCCCTTGGCACCACTGCTGCCACCACCGATGAAGTTCTGGTAGACGAGAACGGTAATCCGATTCAGCAAATCACCACCTGTCACCACAACGCAGCGTTCTTCTCCACACCGGATTATCTGACTACGTTACAAAGCGAGGTTCTGCTCTACTTCCAGAATGGTGCAACTGCCATTCCTCTGCCCAGTGCAGATGCCTCCGAGGAGGTAAAAAATGCAATTAACAGTGTCCTGGCTGCATTAAGCCAGGCAGCCACCCAACAGCCTCCGAGCACTCCCCCTGAGACTCAGGCGCAGTAAGAAAGGATTGATTGTTATGGATTTTCTTGGAAAGCTTGGTTCTAAAGGAAGGGACGCCGTTAACAGCGCAAAGGATATGGCAGAGGTTGCCAGCCTCCGGGGGCGCATCCGCTCCCTGGAAGAAATCATTGATACCCAGTATCAGGAAATTGGCAAACATTATTATGAGTTGAATGGGGAAACCGCAGACCCTATCTATCAGAAAAACTGCGAGCTGATTGACAAATCAAGACGTGCCATCGCACAGATTGAGGCACAGATTCTACAGGTTCAGAAACATTAGAACAACGATGGTTTCTACAAAGAGGGACGCCGGAAAATCTCCTGCATCCCTCTTTTCTTTTATCTATACGATTCTGTTATTCCACCACAATGTGGGTGCAACCCTCCGGGATGTACCAGTCTAAGGTATACTGGTCATAGTGGAGAGGAGCCAGTGCATATACTGCCTGACGCTTTATCAGGCTGCCTGCCGCATCGTAAAAGTCTGCATAAAAGGTACTCATGCCACTGACGGAATTTCCCTTGTCAAACATGGTTCCGGTAATTTCCAGGCAGTCCAGCCCTTTACTGCGGATAATCTGTAAACCACTGATAGCGAGGAGTTCTCCGTCCCTGCCTGTCGCGGTGGTCTTGTAGTCCACGATTCTATCCTCGTATACGGTGGTAAGCCGGTTTTCTGTCATGGTGGTGTAAACCTGTCCCTTAGGGGCATAACCGCTTGACACAGTCACATAGGATACCACTGCCATGTTGCTTTTCAGATACACTGCTACAGTTCCTGAACCTCTCTGTAACGCGGTGACATTTAAAACCGCCTTGCCGTTTCCTGCATCTGCCAGCAATGCCTGTACCTGGCTTTCATCGGAGACTGCCACTCCCAGGTCTGCAAATCCGCCGGAGACACTGGTATAGTCCACCGAAAGATTCTGGCTGGCACCTTCTGTCAGTGCCACTTCTGTCTGGGATAATGTAATCTGGGGTAACGCCGTCTGTGTTTCTGCTGCCTGTGCCATCAGCACCGGAGCCTCCGGGGAGAAGATAGCAAACACTGCTGCCATACCACAAACCGCCAGTATTTTCTTTGTATGTTTCATCTTGTCCGTCCTTTCTGATTGAGTTATATTGAATAGCTGCACATTTTCATTACTCACTGCGCAATGCATCGATGGGGTTTAATGCACTTGCCTTTCTTGCCGGTGCCCAACCGAAGATAATACCCACCGTTGCAGAAAATCCCACGCCTAAAGCGATTGCCGACATGGAAATGGTGAAGTTAGTGTTCAAAAGCTGGGCTCCCACAAAGGAGATAATCAGTCCCAGAATCACACCGATGATACCTCCCATCAGAGATAGCACAATCGCTTCCAGCAAAAACTGTAACTGGATTCTTCCCGGTGTGGCTCCCATGGCTTTCCGCAGTCCGATTTCCTTGGTTCGCTCTGACACGGACACCAGCATCATGTTCATAATACCGATGCCGCCCACCAACAAAGCGATGGATGCGATGCCTGCCAGCATATAGGTCATGGTGCTCATCATTTTGTTCATGGTATCTAACAGACTGTCCATGCTGAAGGTGCTGTAACAGTCCTCATTTTCATTGAAAGCTTTGTAAAGCACCGCCTCCACATCACTTGTCAGTTCATCAGTACGGTCGGTATCTGCAATATAAATTTCCAGACTGGTGATACTGCTGCTGCCTGCCATCTTCATGGCATTGGTATAGGGAATGATAATGGTTCCGTCCGTGCTTGCACCCATAATCGCCATGGCAGACATGAGGCTGTCGTCCGTTCCCTCCAGTCCTACCACCGTATAACGGATGCCATTGACAATCACCTGCTGACCGATGGGATTTTCTCCAAGAAACAGGTTATCCGCCAAATCCTGGTCAATAATGCACACATAGCTTTCATTTTCCACATCGGATCTGGTCAGCCCACGTCCGTAGGAAATCAAATCCTCCTTCTGGAAATAATAGTCGTTTTTCCCTTCCACGGATACGTTGTCCAGAAAGTCCGTTCCTCTGGCGGCACTGGTGCGGATGGTGACGGAGGGGGAAATCCCTGCCACGTTGTCCAATTCCGAGAGATTCTGTAAATCCGTTTCCGTCAGACCACTTTTCAGTGCGGAGCCGTTAATGGTGACGGACAGGGTGCCTGCACCCAGGGAAGAAAACTGTCCCATGACCGTATCGATAACGCCATTGACAATGGTAATCATGGCGATGACCGCCGCTACACCGATAATAATGCCCAGGGTGGTGAGAAAGGTGCGCATCTTGTTGCTTTTAATATTTTGCAGAGACATTTTGACGCTCTGCTTAATAATAGACATGCTATGCATCTTCCAACTCTCCTTCCCCGATATTTCCATCCAGAATCCGGACAATACGCTTTGCATGCTCCGCAATGTGCTTGTCGTGGGTAATCATAATAATGGTTCTGCCCTCTTCATTCAGGTCATGGAATAAATCCATAACCTGTCTGCCGGTTTTCTGGTCAAGGGCACCGGTAGGCTCGTCCGCCAGCAGAATGGTGGGATTGTTGCACATCGCCCTGGCAATCGCCACACGCTGCTGCTGTCCACCGGACATCTGGTTGGGATAATACAGTGCCTTGTCTGCCAGTCCCACCTTTTCCAGCATGGCAAAAGCCCGCTCGTTCTGCTCTTTCTCCGATACCCCTGCATAGATCAAGGGCATTTTCACATTTTCCAGTGCGGTCTGCTTTTGCATGAGAAAAAAGGACTGGAAAATAAAGCCAATCTGTTTGTTGCGGATGTGCGCCAGTGTCTGCTCGTCCTGATTGGCAATCTCGATACCCGACAAGGTGTAATGCCCTCTGGTGGGCACATCCAGACAGCCGATGATGTTCATCAGGGTAGATTTACCAGAGCCGGAAGGCCCCAGTACTGCCAGAAACTCTCCTGCCTCCACGGTCAAATCAATGCCCTTTAGCACCTGGGACACCTCACCGGCAACGTTATATTCTTTCACAATGCCCTGCATGGAAAGAATTGTGTTTCCTGTTTGTTCCATTTCGTCCATGCCCCTTTCTAGTTCTGAGGTTCCCCCTCGGGAGCACCCGGGCCGCCGCCCTGGGGCTGTCCCATGTCCATATCGTAGCCATACATCATATTCATGTTCATTTTGACTTCCTGGAACACGGTTTCACCCTCGCTCAAGCCTTCGGTGACCTGAACCATGCTGGTGTCGGAAAGTCCCAGTGTCACATTGCGGCGCTCTTTCTCTCCCTTGGCATCCTTCACATAGACATAGGCGGTATTATCGGTATCATAGTTCACCGCATCCAAAGGAATGCAGATGGCATCCGGTGCGGATGCCTTGGTCAGTTTCACTTCCACACTAAAGCCGGTTCGTACTTCCTCGTCCGCCGGAAACTCCACCGTAGCCTCCACATAAACCGCATTGTTGCTCTTAATGGCTGTCTTGGAAATCTCCGCAATTTTTCCCTCATAGGTGCGATCCAAGGCATTGATATAAACGGAAACAGAGTCGCCAAGATGTACGTTAGCGATGTTCTGCTCGTCGATCTTCACCGCCACCTGCATGGTGGTAAAGTCCTGGATTTCTGCCACAGCCACACTTCCTGTCGCTGCGTAATCTCCCTCTTTTAAATTCAATGCGGTAATGGTTCCGTCAATGGGGGCGTAAATCACATAATCGTCCAGAGACTCTTTCAAATGCTCCAGTTCAATTTCAGAGGTTTCCGTGGAGGACAGGGCCTGGGCTTTTTCTACATTATTCTCATAATTTTCCTCGGTCTGTCCTGCACTTAACAGGCTCGCCTCATAGTCCCGCTCTGCATTAGCAAGCGCCTGCTCTGCCTGGGTAAAGGCATCGTAATAGTCGTCAATCTGTTTCTCCGCCTGCTCTTTCGCCAGTCTTAAATTCTCCTGAGCGTTGGCAAGTGCTACCTGGGAACTGGCAAAAGCCTCATCGGACATCATTCCATCGTCATGCTGCTTGGAGGCGCTGTTGTAGGATGCCTGTTGGGATGCCAGCTGCTGTTTGGCAGATACCACGCTGTTGTTTTTTCCACTGTCGTAATCGGCTTTTGCGGTATTATAGTTATCTGCCGCATCCTGGTAGTTCTGCTGGGCATTCATTAACGCTTTCTGGGCAGAAACCAGTGCGGTGTTCAGTCCCTGGTTCTGGGCGTCCTGATACTGCGTCAAGGCATTCTGAGTATCCTTGATATTGTAATAGTTGGAGGTGTTGGTTGCCTTTAACGCCGCCTCCTTCAGACGGATGTTGTACTCCACGTTGGAGGAATCCAAAATGGCGATGACATCTCCGGCTTTCACCTCGTCACCCTCTTCCACTTTTAACTCCGTCACTTTGGCGGCGGCATCCGCATACACATTGGCAGTGTTTGCAGATTCCACATTTCCGCTAAATTCCAGATAGGAGCTCATGTCTTTCACCTGTGCCTGCACCTCGATGTATTGTCCGGCACTTCCTTTTTGGCCACCGCATGCCCAGAATACACCACAGGCCACGCAGACCAGAACCACTACCAAAACAATTATTTTTTTCTTCTTGTTCTTCACCTTATCGATTCCTTTCTCCTCCTGCAGTAGACGGTCCTCTGCAAATTCCGTTGTATATTGTCGAACTTTTCAAACGTTTCTTATTATAATGAGGAAATCGGAACTTTTCCAGTGTTTGGGATGTGTTTATAAAAAGTTTAGAGATGGGGTATGGGATTTTTATAAAACAGTATCAAAAAAACTCCCGTATGAATACGAGAGTATCAAGAGCAGATAGCGGGAATCGAACCCGTCTCTCCAGCTTGGGAAGCTAGCGTTCTACCGATGAACTATATCTGCAGGATTCTGTTATGCCACATCCACAGGCGTTCCTGTGAATGTAGCAATATTATAGCATCCGTAACCGGAAAAGTAAAGCCCTATACCAGTTTCACTGTGTCCCACAGTGCTTTCTGGATGACATACTGTTCGTTGAGCCAGTCTGCTGCCTGCTCCACCCCGGCGGGGCTGAATTCAAATTCTTTCCGCTGTTTTAACTCCTGGGGCGTCTTGGCAAACCCGTAGGGACCCGGCCAGATGGTGACCCCCAGCACATCCTCCCCGTTTATGTCCGATTCCTTGCGGAGCATATACCGCATCCCCTTCATGGAGCCGGTCATATCCTCTTTTTTGATGTAATTAAAATGATGAAAGGATTCTTTCTCAATCATGGCTTTCCTCTTGTTTCCCCTTCTCCATATAACGAAGAAAGGCTGCGTCACATTCCGGACATGATTTCCGCAAGGAAAGGATTTGCCCCTCCCGGTTTAAAAAGCAATGGCTGCTCTCCCCCAGGGTACACATCTGCCCCGTGGTTTCATTGGTCATCCGGTACGTTACCGTCAGCTTGATGCCGTTATACTGTTTGATATCCACCTCAATCAGCACCGTGTCGTCAAAATGTACCCTATTTTTATACTCACACTGCACCGACAAAACTGGGGAAATAATGCCAATCTCCTCCATTTTGCGGTAGCTGAACCCGATTTCGTCCATCAGGTCAATGCGTGCCTCCTCCATCCACCGGATGTAATTGGAGTGATGGATAATGCCCATCTGGTCTGTCTCGTAGTATTTTGCCTGGTGTCTATACTGTGTCATTCCTCTCCTCCGTAAAAGCCTTTTCCGATAATCTCACTGCTTTTGGTAATCATAATAAAAGCGGTAGGCTCCGTCTTGTGGATAAAGCGCTGTAACTGTACTGCCTGCTTTCTGTCCAAAGCCGACAGCACGATCGTTTCGTCCTCATGGCTGTAAGCGCCCTGCCCGTGGTAAATGGTGGCGGTGCGGTGCAGGCTGTTCTTGATGTAATCGCAAATCGGTTCGGGCTTGTGGCAGATAATGGTAAAATATTTGCACAGTTTCATCTGCTCGATGGAATTGTCAATGACCATGGTTTTCGCCAAAAGTCCACACACGGAATACAGACCGGTTTTCACATCATAAATCAGGAAAGATGCCACCACAATCACCGCATCTATCACCAGCAGCGCAGTGGCGATGTTCAGTGTGGTATGCTTTTTCAGAATCATTGCCAGAATATCTGTCCCGCCGCCGGAGGCATTTTCAAAGAAAAATAAAGCCGCTGCAAAGGCCGGAAGCACAATGGCATACACCAATTCCAGCATGGTCTGATCGGTAAGCGGTGCTGACAAGGGAATGACTTTTTCAAAAATATTCAGAAGAACAGAGGAGAGCACCGTCACATAGGCCGTTTTGACACCGAAGCCCTTACCCAGGCAGGCAAAGCCCAGCACCAAAAGTGCCATATTGATAATCAGGTTAATCTCTGCAGCCGACATAGGCAGCAGCTCCTCCAGCAGTACCGCCATACCGGACACTCCGCCGAAGGAAAAATGGTTCGTAAATTTAAACACATACACGCCGATATCCATAAGAATTGCAGCAAAGGTAATGGCCACATATTCCCGAATGACGGAACGTACTGATTGTTTCTGTGTCATTTTATTTCTTCCTATCTATTTTTTTGAATTTTATTATCCCCGGAGATAAGCGGGCAATCTGTGATGATCCTCCCAGCTTTCCAGATCACTCTGTGCCTCCAGGCTCACCGTGTAAGAAACCTCTGTCTCTGCGGTATCGATACAGATTACATAACAGTCGTTTTCTTTCGTAATACTGTAAATGGCCTGTCCTTCCAGGCTCTCAAAAAGACTGTTCCACTCCTCTTTGGGAATCACTCTGTCAGGAATATCCTCCCGGACGGTATCATCCAGATTATAAATCCGGTAGCCATCCTTTTTCACTTCCAGTTTCTGAATGTCCTTCATGCGGATGAGCAGTTCGTCCGTTCCCATCTTCTCCACATCCGTATTCTGGCTGTTGGAAGTGGGAATCATCACATCCCCGCACCGGATATCCAACTGGTTCTCTGTCACCGTCACTTTCACAATGGTGGATTCGGAAAAATCAAAATTTGCAATTTCATCATGGGTACTATATGCCATAAAGTTTGTCTCCTTTTTTCCTCATTACTTTTTATTTTAACATTGAAGGTCCGGAAATGTAAATAGGTTCGAGCAATGGATCAGGGCTTGCAAATCTGGCAGGGTTCATAGCCCTTGGCGAGGATTTCCTCCCGGCTCTGGTTGGAGGGAAGTTTATTGTCCTCTGCCATCTTCTGGATACTGAGGCAGCCCGGACGGTGAAATTTCATGGTGTTGGTGTTTAGCATGTAAGCGTAGGGTGTCTGGCTAAAGACCAGTTTCTGTCCGTCACTGGTGACTACAATACTCCCCTGCTCGTCTGTACGGAACACCTGGACGCCTGCCTCCCGTAGGGTTGTCAGTGTCTCCGCAGTGGGGTGCCCGTAGGAATTGTCTCTGCCACAGCTAATCACGGCATAGTCCGGATGTACTACATCCAGAAATGCTTTGGAGGTGGAAGAACTGCTCCCGTGGTGCCCTACTTTTAATACCTGTGCTTGTAGTGGCAATCCGCTCACCAGCATATCCGCCTCGGATTCTTCTGCCGCATCGCCTACAAAAAGGAAGGTATTCTCTCCGTGTTCCACCCGGATAACGATGGAATTGTTGTTCATTTCCATGTAATTCCGGCTGGGTTCCAGAATAGTAAAGGTGGCATCGCCCAGAGTATAGGTATCCCCCACACCGGGAACGGTGACAGAATAATCTTTGTATTTCATGGCATCCAGTACATCCCGATAGGTGTTGGTGTCATTTGAGACATCAGGCATGAAAATCGTTCCACAGTCAAACTTGGTGATGATGACATCCAGACCACCAATATGATCCGCATCGGGATGAGTCCCCACCACATAGTCCAGGGCATCAATTCCCTGTTTCTGCAAATAAAGCTGTACCGTGGTTCCTTTGTTGTTGTTTCCTGCATCAATAAGCATCGCCTGGTCACCACAGACCAGTAAAGTGCTGTCGCCCTGACCCACATCAATGTAGTGAACCTGGAGTTCCTGCCGCTCTTCCGGCTGTTGTGCGCTGGGAATCGTTTCCGGTGCGCTAACCGCACGCACTCCGGCATTTCCTGTAAATAGGACGAGAAAAATCCCGATAATCACAACCGTCTTTTTCAAAAATTTTTTCACTTTATTCCACTCTTTTCTCTTTCGTTTCAATAGACTTATCTTTCACAAGAAGATTTTTCTATAAAAAAAGAATCCTGCTCGCAGGATTCTCCGCCTGCGGCGGGTCGCTTCTGCGACATACTTCCTAACCGCCGCAGTGCGATCCTCGCGGAGCGTTTTATGTGATAGGAATTTCCTATCACATGAATAAAAACAGGCAAGTGGCTGCATCGCAAACCACCTGCCTGTTCTGCTTTACTTCTTAAGAATTACAACTGGAACTTCTGAATCAATTCGTCTAAGGTTACGGACTGAGCAGACAGCTCCTCACTGGTTGCAGAGGATTCCTCTGCTGTGGCAGAATTGGACTGTACTACTTCAGAAATCTGATTCATTCCTGCTTCTGCCTGGCTCATGGAATTTGCCTGTTCCGCAGAAGCGTCACTGATCTGTTTGGATGTTTCCGCAATCAGATTGATTCCATGTACCACTTCATCAATGGAAACTGCAACATGCTCTGCTGCTTTATTTCCATCTTCCACCTCGTTTAAGGCATTGCTGATCAGTTCTCTGGTGTCGGAAGCTGCCTGCGCACTCTGGTCTGCCAGCTGTCTGATCTGTTCTGCTACTACTGCAAATCCTCTTCCTGCTTCTCCTGCCCTTGCCGCCTCAATGGATGCATTCAGAGACAGCAAATTAGTCTGGGATGCGATATCTTCAATTTCGGAAATAATATTACCGATTTTCTGGGAAGTTTCCGTAATACGCTCCATTGCGGATACCATGCTCTGCATTTCTGTTTTACTGTTATCTGCTTCCTGGGCATATTTCTGTGCCTGCTCATAAGACTGCTCTGCAATTTTTGCCGCTTTCTCAATACTGGATGTAATTGCACTGATGGTTGCCTGCATTTCCTCCACCGTTCCGGCCTGATCGGTAGCTCCTTCTGCAAGACTCTGTGATGCCTCAGCAAGATTGGTTGCTCCCGCTGATACCTGACTGGATGCTTCTCCAATGGCTGTCATTGTCTCAATCATCTGCCGTTTCAAATCGCGCATTGCCACTAGCAGCATTTCAAAATCACCGGTATAGCTCTCTTTCACTTCCGAAGTCACACGATAATTGCCCTTGGAGAATTCGCTTAACGCATGTCCTGCATCATTGATAATCGCCTGTAAGGTTGTCGCCATTTCTTTTGCCGTATTGGTCATATCGGCAACCTCATCCTTGGTTTCAACAGTAGGGAAAGGGGAAGATAAATCTCCCTTGGCAAAAGAGGAGAGGCGGTTGGCTAATGCATCAAGAGGAGCGGAAATTCCTTTTGCCACCTTAACGCCGAGTCTGGTGGCATAGGAGGATGACAGAACAATCAGTACCAGGATAGCTATAATGAGAATCCGGCTGGTCAGACTTAACAAACTGCTCAGACGGTCTCCCTGCTCGACATTAATACTCATCAGCTCTACCAGCTCCTGATATATCTCGTTGTAAATAGGCTCCAGTTCCCCTGCTGCTATTTTCTGTGCAGCCTTATTGACGATACTATTGGCGCCCTTGGTCATTGCCTCTTCTTCAATCGTCCAATAGTTTTCCAATTCAGCAGATACTTTATCGTAGACTTCTTTCTCTTCGTTTGATGTCAATGTATTTGCCACTTCCGGCCAGTAAATATTGACAAACTTCTCCTTCATAGCGTCATGCCCTTCGATGGCACTCTGTATATTTTCCTCGTCATCGTAGCCGATGACTGCCAGCATATATGCTCTGGTGCCTGTGAAAGATGCAACTGCTTTTCCAATATCCCCCTGTGAAAATCCATAATTCTGCAATGCACTTGAATACTGATGGTCAATCACTATCAGTGCAATTACACCTGCGATTGCAGCCACAGACGCAATTCCCAGCACTCGTCTGAATGCCTTGATCAATCGTTCTTTAATGCTTAATCCTTTGCCCATGATTTCTCTCCGTTTTCTCTAATTTTGTTGTTAATTGTCGTTTCTCCATTGGTTTTATTATATCATCTTGTTGGAAATATACAAGTAAATGCCTTTAAATTCTTAATAAATTAGAAATCATGAATAAAATTATCTAAAAATACATAATGGCAAATTGGGGCAAAGGATTGTTTTTCACCCTTTTATCCGGACATAAAAATAGGAATCCCTTGTGTTTTCAAAGGATTCCTGTATCGAGCTGCTGACGGGAATCGGACCCGTGACCTCCGCACTACCAATGCGACGCTCTACCGACTGAGCCACAGCAGCATTGTTGGGTTGTTGTCTCAACGAATGCTAGTATATCAAACAGCTGGTGGCTTGTCAACGATTTATTTTAAAATTTTTTATAAAATTACAAAAATTTAAAGCAGACCAAGAAAGACCATTTTCTCACTCTCTTAAGGTTCTTTCTTTCATAATCTGTTCCAACAGATAAACCCGGTTAAATGGAAAAGAAAAGTAATACCCGTCCGCGAAATCGTCAACCAGTTCCATCATCTCTCTGGCTATCTGCACGGCCACTTTCTCGCCATCTTCCCTGGCGCCATTCTCAGGATAGCGTTCGATCAGTTCCTGTGGAATATCGATACCGCTCATCTCATTTTTCATAAACAGTGCATTTTTACGGCTGACAAGAGGCATGATTCCACACAGGATTCTTGTCCCGGTCTCCCTTTTGATCCGACGGAGACGCTGTGCCTGTTCCATCGTAAAAACAGGCTGTGTCAGAAAAAAGCTGGCACCACTCTCTATTTTTTTCCTGACTCTGCTTATTTCCACTTCCAGATTGCGGCGGTTCTGATTGATTGCTCCTCCATAACATAAAGGGGCCTTGTCAAAGCTCTCCTCATTCATATCCTGGATGATCCGCATCATTCCCACCGAATCAAACTGGAAGACACTCTTTACCGCCTGTCTTGCCATGGCAGGAACCGGATCCCCTGTGATCACCAGAAAATTATAGATTCCGTTCATCTGTGCCCCCAGGAATTCTGACCGGATAGCAATCGCATTCCGATCCCGGCAGCAAATGTGGGGCATCACGCACATTTCCGTTTCCTTGGACACCTTTTCCGCCATAAGAATGGCATCTGCCCTGGTTCGCCCCGAAGGAGAATCCGGAAAAGTAAGCACATCTACCTCATGGTTCTGAAGATAGTGGGCTGCCTCCATAATTTTCTCATCATCAGCATTCAAGGGTGGTGCCAGTTCCACTGCAATCAGTTTTTTCTTTTTACATACTCCCTCTGCATTCCGATAAAAATCATGGAGTGTCGGTGTCGCCTTTTTCTCCTCGCAGTTTCTGACTATTTCTTTTCCAGCGGGAAAAAAACGTTCCGTTTTCCAGACATCCTGCTGTTCTGCCAGGCATTTAATATAAGAAGGATCTGTTCCACAGCATCCTCCGATAATTTCCACTCCTTTGCCTGCGATCTCCCCCATCTTCTGGGCAAAATATTCCCGGTTATCGGAAAATTGCATTCTGCTTTGGAGCCGGTAAGGATATCCTGCATTAGGAAGCGCCGCCCAGATCTTATCCTCAGGCAATGACAATTTGTGAAACAGAGCCGCCATATGTCCCGGACCAATACCACAATTAAGACCCAGGCCATCAATTTCCTCCACCTGCGCCAGTTCCCTTAACAGTTTCGCTGCACTGAGCCCTGCTCCGGTATAACCATACTGATTTACCGCCAGATTCACCAGAATCGGCATATCCTGTTGTCTCTTTAAAATGCGTATGGCAGGAATAATCTCCGTGACATCCGAAAAGGTTTCAAACACCAGTGAATCCACGCCTCCCTGCTGCAGCCAGCTTCCCCGATCCGCATATTCCTGAATTCTTTCCTGTGTCGTGCGTTGATCCATCACTTCCGGTCCGATGGAGCCGGCGATATATACTTTTTCCTTTCCTTGCTGCACAGCCTGTCTGGCTGCCTCACAGCCTGCCAGAATGTTTTGTTTCAAAGCATCACGGTTTTCAAAAACGGCCTGGGTGGAAGCATAGGTATTGGTTCGGATCAGCTGCGCACCTGCTGCCAGATACTCCTCATGAATGGCTTTCACCCGTTCAGGGTATTTCGTGTTCGCTGCTTCCGGCAGTTCCGTTGTCTGATATTTTTCCGCGTAGTAGGTTCCAAAAGAGCCGTCTGCAAGCAGGCGGCTCCCCTTCCATTGTTCTTTCAAATTCATCATGCTGTCTGTCTCACTTTTCCGTCATCCTTTGCATATAAAAGTTTCAATAAAATCGGAGTCAGAACGGAAGAAATAATAATTAACAAAATAACTGCCGTGAAATAATCTGCGGAGATCACTCCGGAAGATAATCCCTTTTGTGTCACGATCAATGCCACTTCACCCCGGGTCATCATGCCCACACCCACTTTCAGGGCATCGCTCCAGCTATGTCCGCTTAATTTTGCCACAGCACCACAACCGATGATTTTTCCCAACAATGCAATCACAACAAAGCATACAGAAAACAGCAGCAGCTTGGCATCCATATCGGAAAAATTGGTTTTCAAACCAATACTTGCAAAGAAGATCGGCCCAAAAATAATATAAGTGTTGATATCCACTTTCTGTTCCACATACGGGGCATCCTGAATGCTGCAGATGGTGATACCGGCAATAAATGCACCGGTGATATCCGCAATTCCGAAATACCGCTCTGCAATATAAGACAGTGCAAAACAGTATGCGATGCTGATAATGGGAATACGTCTGGTGTGAGGATATCGCTGATCCATCCATTTAAAGACATGATACATGATAAATCCGCCAATGACAGCCACAACAAAAAACAGTACGGTATGAATCAAAACGGTAGACACCTTATTGGAGGGATCTCTCATGCTCAGTACCAGGGACAATACCACAATGCCGATCACATCATCAATGATTGCTGCACTGACGATCATGGTTCCCAGCTCTGTCTTGATCTTGCCCATCTCCTGTAAAGTAGCAACCGTGATACCCACCGAAGTTGCCGTCATAATCGTACCGATAAAGACAGCTTTGATAAACTCTGTGCTTCCCCAGGGAGCAAATCCATAAAATGCCATATACAGAATTGTACCTAAAGCAAGGGGAACTAATACTCCTATGCATGCCACTGCGAAGGCAACAGGTCCTGTTTTCACCAGTTTCTTCAAATCAGTAGTCAGTCCTGCGGAAAACATAACCAGAATGACACCGATCTCCGCTAACTGTAAAATAAAGTCACTCTGCTGTACCCATCCCAGCATGCAGGGACCGACCACCAGACCTGCTACGATCTGTCCTACTACCTGGGGTGCCTTACATTTCCTGGCAACCAGACCAAAAAATTTTGCTGCAATTAAAATAATCGCTAAGTCCCTTAATATCATGTACGTTTCCATAGTGTTTTCTCCTCATATGAAATCTATTGATTTTTCACTGCTTTACGCAGTTTATTCTTCAATCGCTGTAATGCATTATCTGTGGATTTTTCATCTCGTCCCAGCACCTTTGCAATCTGGGAATAGCTCATGCCGATGCGATACAAATCCAACACTTCCTTTTCAAAACCACTAAGTTCTTTATCAATCAGATCTTCCAGTCGTTCCAGATTCTCCCTGTCAATCACCTGTTTTTCCGGATCATCCTCCATCCCGGATGCCACCAGTTCTAAAAGTGGTGAACCTCCTTCCTGTCCCTCCGCCTTATAAAGAGAGACATAAGAATTCAGAGGTGCATGCTTAAAACGGTGGGAATTTTGCACCGCAGTGTACATTTGTCTGGAAATGCATAGATCCGCAAAGGTATAAAATCCGGCATCCCGTCCAAAATCATACTCCCGGATCGCCTTAAACAGCCCGATCATTCCTTCCTGGATCAGATCCTCCCGATCTGCCCCCAGAATGTACATGGAACCGGCATGGGAACGCACCAGGTTTTTATATTTGTCCAGAATGAAATCCATGATGGAACGATCTCCCTCCCGCAGGCGGGTAATCAGCTCTTCATCGGATAAGGTGTCATAGTCACTCATGAAGCGAATCCTCTTTGACGGACAATTTCAAAAGCCATAACCCCCGCCGCCACCGAGGCATTGAGGGAATCAATATCACCCTTCATTGGGATGGAAGCCACAAAGTCACATTTTTCCCGCACCAGACGGCTGACGCCCTCGCCCTCGTTGCCGATGACCAGTCCGATAGGGCCTTTTAAGTCCAAATCATACATGCAGGTACCTCCCATATCCGCACAGACGAACCACATTCCTTCTTTTTTGAGAGATTCAATCGTTTTCGCCATGTTGGTTACTTTGGCTACCGGGGTATAATTCAAGGCTCCTGCAGAGGTTCTGGCTACGGTCGCCGTCAGTCCCACCGCACGGTTCTTTGGAATAATGACACCGTGGGCTCCTGCAAGATTTGCAGTCCTGATGATGGCTCCCAGATTGTGGGGATCCTCAATATTATCTAATAAAAAGAGAAAAGGCTGTTCGTTTTTCTTCCGCGCCAGTGCCAGGATGTCCTCCACCTCCGCGTATTCGTAGGCGGCTGCCATGGCAATGACCCCCTGATGTCTGCCAGTCTGGGACAACTGATCCAGACGCTCTTTTTCCACATATTTCACCAGAGTGTCCTGCTTCCTGGCTTCCCGTTTAATGGTAATGATCGGGCCATCCTGGCAGCCGTCCAAAATGAACAGCTTGTCAATGGTGCGTCCGGAGCGGAACGCCTCCAGCACCGCATTACGCCCTTCGATTGTATATTCTGTGTATGACATTAAAAAACCACACCCTTCCATAGTCTGCAAACTTTCAAGTGCTTTAGCACTTTGCGTTAGCCACAATATTTGCAAAACGAACCCTGTTCGTTTGTGAAAAATGTTTCATTTTTCACATTATCTCCATATTTAATTTATGTAAACCAATAGATACCAATTCCAGTACCCGGTCCATCTGTCCATTGAGATACAGATAGCCGCATAACGCCTCCAGGCCGGTAGCTTTCCGGTAATCGGTGATGCTGGCGTTTTTGGCAGAGGTGTAGGATTTGGCATTGCGCCCTCTATGGTACACACTGCATTCCTCCTCTGTCAGTTCCTCCTCCAGTACCTCGATCATTCTCGCCTGGGTTGATGCGTTGACAATTTTTGCCTTATCCTTGTGCAAGCGGTTTGGAGGCCGGTTTCCCCGCTCTACAATGACGGTACGGATGATAATTTCAAAAACGCAATCTCCCAGAAACGCCAGGGTTAACGGCGAATAGGAGCGGATATCCACTCCCTCGCACTGAAATTTTGTTTTAATTTGATCAAGAAGTTCCTTCTTGTTTAGTTCTTCTTCCACTTGACGCCCTCTCTGGTGTCCTCAAGAACGATCCCTTTTTCCAACAGCTCTGCACGGATGGCATCTGCCTTTGCGAAATCTTTGGCTTTCTTCGCCTGCTTGCGCTCTTCGATTTTCTCTAAGACATAAGCCTCAAGTTCTGCGTCCACTCCTTCACTCTCCTGTGCCTGTTTTGCCTCATGGGCAGTGAGCAGATTTAAGGAAAGCACCTCGTCAAAGCTGCCAATCAGGGTGCGCTTGGTGGCATCGTTGCAGTCTGCCTTTAACAGATCGTAAATCACAGTAATCGCGGAGGCGGTATTTAAGTCATTGCAAAGAGCATCTTCAAATCTTCTGCGGTAATCTGCAAACACCTGCTCATCCACAATGCCGTCCTCTTTCAATTCGGCAATTCTCTTGACCAGCTTATTGTAGGCTGCAGTCATCTGATCCAGCACCTCATAGGAGAATTCCAGAGGCTTCCGATAATGGGACTGCAGACAGAACAGACGGTAAACAATGGGATCGTATCCTTTTTCCTCTAACAGGGAAACCGTAAGGAAATCTCCCTTGGATTTGCTCATCTTGCCGGATTTATCATTCAGGTGATGCACATGGAACCAGTATTTGCACCAGCTGTGCCCTAAGTAGGACTCACTCTGGGCAATCTCATTGGTGTGATGGGGGAAAATATTGTCCACACCGCCACAGTGTAAATCCATGTACTCGCCCAGATTCTTGATTCCGATGCAGGAACATTCGATGTGCCATCCGGGATAACCCACGCCCCAGGGACTATCCCATTTCAGCGCCTGTTCCTCAAACTTGGATTTGGTAAACCACAGCACAAAGTCGTTTTTATTCTTTTTATTCACATCCTCGGTGACATCATCCCGGACACCTACCATGAGTTCCTCCTCGTTCTGGGTATTGAACACATAGTATTCCTTTAATTTGGAGGTGTCAAAGTACACATTTCCCCCGGCCTGGTAAGCGTACCCCTTCTCTAACAACACCTCAATCATGTGGATAAACTCAGAGATGCAGTTGGTGGCAGGCTCCACCACATCCGGACGCTTGATGTTGAGCTTCCGGCAGTCCTCAAAGAAAGCATCGGTGTAGAACTTTGCAATCTCCATAACGGTTTTATGCTCACGTTTTGCACCTTTGACCATCTTATCCTCACCGGTGTCCGCATCACTGGAAAGATGTCCCACATCGGTGATATTCATGACACGCTTTACATCATATCCTAAGTAACGCAGGGTTTTCTCCAGCACATCCTCCATAATATAGCTGCGGAGGTTTCCGATATGGGCGAAATGATAAACGGTAGGGCCGCAGGTATACATGCCGATCCTTCCATCGGTATGGGGCACCAGCGTTTCCACTTTTTTCGTCAGTGTATTATAAAGGTTAAATCTATTTTCCATTTGTCTTTTCTAACTCCTTTTTCATATTCCGGACACTTTCTTCCAGTACCAGAAGCCGATTCGTCAATTCTGTATTGGCGCACTGCAATACATTGATGTCCTCTTCTACTGGATCTGGCAAATCCGTCTGATTCAGCTCTTCGCTGGGTACCCGCACATCATTCTTTTTTACCACATGTCCCGGCACACCAACAACCGTGGAGTTTGGCGGCACGGCTTTTAACACCACGCTGCCCGCACCGATCTTGGAATTTTCCCCGATGGTAAAGGATCCCAGCACTTTCGCACCCGCACTGATCATGACATTATCCCCAATGGTGGGATGTCGCTTTCCTTTTTCTTTTCCGGTTCCTCCCAGAGTCACACCCTGATAGAGGGTTACGTTGTCGCCTATAATGGTGGTTTCACCAATAATGACACCGCTACCATGGTCGATAAAAAAGCCCTTTCCAATCCGGGCACCGGGATGAATTTCAATTCCGGTCTTTCTGGCTGCCCGTTGGGAAATCCATCTGGCACGAAAGTAATGTCCCTTTAAATATTGTTTGTGTGCCCGGCGGTAACTGAGCATCACACGGAAGCTCGGATACAGGAGAACTTCCATATTGGAATGAATCGCAGGATCCCGTTCACGGATCACCCGGATCTCTTCTTTAATATTTGCTATGAGTCCCATTTTCTCTGCTCTTTTCTGTCTAAATATCCTATTCTAAGATATGCAATCTCCTGCTTATTGTCAAGAAAATTTACTGGTTTGCCACAGGGCAGCCACCGCAGCCACCGCAATTTCTTGCGGCAGTGTCCACGGAAAAACCGTCCATGGGTGTAGTCAGCATGCAGATTGCCTGGGAGGAAATGCCTTCGCCACTTCCGGTAAAGCCCAGCCCTTCCTCCGTGGTGGCTTTTACATTGACCTGGCTTACATCGATCCGGAGGGCATCGGCGATATTCCGGCGCATGGTGTCAATGTAGGGGCGCATCTTGGGTTTCTGGGCAATGATAGTGGCGTCAATGTTTTCAATATAGAAGACCTGCTCCGCCAGCATCTCCCCTACCCGCTCCAAAAGTTTCATGGAGTCTGCGCCTTTGTATGCCTCGTCTGTGTCAGGGAAGTGCTTGCCGATATCTCCCATTGCCGCCGCGCCAAGCAAAGCGTCCATAATCGCATGTAAGAGCACATCTGCGTCAGAGTGCCCCAGCAAACCTTTTTCGTATGGAATTTCCACACCGCCGATTATCAGCTTGCGGTTCTCCACCAGTTTATGCACATCATATCCCATTCCTATTCTCATCTATCAATCCTCTGTCTTTCTGATACATACAGTATACCCTATTTTTTGTTCTACCCGTGTTTTGTATTCCTGGTTGTTCCATTTCAAAACACGCTCTTTATGATACACGAAACATCTCATTTATAACTACTATATACCTTTCATCCTTTACAATTTATTTTGATAATTTTCCAACTGATGGAAAATTCCAACTACATTTACAACATTCCCTCTCACGTCATAAATAATTAGATAATTCATCTGTGGCACAACCGCCTCGCGATACCCTTTCTTTGCAAGATATACATCTCGGCACTCTGGAAACTGAAACAGATTTACTTCCAGCCTGTCATAGATAACTTCCATGCTATCTAACAAATGTCTGGCTGCCTGTTCATTCTTCAAACGATAAATCAAATGATATATCAGACGATCCAGCAGTTCATCCGCATGTTCTGTAACATTTAGTTTATAAGCCATACTTTGCCCTCGTTTCCCTAAGCGCTGCTCTGGCATTTTTTATCTGTCCCGCCTCTATCTGCCTTTCCGATATCTCAATATCTCTGTACATGGCAATTTGTTTCATCGTTGACTCATATATTTCCATACTCATAATAACCATATCGCCATATCCATTTTTCGTAATATAAATTGGTTCCTCTGTTTTATGGCACATATCAGAAATCTCTGCTGTATTTTTTAAATCTTTAATGGGAATTATTTGCGGCATATCCTATACCTCCTTTCTCATGGACTAATTATACCATAATTATATCCTTCTTCAATTACTTTTAACATAAAGTGAACGTAAAATGAAATTTTAAATACAAGAAAGAATGTGCCTTGGCACATTCTCGCGCCTTGCGCGGTCGCTTGCGACAATCTACATCTTCGCGCAAGTGCGCATCTTTGGCACGTTAGTGCCTTTTTTATGTGACAGGGAAATCTTCGGAATTTCCTATCACATAAAAAAGACGAACTCTGCTCTGTGTCAAAGTTCGTCTTTCGATTTGTTCCTTTTTAATTCTCATTCATCTTGGTGAGTTTGGCAGCCTGGTCAGCTGCGATGCAGGCATCTATGATTTCCTGGATGTCTCCGTTCATGATTTTGTCCAGCTTGTAAAGAGTCAGTCCGATACGATGATCGGTAACACGTCCCTGGGGGAAGTTGTAAGTTCTGATTTTCTCGGAACGGTCTCCGGTTCCGATCTGGCTGCGGCGCATCTCTGCCTCCGCATCATGACGCTGCTGCTGCTCAATGTCATACAGCTTTGCCTTTAACAGGGCAAATGCCTTCGCCTTATTCTGGATCTGGGATTTCTCTGTCTGGCTATACACCACGATACCGGTGGGATAATGCGTCAGTCGCACGGCAGAGTCAGTGGTGTTGACACACTGACCACCGTTACCGGATGCACGCATTACATCGATACGGATATCCTTTTCGTCAATCTGGATATCGATATCCTCGTCTACCTCCGGCATCACTGCCACAGAAATCGTGGAGGTATGAATACGTCCACCACTCTCTGTCTCCGGTACCCGCTGTACACGATGCACACCGCTTTCGTATTTCATCATGGAGTAAGCACCCTGTCCATCGATCATGAACTGTACTTCCTTCATGCCGCCGATGCCGATTTCGTCTGCATTTAAGGTTTCCACTCTCCAACGCTTACTCTCTGCATAATGCACATACATACGGTAGATTTCCGCTGCAAACAAGGCAGCCTCATCGCCGCCTGCACCCGCACGGATTTCCACGATAACATTCTTCTCATCATTAGGATCCTTGGGCAACAGCAGAATCTTCAATTCCTTTTCCAGTTCTTCGATGCGTTTCTTGCTGTCGTTCAAAGTCTCCTTCAACATCTCACGCATCTCTTCGTCAGATTCTTCCTCCAGCATCGCAAGGGAATCCTCCACATCCTGTTTGCACTTCTTATATTCGGTATAGGCTTCCACAAGAGGAGTCATATCGCTCTGCTCTTTCATAAGCTTACGGAAACGCTCCTGGTTATTTGCCACATCCGGCTCCGCCAGTTCATTCATGATTTCCTCGTATCTGCGCAGTAAATCATCTAACTTGTCAAACATTCTGTATTTCCTTTCCTGTCTTGTAACAACTTCCTCTATAATCTGGCGCAGACCACCCGATCCAGTCCTGCATAATCCTGCACTGTCCGGATCTCTGCAAATCCCGCCTCTCTCAAAAGCTGCTCCACATCTGCAGCCTGATCATATCCGATTTCAAAATAAATTCTAGCACCCGTCCTCAGCCACTGCGATGCCTGTTCCGTGATCTTTCGATAAAAGAAAAGACCATCTTCCATACCATCCAGGGCAAGCATGGGTTCATGTTCCCGCACCTCCGGCATCAGTGTAGGAATCACACTGCTCTGGATATAGGGGGGATTGGACACCAGCAGATCAAACTTTCTTCCTTTTTCCAGAGGGGCAAACAGGTCACCCTCCTGGAATTCCGCCTGATCGTCAGAAATTCCAAGTCGTTTTGCATTGCCTTTTGCCACCTGTAAAGCCTCCGGGGAAATATCCACCCCCACGCCGTGGCAGCCATTGGAATAATGAAGGAGACTTAAAAGAATACATCCAGAACCGGTACACAGATCCAGAATCTGCTCCCCGTCAAAGGGTTCCCGCATCACTTCCTCCACCAGGATTTCCGTATCCTGCCTGGGAATCAGCACATGCTCATTTACTCCGAATTCCAGTCCCATAAATTCCTGTACACCGGTGAGATGCTGGAGGGGAATGTGTTTCGCCCGCTCCCCAATCAGCTTTTTGTACTGCCGGATTTCTTCCTCCGATACTTCCCGACCCGGATGTACCAACAGGGTATTCCGATCCGTTCCGCATACAAATTCCAATAATAGTCTGGCATCCAGGACTGCTTCTCCGATTTCGGCTGCCTCCAGACTTTCTTTTCCTCTCTTATACAGTGCTTGATATTCCATCTTCTATATCTTCCTGTGTCAGATCCTCGGGGAATTTGTAGTTAAAGTCCTCCCGCAGGAATTGTTTCCAGTCAAACACTGCTTCCACCGCTTTGATTGCCACTTCCACCATCTGCTCATCCGGCTCCTTCGTGGTCAGTCGCTGCAACCACAATCCCGGTGCGGAAATAATCTTCACCAGTATATTATTGCTGCGTCCGGCCAGACGAATCAGCTCGTAGGAAATCCCCGCAATCACAGGAATCAGTAACAGACGAAGGAGTAAACGCCACACCGGGGACTCCACACGGATAAAAAAGAATAAAATGACACTCACCAGCATAACAAACAGAAGAAAACTGGTTCCACAGCGTTTATGCTGTTTAGAGCTCTTCATTACATTTTCCACCGTGAGAGTATGTCCATGCTCAATACAGTTGATACATTTATGTTCCGCTCCATGATACTGGTACACTCTCTTAATATCCGGCATCAAGGAAATCGCTGCCACATATAAAACAAAGATCACAATGCGGATAACGCCTTCGATAATCGCCATCAGGGAAGCGTTGCGGACATACCGTCCCAGCAATACGCTGGTATAATAGGGAAGTGCCATGAATAATGTCAGTGCCAGCACTACTGCCAAAACTGTGGTCAATGTAGTCAGTGCCTTATCCTGTCTGGCTTTCTTTGCCGGATCTTTGACATTCTTCTGTTCATCCTCATCTTCATAAAAAGTTGCGGAGAAATTCAGGGAACGGGTTCCCAGAATCAGAGAGTCCAGAAAGTTAAACACGCCACGGATAAAAGGAATCTTTTTGATTTTGCTTCCTTCCAGAATTCCATGGTAGGTGTCCAATTCCACTTCAATCTCTCCGTTTGGTTTACGCACAGCCACCGAATATTTGTCCCCGTTTTTCATCATGATTCCCTCAAGAACCGCCTGTCCGCCGATTCCTGAGTAATGTCCACGTTTCTTTCTCTTTTTCTTTGCCATAATCAAAATACTCCATAACCAAAAATAAGGTTGAGATTTATTGAAACCTCAACCTTTTTTTAACCAGCTTATTTGTTTTCAAAACCGTACTTCTTATTGAACTTATCAATTCTGCCGGCGATTCTTGCAGCTTTCTGCTGACCGGTATAGAAGGAATGGCATTTGGAACATACTTCCACGTGGATCTCGGGTTTGGTGGATCCGGTTACAAAAGTGTTGCCACAGTTACAAGTTACGGTTGCCTGATAATACTCAGGATGGATTCCCTGTCTCATTTCTTTCACCTCTCTATAATGAACAAAGTTCTTCAGTATATTATTCTGTGAATTCTTATATCACGAACAGCTTTATCAGTGTAGCATAACATCCTCCGCAATGCAAGGATTTTTTTAGATAAACTTCATTTTCTTTACAAGATTCACAAATTCCACATTATTTCTGGTGTGGGAGAACATGTCGATTACCTTCTCCACCGCATCCTCCGGTTTCATACCGTTAAATGCTTTACGGATAATGTTAATTGCCTCCTGCTCATCTGCATTTAACAGCAGATCCTCACGGCGGGTACTGGATTTGGGAATATCGATAGCCGGGAAAATCCTCTTCTCCGACAGTTTCCGGTTCAATACCATTTCCATGTTACCAGTTCCCTTAAATTCCTCGTATACCACATCATCCATCTTGGAGCCGGTCTCCACCAGTGCCGTTGCCAGAATCGTCAGGCTGCCACCCTCTCTCATATTCCGGGCTGCACCAAAGAAACGCTTGGGCATATGCAGTGCCGCAGGGTCAAGACCTCCGGACAGGGTTCTTCCTGAAGGGGGAACGGTAAGATTGTAGGCTCGGGTGAGACGAGTGATGGAATCCAATAGAATCATAACATCTTTTTTGTGCTCTACCAGTCTCTTGGCCCGTTCAATCACCATCTCCGCCACGCGCTTGTGGTGCTCCGGCAGTTCATCGAAGGTGGAGTAAATCACCTCCACATTCGGTCCCTCAATGGCCTCTTTAATATCTGTCACCTCCTCGGGACGCTCATCGATCAGCAGAATAATCAGATGTACATCAGGGGAATTACGTTTCACTGACTGTGCCACCTCTTTTAATAAGGTAGTTTTACCTGCTTTCGGCGGGGATACGATCATACCACGCTGTCCCTTACCTACAGGGCTCATGAGATCCATAACGCGCATGGCCACAGACGCACCGGGAGTCTCCAGTTTCAGTCTCTCATTGGGAAAAATAGGAGTCATATCCTCGAAGTTCGTCCGTTTGGCTGCCACCTCCGGTGCATATCCGTTAATGGATTTCACATATAACAGAGCACTGAACTTCTCTGCCTGGGTCTTAATCCGGGTGTTACCTACCAGAATATCTCCGGTCTTTAATCCAAAGCGGCGAATCTGACTGGGCGCTACATACACATCTCTTTCACCCGGCAGATAGTTTTCACACCGGATAAAACCATAGCCATCCGGCATGACTTCCAGAATTCCCTGTGCCTGTTGTCCACTGTCCAGTTCGGCGGGAAATTCCGCATTTTCTTCCACCGTTACATTTTTCACCGGTTCCGGCACCGCACTGGTCTGGGTTGCTGTTTCTGCCGGAGTCTCTGTGTGCTCCGGTTTACGCACATGTTCCGTGCGCACCGGTTGTTCCTCCTTACTGCGGTTGTCCACACGAATAATCTTCCGGCGGGGATGCGCAGTACCGTTCTCTGCTTTCACAGCCTCCGTTTTTCTGTTTTCCGCTTTCGGCTGTTTCTTTTCCTGCTCCGCCTTTTCCAGTCGTTCATCCTCCTCCAGCATTGCCTGTACCAGATCTGCCTTTTTCATTGCAGATGTTCCCTTCAGGTTTCTCGCCTTTGCAAGATCTCGCAAAGTGGCCAGCGACAAGGATTCATATTTCTCCTTCATATTCTGATTCATATACACACTCCAATTCTTCCTTCAACATTGTTGAAAGAATTCTTATTAAGTTAACTTATTGGGGGATCTAAAAAGATTGGTTTAAGATTACTTGTGGTTCTATTATACACTACACTTTTCAAATTGCAAAGTTTTTTTAGTCTTGCAGGTAAGAAATAAATATTATATGATGTCAAAGGAATTAAAGTTTGTAACCATAGATAGTAATTAGGAGGAAAGACATGACTTTGAATGAGAAAGCATTACAGCTCCATGAGGAATGGAATGGAAAGCTGGAAACCGTGTCAAAAATCCCTGTCAAATCCCGTGAGGCATTATCCCTCGCCTATACTCCCGGTGTAGCAGAGCCCTGTAAAGTGATTGCCCAGGATAAGGAAGCTGCCTACAAGTATACCATGAAAGCCAACACGGTAGCCGTTGTCTCCGATGGAAGTGCTGTTTTAGGTCTGGGAAATATCGGGCCTTATGCCGCTATGCCCGTTATGGAAGGAAAAGCCGTTCTGTTTAAGGAGTTTGGCGGTGTCAATGCCGTTCCTATCTGTCTGGACACCCAGGACACGGAGGAAATCATCAAGGCCGTGACTTATCTTGCCCCCGGCTTTGGCGGCATCAACCTGGAGGACATCAGTGCTCCCCGCTGTTTTGAAATTGAGGATCGTCTGAAGGCTGCTCTGGATATCCCCGTATTTCACGACGATCAGCACGGTACTGCCATTGTGGTTCTCGCCGGTATTATCAATGCCTTGAAGGTAGTTGGCAAGAGAAAGGAAGATTGTAAGGTTGTGGTAAATGGTGCCGGAAGTGCCGGTATTGCCATTACCAAGCTGCTGCTGACCTATGGTTTTCCCAATGTGATCCTATGTGACAAAGTGGGAATCGTATCAAAAACCACTCCCGGATTAAACTGGATGCAGAAGAAAATGACAGAGGTAACCAATCCCAATCATGAGACAGGCTCTCTTGCTGACGCATTAAAAGGTGCTGACATTTTTGTCGGCGTGTCTGCCCCCAATATCGTCACTCCGGAAATGGTCGCTTCCATGAATCATGATTCTATCCTCTTTGCCATGGCAAATCCTGTACCTGAAATTATGCCGGATGCTGCAAAAGCTGCAGGTGCCCGTGTGGTTGGCACAGGCCGCAGCGACTTCCCCAATCAGGTCAACAATGTAGTGGCTTTCCCCGGTATCTTCCGCGGTGCTCTGGAAGGTCGTGCTACCCAGATTACGGAAGAGATGAAACTGGCTGCCGCCAATGCGATCGCAGGACTGGTTCCCGAAGATGAATTAAATGATGAAAACATCATGCCTGAGGCATTTAATCCCAAGGTAGCCGAGGTTGTCGCCGAGGCTGTGAAATCCCACATTGTACGATGAAAACCTGGGCTGGGAAACGTTATTATTCCTTAGACGCCTGGTGTAAGGAAGTCTACGGAGAAAAGTTATACAAAATTGCGATCAATGCAGGCTTTACCTGTCCGACCAGAGATGGCCGGGCAGGGACAAAAGGCTGCATTTTCTGTAGTGCCCGGGGAAGTGGTGAGTTTGCCGTTCCCCTTGCCTCCCAGCAGACGGAGACGATCCGTCCCCAGATTGAGGCAGGACTGAAACTTTTTCACGAAAAGCAGACCGGTTCCCGATTCATCGGTTATTTTCAGGCATTCACCAACACCTACGGGCCGGTTTCCTATCTGGAAACAATTTACCGCGCCGCCCTGGACACACCGGAAATTGCCGGTATTTCCATCGCCACCCGGCCGGATGCACTGCCTCCGGAGGTTTTGGCTCTGCTTGCCCGCCTGAAAACAGAATATCCCCACAAATTTATCTGGGTGGAGCTGGGGCTGCAGACCATCCACGCCTCCACTGCAGCCTACATCCGCCGGGGCTATCCGCTGTCTGTTTTTGACCAGTCGGTAGGAAACTTACACCGGATTGGAATTCCTGTGATTGTCCATGTGATACTGGGGCTTCCCGGCGAGACACCGGAAGACATGCTGCAAACCATCCGCCACTTAAATGCCACACCGGTATGGGGTGTGAAATTACAACTTCTTCATGTTTTAAAAGACACGGATTTAGCTGTAGAATACAAACAAGGAACTTTCCAGGTTCTGTCTCAGGAGGACTATCTCTCTGTTTTAATGAAATGTATTGCTGCATTCCGTCCGGATATTGTTCTGCACCGGGTAACCGGTGACGGTCCCAGAAAACTTTTACTGGCTCCCACCTGGAGTCTTCACAAAAAATCGGTTTTAAATGAACTGCACCGTCGTCTCAAAGCAGAAGATGTCTGGCAGGGAAAGGATTACTTACCGCAATGACACAAGATCCATTGACATTGTACAAACTCATTATTTTATATATGTTAAACCGGGTGAACTTTCCCCTGACTCAGGCCCAGATCAGTGGTTTTATCCTGGATAAAGATTACACCAATTATCTGACACTGCAGCAGGTCCTGTCCGAACTTATGGAGGCAGGACTGGTATCTGCCCACACCACCCGGAATCGCACTCATCTGTCCATTACCGATGAGGGATGCGAAACCCTTAATTTTTTTGAAAACCGGATCAGTCCCTCCATCAAGCGGGATGTGGACACCTACTTCCGCGAAAACGAACTGGAACTGCGGAACGAGGTATCTATTCTGGCCGACTACTATAAATCCACCTCCGGAGAATTTGATGCCCATCTCATCGCCAAAGAAAAGGACATCCATCTCATTGACATTACGCTCTCTGTTCCCAGCGAGGAAACCGCAGCGGCAATCTGCGATAACTGGGAGAAAAAAAATCAGGAGATCTACCAGTATCTGATCTCCCAATTGTTTTAACTCCTGTTATGAAGAGTCGCCTGCCGACTCTTTGCGGAGCATTTCTTCTCTTTTAATTCGTTCCATGTGTTCTGAAATATTCACTTCATAGCCATTCCCGGAACCCCGGTAAAACTGTGTGCCCAGCAATGCGTCCGGCAGATATTGCTGTCCCACATAATCATTGGGGAAATCATGGGCATAGAGATACCCGGTTCCGTGTCCCAGCTTTCCTGCAGACTTGTAATGAGCATCCTGTAAATGAGGAGGAATCGGAAGATTTCCTGTGTTTTCTACCGTTTTCATCGCTGCCTCAATGGCACAGATGGCACTGTTGCTCTTGGGTGCTGTCGCCACGTACATGGCTGCCTCTGACAGGATAATCTGTGCCTCCGGCATACCGATGCGCTCCACTGCCAGGGAAGCGTTGGTCGCTACCACCAGTGCCTGGGGATCTGCCAGTCCCACATCCTCTGCTGCGCAGATCATGATTCTCCGGGCAATAAACGCCACCTGTTCTCCTGCCTGCAGCATTCTCGCCAGATAATAGACCGCCGCATCCGGATCCGACCCCCGCATGCTTTTGATAAAAGCAGAAATTGTGTCGTAATGATTATCTCCTGTCTTGTCATATCGAAGCACTCGTCTCTGGATACATTCCTGAGCCACCTCCATGGTGATATGGATTTTGCCATCCTCACTCCGGTTCGTGGTCATGATTCCCAGTTCAATGGCATTGAGAGCATGTCTGGCATCTCCTCCAGATACATCTGCAAGAAATTCCAGTACTTCCTCATCGGCCTCCGCTTCATAGGCGCCCATTCCTTTGTTCTTGTCATAGACAGCCCTTCGCAGCAGTTCCTTGATATCCTCTTTTCCCAGAGGTTTTAGTTCAAAAATCACCGAGCGGGATAGTAACGCCCCATTTACCTCAAAATAAGGATTTTCCGTGGTAGCACCGATTAGGATAATCGTCCCATCCTCCACGAAAGGTAAGAGATAATCCTGCTGTCCTTTGTTAAACCGGTGAATCTCATCGATAAAGAGGATGGTTTTCTTTCCATACATCCCGGCGGTGTCCTTCGCCTTGCGGATGACCTCCTCCATCTCCTTTTTCCCTGCCACCGTAGCATTTAACTGAGTAAATTCCGCACTGGTGGTGTTGGCAATGACCTTCGCCAGGGTGGTTTTTCCCGTGCCGGGCGGCCCGTAAAAAATAATAGAGCTGATTTTATCCGCTTTGATGGCGCGGTATAACAGCTTGTCCTTTCCGATGATATGCTGTTGTCCCACCACCTCATCCAAAGTCGTGGGACGCATCCGGGCTGCCAGAGGAGATTCCTTTTCCTGATTGGCTGCCCGCATATATTCAAAAATATCCATTCCGGTATTCCTTTCTAGTCAAACAGCAGCTCTTCCACCGTCACAAAAACAAAGCCTTCTTTCTGTAACGTATCAATCACTTCCAATGCTGCTGTCACTGTGGACTGATAACAGTCATGCATTAGAATAATATCATTCTCTGAGGCTTTTGCCAACACGCCACGCACAACTTTTGACACATTGGAGGTGGTCCAGTCCAACGGGTCAATGGTCCACAGCACCGGAAACATATTGAGCTGCGTCTCGTACTTTTTGTTCCAGGAGCCGTAGGGTGGGCGGACGAACATCACCTCCTGTCCAGTGATATCCTTTAAAATTTCGTTGGTTTTCACCAGCTCCTGCCCAAACTCCACTTCTCTGGAGGGGGAATACTGAAGATGGGAATAGGTGTGGTTTCCGATGAGATGCCCTTCCTCACCTATCCGTTTCACAATGTCCGGGTACATTTCTGCCTGCTCTCCCAGAATAAAAAAGGTCGCCTTTACGCTCCGTTTTTTCAGTCCGTCCAAAAGCTGTTCTGTATACACCGGATGAGGACCGTCATCAAAGGTAAGGGCGATTTTTTTCTCCTCACGCATAACAGACGTCTGCACGGTTTCCCTTCGTACTGCCGCAGACGCCTGTATGTGATAGAGTCCCGCCAAAAGAAGAATACATCCTAGAAATAACAGGAAAATCCATTTTCTGGCATTCATATAGTCCGCTCCCGCATTTCTTTTCCTTCATTTTATGCGAAAGTATCTTGTCTTATGTTTAATCTGCGTAAACAGTAGAATAAACCTCACCGTCGGCACAGTCGAAGGTAACCGGGTCAGAGTATGCATAGTGATCCATCGCATCGCGCATCTCATAAACCATGGAATAGCTTCCATCCGGCAGCTCCATCTCGCCAAAGGCGGTATCTGCGGTCACGGTAATGGTGGCTGCGGTGTAAGGCTCAAATTCTGCATCACCGGTGGCAGACGCCATGTACCAGATGGTGGTAATCTCGTCCCCTTCCTGTAAAAGACGCAGCTCTTTGTCTGCCATACCGCTGTCATCGATGCCCTGTCTTGCGCCCAGAACACTCCACTCCTCTGTGGTAAAGTCATAAACTATCTGGAGGTTATATTCCTCGCCGTTTAACAGCACGGGAATTGCGTAGAGATTGTAATCCTCACTCTCATAGCTTAATTCCATGTAAACGATATTTCCGTCAATGCTTCCCCATACACCGCGGAAGTTATCGGAAAAGACACCGTTGTCCCAGTCCGCATTCATATCGTTGTCGGTTCCCAACAGCATCACCATGTCGTTTTCTTCATCCACATAGTAAAGGGAGAATCCGATACCTGCCAGAATGTCATTTGCCTCAGGTCCCAGGGTCAGGTAAGAAACACCATCCTCGTCCAAATCCAGAGGAGCACCATCCCAGTCGGTGCTTAACAGGTTCTTAACCTCCGGCAGTTCCTCAAAATCCATATCTGCAATGTAAGCCATACCGGAATCGTCCAGCTCTCCTGTCAGCTCATAGGAATAGAAATATTTGAAAGCAACGCCTGCTCCCAGACCTGCATAGCTGTTGAAGTCGTCCACATCTCCATTGTAGGAATAATAGCAGGACAGTCCGGTTGCCTCAGTACGATACTGACCGCCAACCTGGTAAAGCACGCAGTCATCCAATGCATCCAGTACCTCCTGGGCAGAGCCTAACATGTCCACACTCTGTCTTGCCATGTGTCCTAAATCCACCATGTTGGTGTAACCCTGCTCCTTGGTGTTACCGCCGTAGTTCTCACTCTGGGCTGCCACACGTCCGAACTGGGAGAAAAATCCCGGATCGGTGCAGGCTGCTGCCAGTGCCTCGGCGCCAAAGGTATCATAGGCATCTAACAGAGGCTGTACTTTGGTCAGATCGGTAAGGGAAAGGGTCGTATTGTCCTGGGTGCCCACTTCCTCACATCCTGCGTAATAAGCATCACAGATGACCTTGCCCAGTTCCTCGCCGTTCATGGAAGGATTCTCTGCCAGGGCACCTACCCACTGGGAATAATACCAGCCGTTGGCAGGCTCCGTCTCCTCGGAGGCTACCAGATAGTGTGCCAAATCCGAAAAGGTATTCGCCACATCCACCGTTGCCATGAGACAGGTATCAAAGCCTACCAGTTCCAGAGGCTGTTTCTCTGTGGAAGGAGTCCAGACACTGGAAAATGCCTGGTACATTTCGTCTAAGGTAAGGGAATCATAGCCATAGATTTCATCAAAAGCTGCTCCACTCACAGAACCGCCTCCGTGATTCCAGAATACCACTGCTGTTTTCTCCGCAGGGTAATTTCCCTTGGCAAAGGCGAGGAAATCTGCCAGAGTCTGTGCCTCACCCATGCTGGCAGAGGGCTGTTCATCCACTAGCTGCAGTCCTTCACTGTTGTAAAGCCAGCGCTGCAGTTTTTCTGCATCCATCAGATCATTCTGCCAGACGGCAGAACCACCGGTTTCAATGACCACGTTCACATTTTCCGGCAGCTCCACTTCCATCAACTCACTGAGATCGTTGGTTGCGAATCCGCCGTTGGATTCCAAATCACTTCCGCAGAGATACCAATAAATTGCCCAGCTGCCATCTTCTACCGCTGTCGTCTCTGCAGCAGTATCCGCTACGGTTGTGGTATCTGTTGCCGCATCTGCGCTGGTATCCTCATAATCCTCATCGCTACAGGCTGTGAGGGAAAGGGTCATGACACCGGCAAGTAAAAGTGCTAAATATTTTCTTCTTTTCATAATCTAAATTCCCAGTAACTGCTTTTTCTTTGCAGCAAATTCTTCCTCAGTGATTACACCGGCATCTAGTAATTCCTTAAATTTCTTGATTTCATCTGCGCCACCCACAGGCGGAATTATCTGGCTTGCTGCGGTCTGCCCATTTCCATTTCCTTGTCCCTCGCGTATCTCCGGTGCAGAAGGATTGATGATCTGCATGAGATTTTGTGCCAGCACATGCATTTCCTCTACCTTACTCTCATAGTCACTTAAATATCCATCTATGCTGGGATAATGATTGTCGAAAGAAGGTGCTCCCAGCTTTCCTTTGAAGGATTTCCAGTAAGGATGATTCAGGGTCAGTTCTATAAAGAAATTTTTAAAAGGATCGGGCATGTCAAAGATGGGGCGGGAACGATATACCTTACCGTCCTCCTTATCCTGATCAGCACGCTGCTGATCCATCCTCTCCTGCCATTCATAGTCCCGTACTCTCATCTCGAACTGGGTAATCGCACTGGCCATGGAATTTGCCTTTTCATATACATCACTCCGATTCCATTTCAGAGAATTCTGATCGCCCTCAAATAATACTTTTCCATCCTCCAGAATCCGAAAAGATTTCAGATTGCCAGAATCCATTACCAATGCATTGTCATCATCCTTCAGGCGGAACAGTCTCTGAGCCACATCCAACACCAAGGTACTGTCGAAAAGGCCAAAATTTAAACGATAATCACCTTGAAAGCTCTCGCGCAATTCCTCGTTCTGATCATAAAACTCCATGTACTGCTTTACCTGATCCATACTCATCTGATTGACTGCACCACTGGGCAAGTCAATTTTGCGTTCACACTCCTTACAGATGGGCGTGTCCTCCACCTTTAACGGCAGTAATCTGGGTGTGGGATTTCCACACAGTGGACACAGTTTTTTGTTGTTTGCAAATAGACCCATACGAAATCCTCCTTTTATTGGTATGCTTTCTCCTACTCTTCCATTGCTTCCAGATGTTCTCTCTGACGGAATCCCAACATTCCGGCTATCAGATTAGTGGGAAACGTGCGAATCGCTCTGTTCAGCTTGGTTACAGAGTCGTTATAGATCAGAAAACTTGTGCGCAGCATCTTCTCATAACTGTCCAACGCACTGATCCTTTCTCTATAACTTTCCTCTTCTTTTAAATCAGGATAGCTCTCTGTCACAGAAGAAACCAGCTCCAACACTTCCGCAATCATCCTCTCCTGTCCTCTTATCTCCTCCGGAGTAGACTGGGCAGTAAATGTAAAATGACTAAGTCTCAACCGGTCATACAGAATCTGTATTTCCTGATCCCCATAATCCCTGATAAGATCCAACAGCGCAGTCAGGGCATCCACACGGGAAGAAAGTTGTATCCCGATCTGGCTCATTGCATTACTGACATTTTCATCCATGATGGTAAGTTTTCGCTGTGTAGATATGATCCAGATCGTAAGCAGAACCATCACAAGAAAAATAATAATCAGAATCTCCATTCGAATCCCCTGCCCCTTCCATGCCATAAATTTGCAAACAGCGGATACGGACTATACCCGCATCCGCTGTCTGGAATTTTCTTTCAAATATGTCTTACTGAACGAAATACAAGCCACTTAATCCATCTGTGTTATTGGCATCCATGAGGATTAAAACAAGCTGGTCGCCAATCATGGAAAAGATACCATTATAAGACAGAGCGGTTCCACTCGCATCTACATCCATGGTAATACCATCCTCTGCATACTCATAAGTACCATCCCAGGCACCTGCACCCTGTACCATCTGTACGGTGCCATCCTCAGCAAATACCAGGTCAAGACTTCCACCATACATTTCCAGAGTAGCGTCCAGGTCTTCCTGCTCCATCTCTACACCATCCATGCATCCGCCGGTAAAGCCCCAGGTGGTTCCTGCTAAATCAGGAATCTCAGCGTTTGCTAAATCCCATAAGCTGGAAATCGTATCAGCTTCTTCTTCGCTTGCAATTTCCTCTTCTACATCGGTATCAACTACTGCTTCCTCTTCTACCGATTCTGCAACATCCTCTGCTACGCTTTCTACCGGAGCTGCATCTCCTGCAACCTCCTCAGTGTCTCCGCAGGCTGCCAGAGATAAAACCAGCATCATGCTCATCATCAGTGCCATAAATTTTTTCATTGTACTTCTTCTCCTTTTTCTTTGTTTACTAGTCATTCTTGCTGTCTGACTGTGGAATTCAGTATATCTGACTTTCTTTTGAAAAGGGAGCGTTCGACATGAATCGACTGAAAAATGTCGTGAATGATTTACCTTTTTATTTTTCGTTAAACATATATTCCAGATACAGGTTTTTGATCTCGGAATATTTCCCATGGGGAATGGGGATTTCCGTCAGATTATCCATGGTGATTCCCCGATAGGAAATATTCTGGATATATTCCATATTAATCAGAAAGGATCTGTGAGGTCTCAGGAAATTCCCGCAGCCGGTCAGCTGCCGGCTCAATTCATCCAGACTTCCCACGCTTTCCAACACTTTTCCGTTCTGCATATGAAAAAACAAAGTCCGCCCGATGACTTCACAATGCTCTAGCTGATCCGGTTCAATCCTGGTAATTCCTGTTTTGCATCGTATAATCAGACTGTTTTTCTGTTTCTCATCACATTCTGAAACCACCGAATCCATCAGTCGGAAGAAATTGTCCTTCCAGATTGGTTTCAACTGATAAAAATAGGCACCCACCGTGTAAGACTGCACCGCAAACTCTGAGGAGGAGGTTAAAAAGATAATTTTTACATTGTTATCATATTGCCGAATTTCTTTGGCCGTATTGATTCCATTTTCTCCCGGCATAAGTACATCCAGAAAAAGCACATCCACTTGCATTCCTTTTTCAATTTCTGCCAGCAGCTCCAGTGGACTGTGAAACGCTGTATAGCTGATCTCCCGGTTTCGTTCCACCCGATACTGATCCAACAGGACATGTACCTCATTTAAAATAGAAATGTCATCATCACAAAATGCTATTTTTATCATTAGAATACTCCTTTGACATATCAACCCCCGGTCTTACAGATTACAGTACTTCATAAATAATGTCTGAAACTCCGGCTGTTCCGCCAGGTTTCGTGCCTCAACCCGTGCAAGCTTCTCTTTAAGCCGCACTGGTTTTTGCATACAGCCATATAAATAAGCTCCCGGAAGTGCTGTGTTTCCCACAGCCCGGATCCGTTGCTGTACCTCTGCCGGGAAAAGTCCGATCGTAACCGCATCCGGTATACTGAGTTTTCTCCCAAATCCGCCTGCCAGAAAAATCCGCTCCGGAATTTTCCTCTCTGTCAGCATATCCATACCGGTGCGTACCGCAGCCTTTGCCAGCTGTAAATTCCGGATTTCCTGTTGGGAAAGCGTATACGCTCCATCTTCTTTTATGTATGTGCCTGTCCGGTCAATTTTTTCTTTCCGCAGAAGGTCTGCCAGTTCATGTACCGACTCACTTCCGTATAAACATTTTTCCGATTTTCCTTCAAAGGCACTGCCCGCTGCTGCGGCTGTCGCCACAAGCTTTCCACAGTCATCCAGATATACCATCTCTGCATTTGTCCCCAGATCCAGAAACAGTGTATCGGAGGTACCCTTCTCCAACATTCTGCAGACCAGCATTCCTGCCACAATATCTCCTCCCACAAAGGCGGAAATTCCGGGAACAAACTCCATGGGAAGTCCATGAAACTCTATGGGCTCCGGGGTCAGTGTCACCGGAGTAAAAGGTGCCCGGGACAATCCTTCTACGGAAAGTCCCAGAAACAAATGGATCATCGTCGTGTTAGCTGCCAACACTGTTTTTACCGATTCCCGTTGTCCCACCTTTGTCAATAACTGATCCATCAGTTTCCCAATCTGCTCCTGCACACAGGTCTGCATATCCTTGGCAGCCTGGGGACTTTGTAACGCCGCCTGCATACGGCTCACCACATCTGCGCCATAGCTTCTCTGAGGATTCATGTCCGCCGCATAAGCCAGAGCCGTACCGCTTTTCTTCTCATAAAGAACTGCCGCAATCGTTGTGGTTCCCAAGTCTACTGCCAGAATGTATTTTTCAGCATTTTCCTTTCCATCCCCCGGTTCTGTGTCTGTTTTCGGTAATTCCAGCAGACAATGCGTGGCAATCTCATAGTCTCTGTTTCTGTCCATCTGCTCCCGGAGTGGAGAAATATCCAGGACTGCATCCTTGACCGGTTTGGTCAGACATGCAAGCCGGATTCCGCTGCGTAATTCTTCCGGTTCCAGCAGAGTCCGTTCCGTGGGCGTAGGCAGCGGAGCTCCCTCCAAAAAACGTACACGACACCTGCCACATTTTCCTCCTCCCGCACAGGGCGCAAAGAGTCCCCCCTCTTTCTGCAGTTTCTTTAATAATACCGACAACAGATTCTCACCATTCTCTGTTTCTCCCGAATGGAAAATTTTGACATTTTCAGACAAACTGATTTTTCTCCTTATCATAATGATAGTCTATGGCACCCAGTTTCTCCGTTATTTCTGACGCACTGGTATCCAAATCTTCACATAAATCTTCAAGGCTTCCATAGAAATCTCTCAATTTCAGATTTACAAAACTTAAAAGCATTACCGGATCCTTTGGTATCATCCTGTTATCTCCCATCCACTTCACAGTAATTTTGAGTCACTTTCTTACGCAGCAAAACAGCAAGTGTTTTTCTGCTGAGTGAACAGTAACTAATTTTCTTCACAAGTTTTAGTATACCACAAATTACAGATAGATTTCATAAAATAAATGTGATAGAATATCTGCGTTAATGCAAAACAGGAAGGGAAAACGGTATGAACAGAATGACCCGCAAGGTGATCTTATTTTTATATTGTATCAGCGTGATTCTGTGTGCCAACAGTGTAGGTACAAATTTGACCCCTGCCTATCTTCCTACGGCAGAACAGGTTTCTGTGGGGAATTTGGGGCAGACTTCCGATATGGTGAAGGGTACTGACCGTATTTCCTATCCGGAGCGTTTCAGTACCATCTGTTATTCCGCAACCGTGGAACGACTTTCCAATGAGATCCAGAGAAATGCCGGCAGCACACGGCTTGTAAGCAGTGTGCGTATTCCTTATGCCCGTTTCTTCCATGCTGCTACGCTTTTCAACAGCCATCAATTATCTATCAATCGTTCTTTCAACACCTACAATACCACCGTTCTGGCGAAAAAACTGTCCCGTTGTAAGCTGGACTACCGTCTTATGAGTTCTTACTTCTCCGACTATATCTAAAAATCTGTCTTTCTTCAGCCTGCAAGTGTTTTCCACTTTCCGCAGGTTTATTTCGCGTGCAAAAATAAAATAACATTTAAGATAACGATTCAGAACCACATAAATCTGCTATTCTGCATGCAAGCATGCGCAGAAAGCAATTTGCATGGCTCTGAATTGTTACAGAAAGCAGGTACATACATTATGATAGAGATTCTGAAAGACCTCGGCACTTTTCTTTTCTACTTCGTAGCAAGTTTAGGTGGCGCAGCGCTTGTCTGTGGCATTTTAACTACTTTATCCATCAAATTGATGGACGGCATCGACCATATGCTTGCCAGTAGTGCCCTGAAATAATTGGAAAATAAGAAGACCATGATGATCACCATAGCTGTGTCCGTGTAAAACTATATAAATATAGAAGACTGCGTGCTGCCGGACGCACACGCAGAAAAGAACCTCTGAGGCTTCACTTCATGCCCCAGAGGTTCTTTTCGTTTAAAAATAGCTTTTATTTCTTTCTGGCTTCCAGTTTGTCATGGTTCACATCAATCAGAATGGTATCTTTTATATCCACCTTATCTTCCAGAATCAACCGTGCTGCCAATGTCTCCACGTTTTTCTGGATGTAACGCTTTAACGGACGGGCACCATAGACCGGATCAAAGGCATTGTCCACAATAAACTGCTCCGCTGCCGGTGTCAATTCTACCTTCAGTTCCTTGTCCGCCAGTCTGCGGTTCAGGTCGTCCACAATGAGTTTCACAATACCGGAGATATTATCTTTCGTCAGAGGTCTGAACAGAATGGTTTCATCCAGACGGTTCAAAAATTCCGGACGGAAGTGGGCACGCAGATCATCCATAACCATCCGCTCCGCATCCTCCTTAATCGTACCATTCTCGGAAATACCGTCCAACAGATACTGCGCTCCGATATTGGAGGTCATAATCAAGATGGTATTCTTGAAATCCACGGTACGTCCCTGGGAGTCGGTGATACGGCCATCATCCAATACCTGTAACAGGATATTGAACACATCCGGGTGAGCCTTCTCGATCTCATCAAACAGGACAACCGCATAGGGTTTCCGTCTGACAGCCTCAGTCAACTGACCGCCTTCCTCATAACCCACATATCCGGGAGGTGCTCCGATCAAGCGAGACACAGAATACTTCTCCATGTACTCACTCATATCGATACGGACCATATTGTTTTCATCGTCAAACAGGGCTGCTGCCAATGATTTGGCGAGTTCGGTTTTACCTACACCGGTAGGCCCTAAAAACAGGAAAGAACCGATGGGTTTGGCAGGATCTTTGATTCCGGCTTTGGAACGGATGATTGCCTCCGTCACTTTCTCCACAGCCTCGTCCTGTCCAACCACACGCTGATGTAAGATCTTATCCAGCTGCAGGGTTTTATTCCGCTCACTCTCCGTCAGCTTGGTAACAGGGATACCGGTCCAACGGGACACAATTCTTGCGATTTCTTCCTCTGTTACCTGCTCATGTACCAGCGATAAGTCTTTATTCTTCACTTCTTCCTCAGCCCGTGCCAGTTCCTGCTTTAGGGCAGGGAGTTTGCCATAGCTTAATTCTGCCGCTTTCTCCAGATTTCCCTCACGCTGTGCGATCTGAATCTCGTTGTTGATTCCTTCAATAGTTTCACGAAGTTTGGACAACTTATCCACAGAGGATTTCTCGTTGTCCCATTGAGCCTTACGGTTGTTGAACTCCTCCTTTAACTCTGCCAGTTCTTTCTGTAAATCTGCCAGACGCTCTTTGGAAAGATTATCCGTCTCTTTCTTTAAGGCAGTTTCCTCAATCTCCATCTGCATCACACGGCGGTGAAGCTCATCCAGCTCTGTAGGCATGGAATCCATCTCTGTTTTAATCAGCGCACATGCCTCATCTACCAGGTCAATGGCTTTATCCGGCAGAAAACGGTCAGAAATGTAACGGTTGGACAGCACGGCTGCGCTGACCAGAGCATTATCCATAATCTTAACGCCATGGAATACCTCGTAACGCTCCTTCAAGCCACGAAGGATGGAGATGGTATCCTCCACTGTGGGCTCCTCCACCATAACCGGCTGGAAACGACGTTCCAGAGCCGCATCCTTCTCAATGTACTGGCGGTACTCATCCAGAGTGGTGGCACCGATACAGTGCAGTTCACCTCTTGCCAGCATGGGCTTTAACATATTGCCTGCATCCAGTGCGCCATCGGTTTTGCCCGCGCCCACAATGGTGTGCAGTTCATCAATGAACAGAATAATCTGACCATCGGAATTCTTCACATCCTCCAGAACAGCTTTCAGACGTTCCTCGAACTCACCACGATACTTGGCACCTGCAACCAACGCACCCATATCCAGTGCGAAAATCTTTTTATCCTTCAAACCCTGGGGTACATCCCCCTGGACAATACGCTGTGCCAGTCCCTCTACTACCGCGGTTTTACCTACACCGGGCTCACCAATCAGTACGGGGTTATTCTTTGTCTTACGGGAAAGGATCCGCACCACGTTCCGGATTTCATTATCCCTGCCGATGACTGGATCAAGTTTCTGATTTCTGGCTTTCTCCACCAGATCCTGACCATATTTGGCAAGGGTATCATAAGTTGCTTCCGGATTGTCACTGGTAACACGCTGATTGCCTCTCACCGTAGACAATGCCTGTAAGAACCTCTCTCTGGTAATGCCGTACTCTTTCCAGATTTCCTTGATTTCTTTGTTAGGGTACTTAATCATGGCAAGGAACAGATGCTCCACAGAGACATATTCATCCCCCATCTGCTTTGCCTCATCCTCCGCATGTACCAGCACCTTATTCAAATCGGCACCCACATAAAGCTGACCGCCCTGCACCTTCACACGTTTCTCCAGGGCACTCTCCACACGTTTCTTAAAGTGTTCTGTCTGGATGCCCATTTTCTCAATGAGTTTCATAATCAGACTGTCATCCAGAGTAATCAGGCTGTACAGCAGGTGCTCCTGCTCCATTTCCTGATTGCCGTATTCATAAGCAAGCTTTTCCAATCGGTTTACCGCCTGCATGGAATTTTGTGTAAATTTAGAAATGTCCATAATCAATGCCTCCCTTCTTACTGTTCACTCTTAACTCTAGTAATGATTCTTTAACCTTCGATGGCAATGTACTTCGGTGTCTCTACCTTAGGCTTCTTCTCTGCCTTGGGAACATCCATAGTCAACAAACCATCTTTAAACTTTGCAAGAATATCTTCCTGGGTCACCTGACTTCCTACATAGAAACTTCTCTCGTAGTGTCCACTGTAACGCTCCTTGCGGATGTAATTTTCTTTCTTATCCTCTTTTTCTTCCTTCCGTGCCGCATAGACGGTAAGGTAACCATCCTTCAACTGTGCGTGGATGTCATCCTTGGAAAATCCGGGAAGTTCCATTTCTATGATATAGGAATCTTCCGTTTCTTTAATATCGGTGCTCATGGCATTCACACTGCGGACGCCTGTGCCATAGGAGTTTCCTCCAAAGAAATCACGGAACATATTATCTACTACATGGTCTTCAAAAATACTCGGTCTTAACATAACTGATTCCTCCCTTAATTTATTTCCTATATTGAATGATTGTTTGCTCTGTTCTATTAGTTGTATAACTAACTACAATTATGTTATACCGCAAGTTATTAGCACTGTCAAGAGGTGAGTGCTAATTATTTTGTGAAGATTGTGTGAACGTTACGAGCCATGCACATTTACGTGAAAAAGAACGCTGTCGGATAAGTTTATCGCGTAAACGAGTTAATGACTTTAAAGAGTAAGCGTGGTAAAATCCTTTTGAATGGGGTTTGTATTCAACAGTCATTAACCAACGAGCTATTGATTCACAGTCAACAGAGTCGTTTTTTGTACGCCTAAGTGTTTTTGATTTCTTGTATTCACTGATGAGAACAGGATTTACTTCCATGAAGGTTAGGAGAGAATTTTCAAGGAAGAGTTCAAGATTGAGAGCATAATGGGCAGTTGATTCAAACCCTATTCTTATGTCCGCAGGATTTGCGAGAGAATGAATGATTGTAAGCAGTTCATTAAAATCGGCTTTATTGTTTTTGATTGTGACTTTAGAAACTACTTTTTGATCAGATGCAGAAATGATGTAGCAATCATGTTTGTACTTGGAAATATCAATTCCAATAAAGTACATTGACATAGGTTTATACCTCCTGATAAATATTTTGAGCACTGCTGTCTTCCACAGAGAATTCGGCTGTGTAATCACGTAAATAAAAACGTCAATGCGTTAACAAACTGATTAACAGTAATAGACGAAAAGCTGTGGTCTGAGTCACCTCATACCAGTCAAAGCTGTAAAGTTATAGGTACAGATCCACAGTGCCTTTTCAAAATATAACAGAGATGGAAATAAATACCCAGTGTTAACTGGGAGAAAGGAAAAATCCAATTACCATCTAGGATAATTGGATTATACGTGACTTTATGAATTTTAATCTGAAACTAAAAAAATCCGGACATTCCGGAAAATGACACAAAAAGAACTGTCAGAGAAGATCGGACTGACCGATCAACATAGAATTGTACAATATGAAAAAAGCGTTCGTGTTCCAAAAAAAGATCTGGTCGATAAAATGGCACAGGCTCTTGATGTTAATCCTTATACCCTCTATGATACCGCTGGACGTGACGCTTCCGAAATGATGGAACTGCTTTTCTGGCTGGATGAATTTAACCCATCTTCCCTGCATCTGTTTCTCCCTTGGAGATTTCCTGGTGAAAAATGCAATGAAGTAGCCGACACTTCCGTTTACTACCATGACAATGATAGCTGGCCTGCCCTTGCTCCTGTCTGTATGTGGTTTGACTATGGAGTTCTGAATGATTTTTTGAAAAAATGGGTGGTTCGGATGGATGAACTGAAATCCGGTGAGATTACCAGAGATGAATATTTTGAATGAAAAATCAACTGGCCACAGACTTGTGATGGTTGTGGAAAATATGAACCTAAGAAACAATGGCGCTCTGCAAAATAAGAACTCAGTGAAACTTAGCAAAACTTAAATTCACTGCATTTTTCCTCTTTTGCAAAAGAAAAAACACTGTAAAACCAATAATCCAACGGTTTTCAGTGCTTTTTTCATATTACGTTATTGAATATCCCTCATTCTGCCTATATAAGTGAAATTTAAATTAAATCTCTTTCAGACAATTCAATTTGGATATTCACCAACTGTGGATCATAAAATCAAAATTTAAAGAAAAATGGTGCTGGGCATAACACCCAGCACCAAGTTTGTCTACAGTCTGAGGGTCTGGTGTTATACCTGACCCTATCTCATACCCTCAAGTTAGCCCCTCATGAAAGACCCTCTTCTCAGCCCCTCACGAAAGACCATCAACAAGTTTGGCAAACCCTCAAGAACTTTGATTATCCAAAGGATTTCTCCGAAAGCTTTGCCTTTATTAAAAAAGAAAAGCCCTTTATCGGAAAAACTCTCCTTACCATTTGCGGTATTAATTTGTTTTTATCCTCTATGATCATGGTAGGACTCCCCTATCTCACAACGGAAGTCTTAAATCTTCCCGCCGCCCTCTCCAACCAGCTCTACGGCTATGCCTAGGGTGCCCTGACCGTCGGCGGGATCATTGGCGGAATCAGCGCCGGCATCTTTGCCAAAAAACTTACCATCCAAAAATCAGGAAACCTGGTCATGGCCTGCGCCCTCCTCATTTTTCCCATGAGCGCCTCCCTCTTTTTCCTTTCGTCTCCTATGGCAAACTCTTTCTTATGGCCGTATTTTCCACCCTGTTTAGCGTACAGATGCTAACCCTCGTCCAGGCCGAGACCCCCTCCCGCCTTATCGGAAAAGTCATCGCCCTGATCTTTACCCTCTCCACCTGCGCCCAGCCCTTGGGAAATGCCCTCTACGGCATCCTCTTCGACCTTTTTTCCGGGAGAGAATACCTAGCAATCCTTTTCTCGGGAATTACCTCCCTTCTGATCGCATTCAGGGCACAAATATTATTTAAAAAATGGATATCATGAAAGGGCGCCTGTGATCTTTTGCAGGTGCTCTCCAATTCCGTCCAGTTCCTTCACAATTTCATCCTCAAGAGTCCACTCCAGGGCTTTTATATTGGCGCGCAGTTGTTTCAGGGAAGAAACCCCTCCAATAATGGAAGTTACTTCCTCCTTCTGCCGCAGCCAGTTTAAGGCAACTTCATTCATGGGATGTCCGATTTTCTCTGCAATATCCCGGACTTTCAGAGCTGCTTCATAATAAGGCTGCTTTAAACTGCCGAACAGTTTCAGGTTATCTTTTCTGATATCTTTTCCGGAGACCGCCGCCCCGTCTAAAAATTTCCCCGCCAGTAGTCCCTGCATAAGAGGACTATATGGAAAAAATGCCATGCCACGCTCTTTTATAATAGGAAACAGTTCCTTTTCCGTGCGGTATTCCAACTGATTATCGAAATAGATATCCGAATTTCTTTCAAACATATTATATAAGGCCTGCAAAGATCCGACCTCCAAATACTTCAAAAATTCCTCGGTATCCTTCTTTGAATAATTGGACAGACCCACATACCGTATTTTTCCTTCCTTGAGAAATTCCGATAAAACGCCGGCTGTTTCTTCCACCGGCGTATGATGATCGGGCCAGTGCATCTGATAGATATCAATGTAATCCGTACCCAGACGCTTTAAGCTGCCTTCGATCTCCTTTCTTAAACCGGCTGCAGACAGATCCCGTGTATAACGGGTCTTATCCTGATTCCAAGAAAGTCCGCCCTTGGATGCGATCAACACCTTATGTCTTCCGATCTCCTTTAACGCCTTTCCCAACAGCTGTTCTGCAAAAAAGAAACCGTATACCGGCGCAACGTCAAAAAGATTGATTCCCGACTCCACCGCCTCCCGTATAATATCCAGATCCTGCCTTTCATCCGATGTATCCCAGTCTCCTCCGAAGTTCCAACAGCCGATCCCAAGAACCGAAACGGGCTCTTTTATGGTTTTTACCTTTTTGTATTCCATTTTCCTTCCTCCAAACTATCACATTTTTCTTTTTGATTTTCTCCCCGGTGAAAAATTTCCCTTTAAAGTTCCCACAGCTTTATCTTTAATTCCGTTTCGCGGGACGCTTCAAAAAACAGGCTGTTTTCTTCGTTATAGACGGTGTTGGATAAAACGCAGGCGCCCTTTTGGCAGAAAATTTCCACACTGTATTGATCCAGAAATAGATCCAGTTCAAGAAATCCGTCTTTTAAAGGCACCCTGACCTGCCTTTCATTGCGTCCGGCAATTTTGCTGCCGCTTTTACTCCTGTCAAATCCCAAAAGCTCACTTTTTGCGTCATAGGTTATGGCACAATATTTTTCACAATCATCTGATGCCGTTACATACAATGTAAACACGGTATTTTCCCGGATACGGGCACAAAGAAAAAGCTCAAAGCTCTTTCTTTTAAAGCATTGGACCTGACGTTTTTCCTTCAAAACAAACTCATGAGAAATCTCGTTTTTTCTCATGCTTCTGATTTCACGGACCGGCGTCTGATATAAACGCCCATCCCTTACAGTTAATTCCCTCGGGAGCGTCATCATACCCGCGATCCCTTTTTCCGCCAAAGGAATATTCCTTTTCCAGACCTGCATCCAGGCGATCATGATGACTCTTCCATCTGTTCCCGCAAGCGTCTGGGGCGCATAAAAATCCAGTCCGCAGTCCAGTTCATCTCCATACTCGGTAAAAAAAACAGCCTCCTCTTTCTGAAATTCTCCAATCTCATAGACCGCGCCGTAGCCGTTGGCATATCTGTATCCTTCCGCTTCAGCCTCTGCAAAGGAAAAAATCATAACATCCCTGTCATTTATCTTGACATAATCCGGACATTCCCACATTTTACATACAGGCCCTGAAAAATCATTTCTTAAAACGCCCTTACAGCTCCAGTTCTTCAGATTATCGGAAGCAAACAATACAAGCCTTCCTCCGCCTTTTAAAGAAGCATTGGCCAGCAGTGCAAAATACCGTCCGTTCTCCTTAAAAATCTTGGGATCGCGAAAATCCTTCCTGCTGCATCCATCCGGCAGCATATCTCCTGTGATCACAGGATTTCCTTCGAATTTTTTGTATTCCTTCCCATCTCCTTCCGCAATATTCTGCACCTGATGATAGTCATTTTGTCCTTCTTCGCATATATGGCCGGTATACATCAGAATATGCCGTCCCTCTTCCTGCAATGCCGTGCCGGAATAAACGCCGTCTTTATCACAGTCATCTCCCGGCAGCAGGGCAATTTCCATATCCCTCCAGCAAAGCAGATCCCTTGTGACCGCATGTCCCCAATGCATCGTGCCCCATATGGGCTCAAAGGGATAATATTGATAAAACAAATGATATTCTCCCTTATATTCCGAAAAGCCGTTGGGATCGTTCATCCACCCTGTGGGCGGAATAAAATGATAATTGCTCCTTATTTCTGCCGCCGCCCGGTGTTCGTTTATAAACGCTTTCAATTCTTCCCGTTTTTTCGCTTTCCTGCTATTATGACCTTCCATTTTTTATCCTTTCCCGTGAGCAGTCCTATTTATTTTCCCAGTTTTCGGTAAAATACGGCTCCAAGGCTTCCAGAATTTTTGTCAACTCCCTGTGGTTTTCCTGATCGAGCCGTCCCCATGCGCCAAGCCTTGTACAGCTGTTCTTAATAACGCCTCTTCTCTTTAAGACCTCTTTATAGGCAATGATGGGATAAACCCCGTCGTATACGATAATAGGAAGAAGCTTTGCATATAATTCCTCCGCCAGGTCTTTTTCCCCGTTTTCCAGGGCATTCCAAAGCTTTACCAAAACATCCGCCACCAGACAGGCCGGCATACAGCCGCAGGCGCCCCGGTAAAATTCCTGTATGACCTGTCGTCCGCTCATTCCTCCCAGCACTCCCGAAAGGGCGGCATCGGGAAACTCCTTTGTGCGCTCTAATATCTTACTGATCATCTGGGGCGCCCTTTCGGTTTCTTCCTTTATATACTGGATATTTTCAAAATCAGACGTCATTCGTAACAACAGATCGACGCTCATCTCAGTCCCCACCGGCCCTACAAAATTCTGAATGACCACGGGAATGTCCGCTTCTTCATTCAGCCGCCGGTAAAATTCATAGATTTCCTCTTCCTTGATATGGGAAACATAAGGCGGCATGGCTATGACCGACTGTGCACCATATTCCTTTGCGCACTTTGCATATGTCAGGGTTTCCTGTACTGTTTTTCCCGTTATCCCCACCATGACAGACATCCTGCCGTCCGCTCTTTTGCACACGGTCTTTATGACCTCTTTCCTCTCGTTTTCACTTAACAGCTGGAATTCACTAGCATTTACGGTAGTCACGATTCCGTGTACCAAAGAGGCGGCGCAAAATTCCACACATTTTTCCAAATCATTATAATCTATTTCCAGATTATCCTTATAAGGGGTAGGCAGTATTGCCTGTATCCCCCGTATTCTTTTCCTGTCCATCGCCTTTTTTGCCTCTCCTTTTCTAACTTTCCGCTTTCACTTTCCTGCTGCTTTGTAATGAGTCGAAGCCTACCGCGATCAGAAGCACGGCCCCTCTGATTACCTGCTGCCAATATTCGCTGATGCCTACGATCATAAGTCCTGTTTTTAACACTGCCATTACCAGGGCGCCTACCAGCATTCCCCCGACCTTTCCATGGCCGCCGTTAAAGCTGACGCCGCCAAGGACCGCCGCCGTTAAAACGTCCATTTCGTTTCCTTCCCCTGCAATGGCCTGTCCTGAATTGATGCGGGACAGCATGATCAGGCCGGCAACTCCCGAAAGAAATCCCGAGATCATATAAGCCTTTCTCCTGATAGAAACAACATTAATCCCCGATAATCTGGCAGCCTCCTCGTTGCTTCCCACGGCATAGATATAGCGGCCGAAATATGTTTTGTTTAAGATTGTGGCTCCAATGAATATAATGACCAGCATTATCACTGCGGGAATGGGAATCTTCCATAAGGCTCCCTGACCGATCACTTTATACTCTTTAGGGATCCCGTAAACCGGCATACCGTTTGTGATCAGATAGGCTATGCCTTTTATGACCGCCATCATGCCAAAACCGCAGACCATAGGGGGCATTTTGGTAATCGTAATGACAAGTCCGTTAAGCAGGCCAAAAAGCGTCGCCATTGCCAGTCCCAAAAGAGAAGCGACGATGGGATTTAACCCGCATTTTGTCATAACGGTTGCCGTAAAAACTGTGACCAGGGACAAAAGCGCCCCCACGCTTAAGTCGATTCCTCCGGAAATAACCACCATGGTCATCCCCACTCCCATGATGGCAATGGTGGATACCTGCCTCAAAATATTCATTCCGTTGGAAAAGGTAAAGAAACCTTCTCCTGTTACGCTGAAAATAGCCAGCAACAGCGCCAGAATGATCATCATCCTGAATTGATTGGCATATTTTTTTATATTGACCTTCATACTTCTCTAATCCTCCTCTATACCTGACGCATAACTTAATATCAGCTCCTGGCTGAAATATTCCTTTTCTATTTCCCCGGATTTTCTTCCTTCGCAAAGTACCATGATCCGATCCGACATTCCAAGAAGTTCTTCCATCTCCGAAGAGATCATGATGATTGCCAATCCGCTTTCCGCCAGGTTATTCATCAGTTTGTAGATTTCCTGCTTAGCGCCTACATCAATCCCCCTTGTAGGCTCGTCAAAAATCAGCACCTTAGGATCTGTTGCCAGCCATTTGGCCAGAACCACCTTTTGCTGGTTCCCTCCGGAGAGATTCTTCGCAGGACGGCAGATATTGGGCGTTTTAATCATCAGCATATTCTTATACCTGTTTACAATATCTTTTTCGGAGGTCCTGCTTACGAACATATGACTGCTGATATTTTTCAAGCTTGGCAGTACAATATTGAAATCAATTCCCATATCCAGCAAAAGTCCCTGGGATTTCCTGTCTTCAGGAACCAGCCCTATACCCTTTCCAATAGCGTCTTTCGTGGACTTTAGAGAGACGGACTCGCCCTCTAACAGCAGTTCCCCTTCCTCTAAAGGCTCCGCTCCGAAAAGAACATGAGCAAGCTCTGTACGCCCGGCCCCCACCAAACCTGCAATTCCCAGTATTTCTCCCTTATGTAATCTAAAGGATATGTCATGTACGCCGTTTCCCGATATATTTCTTCCTTCAAATACCACTTCCGCATTTTGGCGCAGCTCTCTTTCCGGAAAAGTTTCCTTTAATTCCCTTCCCGTCATCTGTTTGATTAACATCTGCTTATCAACGTCATGGACGGAACTGGTGGCAATTTTTTTACCGTCCCGAAAGACTGTGATCCTGTCAGCGACCTGGAATATCTCATCCAGCCTGTGGGAAATATAGATGATCGTTACACGTTCCTTCTTTAATTCACGAATTATTTCAAATAATAATGTTACTTCCTTATCCGTCAAAGGGGCTGTGGGTTCATCCATAATAATGAATTTTGCGTTTTTGCATACCGCTTTGGCGATTTCCACCATCTGCTGGTTTGCCACCTTCAGATCCTTTACCAAAGTATCCGGCGAAAATCCCGCTCCTATCTTTGTCAAGGTCTCCTCCGCTTCCCTTCTTAAGGTTTGAAAATCTACAAAGCCGTTCTTCTTTTTTCTGGTTCCTAAAAACATATTTTCCGAAACGGACAGAGCCGGAACGAGAACAAGCTCCTGGTAGATGACCTGAATCCCTAATTCTTCCGAAAGCCCCGGCGTCATTTTGTCGTATGACTTTCCCAGATATACGATCTCTCCTTCCGACGGCTTAATGGCTCCGGAGATGATCTTGATCAGGGTGGATTTTCCTGCGCCGTTTTCGCCACACAGCGCATGGACCTCTCCTTCATAAAAATCCAGATTAATATGGTCGAGAGCCTGTACGCCCGGGTATGCTTTGCTGATTTGTTTTAAGGAAAGAATTGTTTTTTCAGACATAATTACCTCCTGATACAGACTGCCGCACCTATGGCCGGTTTCCATAGTGCGACAGCCCTGTAATTCCTATTTGTAATCTGCAATATTTGCTTCCGTAACCGAGATCATGTCACAATAATAGTAGGACTCCACATCCTTTCCCGTGGCTAAAGCAATGGCGATATCCACAAACCAGGTTCCCTGATCCTTATACTTCATATCCACAGTTCCTCTGAAACTGGTTCCTTCCCCGATCAGCTTTAATCCTTCCTCGGATGCATCACAGCCGAAAATGGCGATCCCGTCCCCTGTATGTCCCGCTGCGGAAAATGCCTCATATACACCCAGCATACCACTGTCATTGATCCCCATTACTACATCGATGTCAGGATTGCTCTGAAGAAGATTTTCTCCCCAGTCAACGCCTTCCGAAGTCACGCCGATGGTCTCTTCCGCCACGATCTTGGCATCGGGACAAAGATCGTTTACCGCTTGGATCATTCCTTCCGAACGTTTTAAAATATCCGGCATGATCCTGTAATCTCCGACAGCCACCTCTGCTTTTCCGTCCAGATTTTCATTAATCCAATCCGCAGCCATGGTTCCGATCTGATATCCCAGCTCGTACTGGTCAACATTGACACAAACGTCATATTCATAAATGTCAGATCCGATAGCTATAACATATACGCCGTTTTCCCTGGCGTTTGCAACCGCATCCCTGACGGAAGCAGGATCGATGGTCTGAAGCACAATGGCGTCAACGCCGCTGGTCACATAATTATCAATGGCGTTTACCTGTGCGCCCGGATCCCTTTTTGCATCATTGGAAAGAATCTTTATATTTCTTTCCGCCGCTCTCTCCTGAATGCCTTCATAGGCTGTCGCCCATGCCACATTGCTCAAATCCGCCCAAACGCAGCCGATCACGATCTCGTCCCGCTCTGAATCCTCTTCCATAAATACGGGTATCTCTTCACTGGCCGATACAGCGGGCCTTTCCCGTGGAGGCGCAGGAATTTCATCGCCTGTGGCTCCGTTACCTGCCGAATCATCTGCATTGGCTCCCCCACTCTTCTTTTCAGGCTCTGCGGCCGGTTGTTCCGTTTCCTGATTCGCCGCTTTTTCTGCGTTATCCCCGGTATTTGCGGCCGGACTGCCGCCACAGCCTGTCAAAAGACAGAGTGCCAGCAATAAAGCCAAACCTTCCGCTATTCTGTTTTTCCAACGTTTTTTCATTTTCATTTCCTCCTGGTTTTACATTACATGTTTTTTGTATGGATTGCGCACCCCATTGTGTTGTAAGAAAATTATAACGTTCCAATCTTTCCGAAATCAATGCGGCGATTTTAATATTTTGTTTGCTATTTTACACAATATCAGGAATCTCTATCTTTCTGTCACACAGATTGGTAACCTCCTCCATATCCGAAGTTACCAGCAAAATCCCCGTTCCTTTGGAAGCGATCTGCCTTAAAGCTTCAAACACACGCTCTTTTCCTTCCTTGTCCAGCCCTGTGACGGGGGTCTCTACAATAAAAATATCCGGAGCGGTCAAATATACCCGGTAAAATACCAGCAGCCTTTTTTCGATCACGGACAGTTTCTGTATATTTTCTTTTCCTCCGTCCTCCCCCAGGATCCGTTCCTTTAAACTGTCATATAAATATTTTTCCAGGCGGCGGTTTACAAACACTTTTCTCCTTCCCCTCTTTTTCAGACATCCAAGGGTCAGATTTTCCCGGATCCCCATGGTATCCATTAAAAAGTAATGACTGTAGCAGTCCGGCAATACCATAATTCCCTTTTTAAAAAGCTCCCCGTATGCCTTGTTACAGATTTCCTCGTCATACATATAAAATTTTCCGCTGCTTTTCCCCTCTAAGAGCATTTTTATAAATTCATCCGTACCTCCCTCTACATGAAAAAACAAGCCTACAATCTCTCCTTTTCCTATTTCCGCATGCAGTCCCTTAAATTTCCTTCCATTCATTTTTTCTATTCTGAACACAGGCTCGGCAAGGCTAAGGCTTGCCTGTCCCGGCATTTTCCTGTTGGTAAGCCGGTTCGACATGATCCTTCTGATGCCGTCCACATCAATATCCCTTTTAAAAAAGACATTGGTAACCCGGCCTGCTTTCATACAGTAAATTCTTTCCGCCAGTCTTCCGATCAGTTTCGCGTCATAGCTGAAAATAATACAGGCGACCCTTAAGGACTTTAACTCCCGGATCAAAGAGAGCAGCCTTTCCTTTTCATAACCGGTATACCCTGCGTCTATGTCGTCAAAGATCAATACTTTTGCCCCTCCGTTTATAGCCCTGACAATTTCCACAATATGCCTGCCGCCAAAGGTCAGGGAAGAGGTCTTATCCTCCGCTTTTGAAGATAGCTTCAGCCGTTTCAGTATTTCGTTTGTCTTTCCTATAACCGCCTTTTCATCCACAAAGTGAAGCGGGCTTTTTCCCTTTACCGATAACTGGACATTCTCCGCAATGGTCAGATGAGGCATAACCACGGGCGTATGATGTATGAGAAAAACGCCCTGTTTCTGCGCATCTCCAATACTTTTTATGTTCCCCTTCTCATTATTAATCCAGATTTCTCCCTTATTGCACCTTCTTCTTCCCGACAGTATCTGGATCAGCCAGTTTTTCCCCTGTCCGTTGGCTCCTACGATCCCTACGGTCTCCCCCGAGAAGACATTCATATATACATTGTCCAGAACAAGTTCCTTTTCATTGACCAGGGAGACCCCCTGCAGTCTTAATATCTCACTCTTCATACTCTATTTCCTTTAAATACTTCCTGTCTGTTATTCTGGGCAGATGGATCTGCACATTCGTCCCCATCCCGTATGTACTGTATACATAGATCCCGTATTCCTTCCCGAAGCATAACCGGATTCTTTGATTGGTGTTTACCAAGGCGATGCCGCTGCCTTTTTTACTGTCTGCCGACAGCCCGCCCTCTATTTTTTGATTCAGCCGTACCCTTTCCTCCTCATCCATTCCCTGACCGTTGTCTATGATATTGATCAAAAGCCTGTTATCGGTAACCGTTCCGTTGATGATGACCTTCCCCTTTCCCTTCCGGGGCTCTAACCCATGATAGATGGCATTTTCAATGACGGGCTGGATGGTCAGCTTGGGAATGTAGCATTTCATGATCTCTTCATCATAATTCTTTAAAAGAACCAGTCTGTCATTAAAACGGATCTTCTGGATCTCGATGTAATTATCCACGCTCTCCATTTCTTCCAAAACCGTCACAAACTTGTCCTTCCTGTCAATGTTATAGCGGAAGAAAACAGCCAGCGCCTCCGTCATATCCGCAATTTCCTCCACACCCTTCATCAGGGAAAGGCCTCTGATGGATTCCAGGGTATTATACAAAAAATGGGGATTGATCTGGGATTGAAGCGCATCGATCTCAGCCTGCTTATGAAGGATCTCCATCTGGTATTTCTGCTTCTGGAGCATACTGATGGATTCCAAGCGGCTGTCTATGTTCTCCTCCCAGTCGTTATAATCCTCCTCCCTGCTTCCCAGCTTTTTCCGGAACAGTTCCATGGCTTTTTTTAATCTTGTCTGATATAAGACGAACATGTAGAAAAAAGCCGCCAAATGGAGCAGGAGAAATACTACGCCGGACTTTTTTCCCAGGGAGACGCAGGATAAGAAAACAACAACGGCCCCTTCGCTTATGACCATGAGCAGGGGCATCCTGTTTAAGATATTTTCAATGTATCTTCTGATATACTTTTTCATTCCTATATTCCTATCCTCCTGAATTCCGACGGCGTCAATCCCGTAAGACGTTTAAACATGGTGCTGAAATGCCGGATATCCTTATAGCCCGTTTTCTCTGCGATTTCCCCAATGCTCAAGCCGGTATCCTTAAGCAGCTCCTTGGCCCGTTCCATCCTTATTTTTGCAATATAGTCACTGATAGTCATATTCATTTCTTTTTTAAACAGACCCGATAAATACTGGGGACTGATATAAACTCTCTCCGCCATATCCTTAAGCTTCAGATTTTCAGAATAGTGGGCGTTGATATAGCGCACGGTTTCCTCTATCTGAACAGAATTGATCCCTCCCAGCCTTTTTTCATTTTCCGCTATGACTTCTCCTGCCTTTTGTGTCACATACTTCCAGATTTCCTCTATGGAATTCATATTTTCAATGGTTTCTTCTATGATCCGGCCTTCTTCTTCATACCTTCCCTCTTCAAAGAGCTGGTAAAAGGTGCTGACGATCCTGTGGATCTTAAGCAATTGGGCGCCGCCCCTTTCTTCCTTCATGGCTTCCTTAAGCTTTTCAAAGTATTCGACAATAGCTGCGTTGTCCCTGCCCTCTATATATCTGATCAGTGTGCCAAGCTTCAAAGATGCGCATTCTGCATCTCTCCCGCCATCCTCTTTTTCCAGGATTACCTTCTCCTGTTCATCCAGCCTCAAGTAGACGCATTTTTTAAATTCCTCCATATTTTCGGCCAGCTTACCAAGGTCTTCCCATTCCAGCCCTGCCACCAGCGTGACCGGACACCGGTTGATCTCCTCCAACGTTTCCCTGATGCTTTTCAGATGCCAGATCACATTGCCTCTCTGGCCTTTTTTGTAATTTGCCAGTACCCAAAGGGTGTTTTCTTCCGCAAACAATTCAAATTCCATACAGCAGCTGTTTAACTCGTGCTGATATTTCGACAGCTGCCGTCTTAAGATCTCCATATCCGCTCTCCGGCCTTCCCCTGACAGATCCAGTTTCCATTCCCCCAGCAAAAAACATCCCTTTTGAAAGGCAAAATGATACTTTTCATTCAGGGCAGACAGTCCGGCCGGAAGCTCCTTTTCCATCTGTCCGCCTATCAGACTGCTCATGAACTGCTTTCTCAGCTCATTTTTGCTGGATAACAGTTTTTCCTCATAGTCCTTTTCCTTGTCCGCCAGACTGCGCTCCTTCTCTATTTCCGCCACAATCCCCTGAAATACCTCCAGCAATTCATTTTTCCGGATCGGTTTTAGCAGATAATAATCCGCTCCCAGATTAATGGCCTCCCTGGCATATTCGAAAGACCTGTGACCGCTGATCAATATAATCTTGGCGGGATTTTTCAGATTCTTAACGGCTTTTACCAGCTCTATTCCATTCAGTCCCGGCATACGGATATCGGAAATGATCACATCCGGGCATTCCTTCATGATCACGTCCAGGGCTTCTTCCCCGTTGTCGATCATTCCGATTATCTTTGCATGATATTTTTCCCATTCCACCAGGTGTGAGATCAGCTGGCACACAAAAAATTCATCATCCACGATCAAAACCCGCACCTTTGCCATATCATCCACTCTCCCTTATCTCCTCTGTCCTTCTATCCGATTTATTATAGCCAAAAATGCCCCCAGACTTTTCGTCTCCGGGGACATTTTTCTTATTTATAATCATATACGATTTTTCCAAGCCCGATATAGCTGTCGCCTTTTCCGTAATATCCGCCTAATATTTTTACAGGCTCAAGCAAATAGGTTGGATCGATCTCGCTCCGCTCATAGACCACCGACGCCGGCCCTGAAAAGAACCTTCCCTTATGGGCATCAAAACGCCCCTTGGACAAAACAAGTTCTCTTAAAGGCTCTCTTCCCTCTTCTGCTGCCGGAATGTATTTCAGGGAAAACACCCCGTCCCTGCTCCATGGGATCTCGGATGCATCCGACTCGGCCCTCGGCACTACCAGCGCCTTGATGATCTGATGCCCCAGTCTGTTGGTTTGAGCACGGATGGCCTCCATTTCATTTGCAAACTCCATAGAAGCCATTTTTTTCTGAAAGCCCCAGATCTCCCTTCCCGCCGTCAGGGGCAAATGGTTGTCCACATACAAAAAAGGCTGATAATCGCCTTCATAGCCATTATATTCCACCTGAACATAAATGGCTGTTTCACAAAATCCGCCCTGGGTGGTTCCCAAATCAAATTTTGACTGCCATACGATGACCTTGTTAGTTCTTGCCTTGAAAGGCTCCGGAATTACCTTTTCGATATTTTCCGGGTCGGTTTCATAGACGACAATGTGCGCCTCCACATCCGTACAAATAAGCGGCGGCTTACCATACAGATCCGATACGATAGGATTGGTATATCCCCAGTCTTCAACTTTGATCATGTCCGTTCCTCCTTTTTTTATTAAAATAACTCATAAATTGGAACGTGTCAATATTTTTTTGAAGCTTTTTTATCATTTCATCAATGCCAATATTTTCACATAGCATTTCATGGATATTGCTTCCTACCAGTTTTTCAATCTCCGTCTCCGTTCTGCCGTAACAGCTGCTCCTTGCCCTGGTATAAGGAGAACCCTCATAGGATACCGGAAACCATCTGTACATATCCTTTAAAATATTTTTATACCAGTCGTCCTCACAGGGCATGATCCTCCCCAAAACGGCATTGGGCACCCAGAGCTCCTTTGTATAGATCCACTTAAAAAATTCCCCGCATAAATCCGGACGGCCGCATCCTTTTCTAACACCCAGAGACCATCCCCCCAGAACGGAGGTCTTTCCCGGCAAAAGATCCACCCCGACTTTTCCGTTCACAGGCGTATTCAATTTGTGCTCTCTGTCTCCGATATGTTCCGTATACATCATCATCATAGCTGCATTGCCATTGTAAAATTCCTCTACCTGCTCATTCCACCACCAGTTGACCGCCGCCGGATCCGCATATCCCGCACACTCCTTATACAAAGCCGCCGCCCTTTGCCATTTTTCCTCCTCAATGTTTTCTACCTTTCCTCCCTGTTCCCACAGCCTGGGCAAAAACTCACAGAATGCCCCTGAAGACTCACATCCCCCCAGGGTCGTCCCGTACTTTGTTTCGGATAAAGCATTATAGGTTTGGGTAAAAAATCTTGCGATCTGATTGTATTCCCTCCACGTCTGCGGAACCTTCAGTTCCTCCTTGTAAGCTTCGTAATACATCCTTTTATTTCTCAGCTTTTCAAAAAGATCCTTCCTGTAAAACAAAAGCTGGATCGTATAGCTGTAGGGAACGGCATATCTGATCCCGTTGTGGCAGGAATATTTTTCCATGATCTCCGAAGAATAGACCGAGAGAGCCTCAGGAGAGAGCATCCCTTCCAAAGGCATGATGACCTCATCCTCCACACATTCCTTCAGCCAGGGAAGGTCAATGCTGTATATGTCAAATTCTTTCCGCTCCCCATCTTCCCTGATCCTTTGAAACAGATCCTTATATCCCTCTGTTTCCAGATGCACATGAATTCCCGTCTTATCCTCAAAATCAGGAAGCAGCAGGCGGACAGCCTCGCTGCTGGGGCATTCGTTTAATAAAATTTTCAGTTCTCCCGGTTCCTTTATCCGCAAAACCGGATCGCCGCCCCCTTTGCCGCACCTTGTTTCGATCATGGCATACCCCGGATTTTCCTTATGGTCATAGGAAACAAAATCCTCATATACCATCTTTCCCACTTTATAATAATCCAGATGCAGGTATTCCGTATCCTTTCTTTCCAGATCGGTCCAGTCGCTGACCGAAAGCATACAGAGCCTGATACTCCTGCTTTTACTTTTTAAGGTGGAAAAAGCCGTGCTGACGCCTTCCGCCATGATCTCGTTGGTCACGATCACAACATCCGGCGGCGTATTAAGGTTCAGTATATGCAATGCGGCCTCCATAGCCCTTTCCCGATTATAATTGGCAGCTGCGATATACAAAGGATTTACGATCCTGTTATGTTTATAATAGGTCTGGAAATAAGTATTGACCGCCTCCTGTTCAATGGAATAGCACTGGGGACCGGCTATCAGGGCGGTCTGCAGTCCTTCCCTGAAATAAGCTTCTATTTTTTCCTCCAGCACATTTTTAATATGCATGCCTACAAAATGATACTTTCTGTTTGACGGCTCCCTGTATACAAAGATCAGTTTCATGCCCTGCTTTATCAGGGAATCAAAAAATTGCTCCTCTTCAGGCTGACAGGTCACGATGACTGCCGCCTCCGCTTTTTTCATCTGGGCGTCTGTCAGCATTTCCCTTTCCCTTACCATGATCTCATCCGTTATGAATAACTCCACAGAATAGCCGTCCTTTGCGGCATATCTGTTCAAATTCTCAAATAAGATCAAAAACTCCTTAGAATACAGGTTTGGCAGTATCAGGGCAATCTTTTTGCTCCGCTCTTCCTTTAAGCTCCTCGCCACAACATTGGGCTGATAGCCCAGCTCTTTCATGGCCTTTTCAACCTTCATGATCTTTTCGGAACTTACCTTTCCGGAATTGTTGATGACATTCGATACGGTTCCATGGGACACCCCTGCCCTTTTCGCAACTTCCTTGATCGTAACCATGCTTGCTCCTTTTTATCCTTCCTTTTTGCCTTGCATTAAATGGATTATATCACATTACATCCCATTATCCTACGATAAAGAATCAGGAAACAATTATTTCCTGTTGCATTTTTTTACGGATACCTGTATAATAATCAAAAATTGGTACGTTCCAATCATTTGTAAATAATATTTTAGGAGGTTACAGACTATGAATTTTGAATTAGAGCGTATGATCGACGTAAGCGCCGTGCGTTCCGGCAATACCTATGAAGATGTTTCCGCCGCCATTGATATCGCCATGAAATATCATTTTATTAACGTACATACCTTTCCCTGCTGGACAAAGCATGTTGCAAAAAGCCTTTCCGGATATCCGGATATTTACGCCGGCGCCCCCGTGGGCTTTCCTTCCGGAGGACACAAGACTGCCGTAAAGATCCTGGAGGCCATGCAGCTTGTGGAGGACGGCGCTAAAGAAATCGATATTGTCATGAACATCAACAGGCTGAAATCCGGACAGTTTTCCCTGGTACAGGACGAACTAGAAGCAATCATTGCCTGCGTGCCCTCCGAAATTACCAAAAAAGTGATCATAGAAATCAACTGTCTTTCCGATAAAGAGATGCTGGACGCCTGCGCTCTTGTTATGGCTTCAGGTGCGGATTACATCAAAACAGGGACCGGTTGGATCCCCGGGGACAGTAATCTGTCAAGGATCGAAAAAATAACCGGTTTTACAAAAGGACGTATCAAGATCAAAGCGGCCGGCGGTATCCGTACGCTTAATGACTGCATCCGGCTTCATGAGCTGGGCGTTTCCCGCATCGGGATCGGAGTAGATACCGCAAAAAATATCATGGACGAATGGAAGGCGGCTTTATGAAAGAGGAATACATCATCGCATATGATCTGGGCACCGGAGGCCTAAAGGCTTCCCTCTACGATGCTGCAGGCAGAACGGACTGTGACATTTTTGAAGAATATCCTACCTTCTATCCCCATCCGGGATATCACGAGCAGGATCCATGGCAATGGTGGGACGCAATTCTCAAAGCAACCCGTGCCCTGTTGGAAAAGAGCGGGCTTACGAAAGACAGGATCCGGGGCATTTCCATTTCCGGACATTCCCTGGGCGTTATCCCCATTGATAAAAACGGAAATCTCCTGCTCCGTCTCATCCCTATCTGGTCGGATAAAAGGGCCGTCTCCCAGGCCGAGTCCTTCTTTCAGGACATCTCCTACCGGCAATGGTATGAAAGGACTGGAAACGGCTTTCCCCGGGAGTGCTATCCTATCTTTAAACTTATGTGGCTTAAGGAAAAGGATCCTGACCTGTTTACTTCAATCTATAAGGTACTGGGTTCTAAAGACTATATCAATTTTAAACTGACGGGGAATATATATACGGATCCGTCCTATGCCTCGGGTTCCGGCTTTTATGATCTTCATACCCATACCTATATTGAAGAATATCTACAGGCCGCCGGTATTTCCCCTTCCGTTTTTCCCGGGATCATCCCTTCCCATGCCCCGGTGGGAACCCTGACCAAGGAAGCGGCCCGGGCCTTAGGGCTTTCCGAAGAAACCACGGTATTCTGCGGCGGCGTTGATAATTCCTGTATGGCTCTGGGCGCAAAAGGCATCCGGTCCGGCCGCGTTTATGCATCCTTAGGTTCATCAGCCTGGATTGCCGCCGTTACCAAAACGCCTCTGCTAGATTTTGAAAAAAAGCCCTTTGTATTCGAACATTGTGTCGACGGACTCTATACCTCCGCTACCAGCATTTTTGCTTCAGGGAGCAGCTTCCAGTGGCTCAGGGATCATCTGTGTCAGAATCTGTCATCCCCCGATGGAGTCCAAAACCTTTACGCCCTTATGGATGAAAAAATCCGTGTGACCCCCGTGGGATCCAACTGCTTGTTTTTTAACCCCAGCCTGGCAGGCGGCAGCATGATCGAAGAATCCCCTCACATCACAGGCGGTTACGTGGGACTGACTCTTGCCCATACCCAAAACGACTTGATCCGCGCCACATTGGAAGGAATCACATATAACCTTCGTTATGCCCTTGAAATACTGCAAAAATGTTACATGCCATTTGATGAAATCCTGCTGGTGGGAGGCGGAAGCAACAGCCGGGTATGGATGCAGATGATAGCCGACATCTTCAGGCTTACTGCACTTCGGACCAACATTACCCAAAATGCCGCTTCCTTGGGCGCTGCCGCCCTGGCGTCTTATGGTCTGGGATATTGGTCCTCCTTCGACCCCATCGACACCATCCACAAGACAGACTGCATCAGTACGCCCATAGAAGAAAATGCAGCCGCTTACGACAGACTCTATCCCTTATCCCGGGATCTGGCGCACCATTTTGCACAATTAGGCGAGGAAATATGGCGTTTGCGCCAACTTTAAGATATAACTTTTTACCCACCAAGGAGGAAACTATTATGGACAGACAAACCTTTTTTTCTGATTTTAACCGATCCAAAATCATCTGCATACTCCGTAACGTACCGGCAGAAAAAGTCATTCCCGTATCAGAGGCCTTATACCGGGGCGGCATACGTTTTCTGGAGGTGGCATTTCACATGTCCTCTTCCCTCGCCCTTACTGAAACCGCCTGTACCATTCAAAAACTGCGGGATTTTTGGGGAGATTCCTACCATATCGGAGCAGGCACCGTTCTTACTGTGGAACAGGCCGATGCTGCCCTGGATGCCGGGGCAGAGTACATTTTTTCCCCAAATACTGAGACCGATATTATAAAACATACGAAAAAGCTGGGACTGATCTCTATTCCCGGGGCCTTTACGCCTTCTGAAATACTTGCCGCTCATAATGCCGGAGCGGATATTGTCAAGATATTTCCCGCTTCAGCCCTGTCCCCCCAATATATCAAAGAGCTCACGGCTCCTTTTCCCCATATCCCCGTAATCGCCGTAGGCGGTATCCATGAAGGAAATCTAACCGCATTTCTAAAAGCCGGCTGTATAGGGGCGGGGATAGGATCCGCCCTTTTAAACCATGAGACCCTGGATTCTTCCGATTATGGCGTCCTTTACAAAAAGGCATCCGCATACGCCGCCATGATCCGGATCTTCCAAGAGCAGACAGGAGCATAACCATGAAAAAATACAGGATTTTTCTGGACGTGGGTACAAGCAATTCCCGCGTCTATATTATCGACGAATCTTCGACCCTGACCGCCTGTGAAAAAGCCCCCACAGGCGCAGGCAGCACGGCAGTGACGGGCAATAACGAAAAATTAAAACAGACGCTGAAAAGCCTGTTGGAAAAAGCGCTTCAATCCGTAGGCCTTACTTTTGCCGATATTCTTTATATCGTCTCCTACGGCATGATCGGTTCCGAATTGGGCCTTAAGGAGACCCCATACTGTCAAGGGCCTGCCAATGCCCGGCTTTTGGCCAAACATACGGAAAGTATCAGCCTGCCTGAAATCGCTCCCCTTCCTATTCACATTATCCCGGGGATCAAGACACAGCCCCCGGATTCCCAAACGCCCTTGGATTCGGACATTATGCGAGGCGAAGAGGTAGAAGCCCTGGGCATTTTATCCGCCCTTCCTTCCTCAAAACAGCATACGAGGCTTATTATACTGCCCGGAACCCACACAAAATTTGTCCTGGCCGGCTCTCCCCATGAAATAACCTATTCTGCTACATCCATGACCGGAGAACTGCTTACCGCTCTGACACAACACACCATTTTGGCTCCTATATTAAATCACGGTTATCCCCAGGATCCCGCACATTATCTATCCTATATCCGCCAGGGTTATGACAGCTATCAAAAATACGGCTTTGGAAGAGCATGTTTTCTTGCCAGGATGCTCTATAAGCTGTATGATTACAAAAAAGAACAGCTTGCCTGCTATCTTTTGGGCGCGGTCCTGGGAAACGATATTACCGCTCTTTGCAATATGGTCAGCCGGTTATCCACAACTAAGCTGCAGATCATAATTTCCGGCAAAGAACCCTTTCTTACCGGTTTGCAGCACTTATTGCTTTACGCCCATGCTTTCCCCGGCTGCGAGATCATAGCGCTCCCTATTCCATCCGTGCCCTATTCCGTTTCCGGCGCCGCTGTTGTAATGTCACATTTCAGAAAGGATGTTTAGATATGGATACAATCAAAACAATAAAAACCAGAAAAAGCACGCGGGAATTTACTGACCGTGAAATCCCCCGGGAATACATCTCGGAGATCCTGACCGCCGGCATGAGCGGCCCCTCCTGCGTCAATTCACGCCAATGGTATTTTATCGTTGTTACATCAAAAGAAATGCTAAACCGCATGGCCAAGGCAAACGGTATATATGCCGCACCATTAAAAAAAGCCGCCATGGGTATTCTGGTATGCGGAGACCTGGAAAGAGCACTGCCCCAGGCTCCCGACTATTGGATCATCGACGCTTCCATAGCAGCCCAGAACATGACGCTTGCAGCCCACAGTTTAGGCCTTGGCAGCGTATGGCTTGGCACCTGGCCCCAGATGGAACGGGTAAAAGCGCAATCCCGCCTTTTTGATCTTCCCGACACGATCATCCCCCACTCCATCATCGCCTTCGGATTTCCCCAAAACGACCTCTTCGAAGAACGAAGCCTCTTCGAAGAATCCCGGGTCAGATTTATATAATCCCGGGGAGGAAAGACCGCTTACCGGAAAGCTGTCCTACTGTCAAAAATCTTCACTAACCCTTGAAAATGATATGCTCCCCATATGGTAGACAATGGAAATATCCAAAAATCTATCATATGAGGAGCATATGAAAAAGGGCAGTCAGTGTAAAAAAAGCAAAATTTTATGTACTCTGGCAGCTATCTTTGTTATTTCTCCTGCTCCGGTAACATTTCTTTTTGCTTATTTTGCCCTAAATGCCCTTAATTCCCTGATTCATATTTAACTGTAACTGTTTATAATCTGTATCTGTTTCTTCAAAAGGTATTCTTTCTTCTGAATCTAAAGGACAAAAATCTTCTTCTTTAACGGCAATATCCTGATAATAGAACTCACCATTGTACTGCTTCAAGAGAAATCCTTTATCCGTCATATTCCTGAAAAAGTTGGATTTACCATGCCCCTGTCTGCCGTTCTCTTTGCAATATTCCTCGTACATATTAAACACTTCACTTCGTTTCAGACGTTTTCCTTTGGCACGCACCAATGACTCATCAATAAAAGCACAGATACTGTCAGATGACCGCTGTACCTCTCTTACACATTCTTTGCTGTGTTCGCTCTCCGTAAACTTTCCCTGTTCATACAGTTTTTTCAGTGCAATCATCGCCATATGAATCGCATAATCAGATTCTGCCTGTACCTTTTCCTTTAAGTGCAGATCTTTTTCACCACTTTTCACTATCCGGTTCATATCGAGAATCAGTAGTCTGCGATAAAAAGCATCTGACTTGTCCTCAAGATTTTGTGGCATTTCATTGGTAGGAAAAAGCAACTTCGCATAAGAGTGAAAATGGATTGCATCCTGTCCCTTTTTCTCATAAATCAGTGTGTCCTCACCGACTGCTTTCTTTAATACATCTGTGTTCTCCATTGCTCTGCAGGGAATATCCGCACAGGCATTTAACAGCTTTCCATACATTCCAGTCGCATAGAATCGTTTATTTAAATCCTGTAAAGAAATGCTGGACATATTGGTGATTCCAACGACATGCTGGATCAGCGATACTGCCACAGACTTTCCGGTTCCACCATTTCCTTTCAGTGTAAGGAATTTCTGAAACTGCGTATCCTGTGTCATGCAGTATCCAAAATACTCCCAGAATGTCTGCTGTTCTTCTTTGTTCGGAAGAGAGGATGCAAGATACTTTTTGATATTTTCTCCACTTTGTAACACCTGCTCACGATCCTCTGGATAATAGGGAAATGGAATCTGATTGATTGTCAGATAATCTGGATTGTGTTCCATCATTTCGCCCGTAATCGGATCATAATATCCATTTTTAAAGTTAATCCACCGCACAGGCTGTTTATTTAATTCATAGGCTTCTCTGTGGACTTTTGGCTGTGTGATCAGTAGATTATAGATTCTTTTGATCACTCCACTCTGTACCTGGTCACGATAGATCAGCTTCTGGATACGGTATTTCATTCTTACCCCATCATGGTCTTCCAGGAAAACACCATACTCATAATAATACGGTGTGATTCCCACCACAAAAAACTGAACATTCTCCACCAGGTAATCTACAATCTCCATATCCCGGACACCTTTCACATTTCCTTTTGCATCAAATAAATGAAACCGGCTCAGTTCCGGTTCTTCTTTCGGTTCTCGTTCAAACCGAAGAATATACTGTTCCAGTAGTTTCTCAACTTCTTTCTGATTATCCAATTTGCCAAGATACTCTTTCTCTTTGAACAACTGCCAGCCTGCTTTTCCATCAAGACCAGCGTCTTTGAAAAATGTCTGTAACTTATCATTCATCCACTTCACCGTACAGGCAGTCACATAATGATAGGCACTCTGACAGCTTCCTGTAAACTGAATAGCTCTCATTTCTTCTATAAAGGAATCTGCACTGAAATAATATCCGTCATCTTCCTGCACCAGACAAAGTGCCTGATAACCTGACATCACAATATTCAGTGCGATATCCTGATTGTCCACCAGAAAGATATAGGTCTGTGCTGTCCCTTCTGGATTGGTTTCCATATAATGCTTCAAAAACTTCTTGTTCAAACTTATCACTTCCTTTCAGGCAAAGAAAAAGACGCAAGCCACATTTCTATGACTCACGCCTTTCTCTGCACTTATTTACTTTACTGTGAACTCTGCAAAAAAGTTCCGATTTACAGTTGCAATTCGCTACGCACTGCGTATCCTTTTAGAACTTGCATTTAAACATAAATCAATTCCTTGAGAATAATCTCTTCCGCAATCGCTCTGTGCTGATTAGCAGCTCTTACCCACGCCATTTGATCTGCTTCTTTATCCGGCATTGGTTCTTTTTCTTCCAACTGTTTCAGAATCATTTCTTCCCGTTCTCTGGCTGCCTTATCTACTTTCAGAAGATGCTCTCCAATGGTGTCCTTCAGAAGCATCACCTGATAAGTTGAATTTCGATGGTTCTTCAGATAATCTCTACGAAGAAAACCATACTTTCCAAGTTGCTCCATCTGTTCTCCGGATTTATAGGTGAGATTCGGAATCAGATATCCATTTACATTCGTATACGTTAATTTCATTTTATTAGCACTCTCCATTTCTCATCATTTTTTGACCACAAATTTACGACATTTACGACAAATCTGACACTGCTTTACAATACCAGATAAAATGACTGATGCCCCGGAAATCCTGTAAAATAGCCACTTTCTGGATACACAAGACAGGACAAAAACCGACTTCCATTATCAAGAGGTGAGTGCTAATTATTTTGTGAAGAATTTGTGAACGCTTTGATTTTATAGCCTTCACAGGGATTTTGTACGTCTGCTTGCAGCATATGTATTCAAGTGGGGAATTGTTGGTGTATATGCATTGCTTACCACAGAGGAATTATTCAGGCTTGCTGTATCGTTCATTATCTTTAAAAAGCGTAAATGGATCATTCGCTTATGCTGATTTACTTCTTGCTGTTCAGCCCGTTGTCTAAGTCAGCATGGATTCAATCGCATGTCAAGGGCGTCCGGTACGCTCTGAACAACATGATTCCCCATATCCGATTTTTATTATTTCTCCTGCAGAGTACGCATGGAATTTAAAATTGCCAGTACGGATACTCCCACATCGGCAAACACGGCTGCCCACATACTTGCCAGCCCCAGGGCACCCAGAATCAGCACGATTGCCTTTACAGAAAGGGCAAATACCACGTTTTGTCTCACGATACGCAATGTCTTACGGGAGATCTTTACGATGGAAGCAATCTTTCTCACATCGTCATCCATCAGTACGATATCTGCTGCCTCGATTGCCGCATCGGAACCCATACTTCCCATGGCGATACCGATATCTGCTCTGGTAAGTACCGGCGCATCGTTGATTCCATCTCCCACAAAGGCAAGGCGGGATTTCTCATTTTTCTCCTGCAGCAGCTGTTCCACCTGACTGACCTTATCGCCGGGGAGTAGTTCTGCATGAACCTCATCCAGTCCCAGTTCTTTGGACACTGCCTCCGCTACCTCTTTACGGTCACCAGTCAGCATCACACACTTTTTCACACCCACTGCCTTCATGTCGCGGATCGCATCCCTGGCACCATCCTTGATCGCATCGGAAATCACAATGGAACCTGCAAATTTTCCATTCTTTGCCACATAAACCACAGTGCCAATATTGCTATTTTCTTCGTAAGCGATGCTCTGCTTTTTCATCAGCTTGGCATTGCCCAGATAAACATCGCTGCCATCAATCTGGGCATGGATACCGTGACCGGCGATTTCCTCGCTTGCGTTCACTCTGTCCATATCCAGCTCTTTGCCGTAGGCAGTGCGGATGGATTCCGCAATGGGGTGATTGGAGTATCCTTCTCCCAGTGCAGCCAGCTCCAGCAGTTCTGCATCCGTCACATCACCTGCCGCTTTTACATCAGAAACCTTGAATTCACCCTTGGTGAGAGTTCCTGTCTTGTCAAAAACAATGGTATCCATCTCGGCCACAGCCTCCAGATAGTTGGAGCCCTTCACCAGTACACCGATGCGGGAAGCCGCTCCGATTCCTCCGAAGAAGCCCATGGGAACGGAAATTACCAATGCACAGGGGCAGGAGATTACCAGGAAAATGCAGGCACGCTGAATCCATTGTGCAAAGCCGCCGCCAAGAATAAGAGGCGGAACAATAGCCAGGATAACAGCCGCAATGGTTACTACCGGGGTATAATACTTGGCAAAACGGGTAATAAAGTTCTCCACCTTCGCCTTTTTGCTGGTAGCGTTTTCCACCAGCTCCAGGATTTTGGACACAGTGGAATCCTCGAATGCCTTGGTTACTTTCACCTTCAAAGTGCCGCTTCCGTTGACGCAGCCACTGATGATGTCATCACCTGTCTGAGCCTTACGGGGTACGGACTCACCGGTCAGTGCGGCGGTATCCACCATGGAAGTACCTTCCACAACCACACCATCCAAAGGGATGCGTTCACCGGGTTTAACTACGATCACCGTTCCGATTTCCACATCATCCGGATCTACCTGAACCAGGCTGCCATCTTCCTCAATATTGGCATACTGAGGACAGATATCCATCATGGCTGCGATGGACTGTCTGGATTTTCCCACCGCATATCCCTGGAATAATTCACCCACCTGATAAAAGAGCATAACGGCAACTGCTTCGGAGTATTCCTTCACGCCGAATGCTCCCAGAGTGGCAACCATCATGAGAAAGTTTTCATCGAAAATCTGTCCATGACTGATATTTCGCAGTGCCTTCCACACGATATCGTAGCCAATCAAAGCATAAACCGCCACATAAATCAATAGAGTTACAATTCCCGGCAGCAGATCCAGCTTACCGGTATGCTCCGCTATCATCAATCCCAGAAACAATACCAGGGATATGATAATTCTTGTCAGCATCTTTTTTTGTTTGTCGCTCATAGGATTTTCCTCCTGATTATATTATGAAATATATATGAACACATATTCATATGTTGTGTTTTATTTAAGGGGTGTTCTCACACCCCTTTCTCGATTCATAGGAAATTCCGACTCTTTGTTCTATTTCAAAGATCGCATCCTATCTCAGGATCTTGCAATCCGGCTCCACCTTGGCACAGGTCTTCACAACCTCATCCATAATGGCATCAAATTTGTCGTCTTCTGCATCAATCGTCATCTTCTGCGCCATAAAGCTTACTACAGCATCGTTGACACCGGGAATCTTTTTGATAGCCTCTTCCATTTTTGCTGCACAGTTCGCGCAATCCAGATCTTCCAGTTTAAATTTCTTTTTCATGATTATAATCTCCTTTTCTTCTATCTTAAATTCTTCATTCTAAAATATGTTCCATTCCCTGACCGATGATCGTCCGTACATGATCATCCGCTAATGAATAAAAAACGGATTTTCCTTCCCGACGGCTGGTTACCAGCTTCGCCTGTTTCAGAATTTTCAGTTGATGAGAAATTGCCGATTGATTCATGTTCAGGGTCTCTGCCAGATCACAGACACATACCTCCGACTCAAACAGCACAAACAGAATTCGAATGCGTGTGGAATCTCCAAACACCTTAAACAGATCTGCAAGGTCACTGAGCTGCTCTTCCCCGGGCATCTGTTCTCTTACAACCTTTAATCGGTCTGTATGAACGCAATTCTCATCGCAGCACTCTACCCCTTCTATTTTCAATGTTTTCACCTCCTGGTTTCTTTTCGTTTGAACATATGATAGTTTGTTCATATGTTCATGGTATATCCATTGCCTATGAATGTCAATCCCTATTTTCAGGTTTTATTAAAAATTCCTCTCCAGCCGTCTCTTAAATAGGGAAAGATTTGATTCAGGTATTGATGCGCCTGTTCTTCATTGCCAGCGTTTGACATAATAAAGACAAAAACATCCACATACATATGGGACAGCCAGCTGATCAGTTCTTCCGAAACCCGGGGCGTTCCGGTTTTTGCCGTGATTGCATCTGCCAGAATACGATTCTGTCTGCAGGTAATCATAGCAAAGGATTCCTCCACATGTTCCAGATGAGATCCTTGTGCTTTCGTTAGAAGAAGCCGGAATTCTTCCCGATGGGCAAATAATTCCTGAAGAATCCTTTCACAGGTTTTTCTGCTGGCCGAGTCATCGGCGGGATCAAATTTCGTGTCCGACACTCTTCTCTTCTGTTCCTGATAGTGCATCAACAGGATTGCATTCACATTTTGCATGGGTTCCTGTACCAGGGAGGTAAACAGATCCTCTTTGTCCCTGAAAAAAAAGTAGAGCGCACCGGTAGTAACCCCTGCATTGGTACAAATGGTACGCAGGGAGGCTTTCATAAAGCCTTTCTCGGCAAACTCTACTTTTGCTTGTTCCAGTAATTTCTGTCTGGTTTTTTTCTTATCTTCTTTTTCGGTTTTCATCCACGGTTCCATCCACAATAACAGTGTTATGTTTCTTTTAGGCTACCGTGCTTTTCACCCTTTGTCAAGCTTTCTGCTCCACTTCACCTGGTTCGTAACCACTATGCCAGATCGTCTGCCTGATTGTGGCAGACTCCATCGGTTCTTTGGAATGGATCAATACGTTTTTCCTACTGACATTTGCTTCTGCAATACAACCGTTGGCATTAAAAGCATTCTCCACCGCACGTTTGCAGTTACTGCAGGTCATCCCATTGACCTGTGCAAGGTACGTATAAGTGTAATGGGATATGTCCTGATCCTGTGCCTTTACTTTTTTCACAGCATCGCCTCCGGCACCACAGCAGCCATGCTGTACACGCTTGACTGTCCCCCGGACTCCTATAAAACATATAACGATAATAATTGCTACAATAATTACATTTCCCATTTCTTCGCACTTTCTGCCTGTCGGATTTATGATGCGCTGCCACAAGCCTGAACGGTCACACTTCTAATCTTCTGCTCCGTCACATAGCCACAGGCCTTCATTCCTGCCTGAATCACAGATTTCCATTTCTGTGCGGATAAATGCTGCACCGTATTGTCATCCAGCTCTACCACGCAGACATTCTCCTTAAGGCATCCCATGTCACAATTGTCGCAGGAAATCTTATACATGTTTTTCCGGTTGATTGCCCCGATTTCTTCCAGGGTATTTACCATCCGGTAAACCGTAGCCGTGCCGATTCCGGAATCACGCTGCGATGCACGGTAAAAGATTTCTTTACAACAGGAACATTCTTCTTCCAGAATGATGTCCAGCAGCATCAACCGCTGTTTGGTAATGCGGCATCCCTGCTCCTTGAGCTTAGCGAGCACCGCTTCTTTCTGCATTTTTGTTTTTTCTATTGTTTCCTGCATCCCGAGTCCTCTTAAAGGCTAATGACACCCTTTACAATGTGAACAATCACCACCACAGCCTCCTAAGGATTTCCCCTTCTTTTTGTTATGAATCATCCATCTGATGATTGCCGCAGCGATAAGCAGCAGGATTGCACACACGATAATGTTTGCCAGATTATTCATAATAAATTGCATAGGTTCCTCCTTTGAAGGCTGACTGATTACTTAAAAAATCCAATGATAATTTTTGCTGCCAGTGCCAACAGCAACAGCAAAATCACAAGGACAACAATGTCCGTAGTTCCCAATGTTAAATTTGTTGTCATACTTTACGCTGCCTGTTTTACACCACTCACTTTTTTGCTGGGGTCTTTACGGAACAGCAGATACAATACGCCAATCAGGACCATAAAGGCTGCAATGGTTCCGATACCGAAAGCAACTTCGCCTACTAACAGTCCGCCAATCTGGTAAATCATCAGAGCGATGCAGTATGCGGTTACATTCTGGAATAACAGTGCAAACCAGAAGTATTTGCGGTTGCCCATTTCTTTTGCCAGGGTGGAGATTGCTGCCAGACAGGGTGAATCAAGCAGGTTGAATACCAGGAAGGATACGGCTGCAATTCCGGTAGGGAAGAACGCTGCAAACTGATCATGCATAGACAGTTCGTACTCTTCTACCTCACCAAGACCGGATAATACACCCATGGTAGATACGATGCCTTCCTTTGCCACGAAACCGCTGAGACAGGATGCAACTGCCTGCCAGGTACCGAAGCCTAACGGTTTGAATATCCATGCGATTGCACCACCGATAGCAGCTAAGAAACAGTGATCGGTATCAACTAAACCGAATACGCCATCCTGGATGCCAAAGCTTCCTAAGAACCACATTACTGCACAGCATAGGAACAGGATGGTTCCTGCTTTTTTCAGGAATGCCCATACACGCTCCCAGACATGAAGGAGAACACCTTTAATGGAGGGAATGTGATACTGAGGCAGCTCCATAACAAAAGGAGCAGGATCACCGGCAAAGTACTTGGTTTTCTTTAAAATGATACAGGAAATGATAACTACAAATACACCTAAGAAGTACATTGCAGGAGCCATCCACCATGCACCGCCCATCAGGAAGCCTGCGATTAAAGCGATAACAGGAAGTTTTGCTCCACAGGGGATGTTGGTTGTAGTAATCATAGTCATGCGCCGGTCTTTCTCGTTCTCAATGGTACGGGTAGACATGATACCGGGAACTCCACATCCGGAGCCAATCAGGAAAGAGATGAAGCTCTTACCGGAAAGACCGAATTTGCGGAAAATACGATCCATGATGAAAGCAACACGGGCCATATAACCACAATCCTCCAGGATGGACAAAAACAGGAATACGATTGCCATCTGGGGAGCAAAGCCGATAGGCGCTGCCAGACCACCGATGATACCGTCAACAACAAGGGATACTACCCATTCTGCTGCACCGGCATTTTCCAAAAGTCCCTGAACACCAGGCTGAATCCATTCACCAAACAAAGTATCGTTGGTCCAGTCAGTTACAATTCCACCTAAAGTACTTACAGAAATATAATACACGAAAAACATGATCACCGCAAAGATGGGAAGTGCAAGCCATCTATTGGTTACAACCTTATCAATCTTATCGGAGGTGCTGAGTTTTCCAGCATTTTTCTTAGTAACACATTCACCGATAATCTTGGATATGTAGTTGTATCTCTCATTGGTGATAATACTCTCGGTATCATCATCCATCGCATCTTCCAGTTTTTTGATCTGTGCAGATACATCCGGTACACTGTTTAAGAGGGTTCCGATCTTCTCATCCTTCTCCAATAGTTTAATGGCGAAAAATCTCTTCTGGGATTCCTCCACACCGATCAGCTTATCAGATACTTCAGCGATTGCATTCTCCACAGCTGCGTCAAACTCATGTTTTACAGCATTTATCTTTTTGCTTTTCGCCAGTGCTGCCGCTTTTTTTGCAGCCTCTTCAATGCCGGTTCCTTTCAGTGCAGAAATGGCAACAACCTCGCAGCCCAGCTTATCTGCTAACTTATTGAGATGAACCTTATCCCCGTTCTTCTCCAGAATATCCATCATATTGACAGCCATCACCACAGGGATTCCCAATTCTAACAGCTGTGTGGACAGATAAAGGTTACGCTCAATGTTGGTACCATCCACAATATTGATGATGGCATCCGGTCTTTCTCCTACCAGATAATTTCTGGCTACCACTTCCTCAAGGGTGTAGGGAGACAGGGAATAGATACCCGGAAGGTCAACAATGCTTACATCCTTCTCAGTTTTCAGTTTACCTTCTTTCTTCTCAACAGTAACTCCCGGCCAGTTACCAACGTACTGCTTGGAGCCTGTCAGTGCATTAAACAATGTAGTTTTGCCGCAGTTTGGGTTACCTGCCAATGCAATTTTAACAGACATGTCTTACCTCCATTTGATTCAACTCATTTTTATTAGCTTAGTCTAACTTCTGTGTAAAAAAAATTTTCTTATTCAACCTCGATCATTTCTGCATCTGCCTTTCGCAAAGACAGTTCATAACCGCGTACGGTTACTTCCACCGGATCGCCTAACGGTGCAACCTTACGGACATAGATCTGCACACCCTTGGTAATACCCATATCCATGATTCTTCTCTTGACTGGGCCTTCACCTGCCAGCTTCTTTACAGTAACTGTCCGGCCGACAGCCGCTTCCTTTAAAGTCATCACGTATTCTCCTCCATTCTCACACTCTATCATATTCAGCCTGATCGGCATAAATATCACTTTTACACCATAATTTTCATTGCCATATCTTTTCCGATGGCAACACGGGAGTCTTTGATGTTGACAATCATATTGCCGGCAGCTTCCGAAATCACGGTTACTGCACCTCCCTCAATAAATCCCAGTTTTTCCAAAAACAAACGAGTTTCTTCTTTTCCTCCCACCTTTTTGATGGTTTGTTCTTCACCTTTTGTGGCCATTGTCAGCGGCATCATCTCATCCTCTTTTCTGTTTGTGTCATCTAGTTTTTGTTAGCGTAGTTGATAATGAATTTCACTAATCAATTCATTGTTAGTATAGTCTAACGCTATTTAGATGTCAATAACCATTTAACAAAATTTTAAATGGATTTTGCCAGCCCCTATTGCAATATGTACAAAAGGATGTTATAGTGTGTGCAATATGCAGAGTAGGATGTTGTGCGTTAAGTGCCGGGTGAACAGGGAGTTGTCATCCGGACGAAAAGTCTTTTTATAAGAAAAGACTTGCGGTACAAGATCCGCATCCCGCTGCTACATACGAGTGTGCATAACCTCTTATGTAGTTCATGCCCGGATGGGTTTGCATCCATCTATTTCATCTACAGTAAGGAGGTTATTTTTTATGCACAAATTTATGGACAAATTGCGTTTCTCTCTGTCGGAAATGAAGAACCTGTACCATCTGGTGCTCTGTGCCATGCTGGGGGCTGTTGCCATCGTTCTTGGCTCTCTTTCCATTCAGGTAGGCAACTACATCAGAATCGGTTTCTCTGGAATCCCCAACCAACTGGTAGCTGCTCTCTTCGGTCCGGTGACTGCCGGGATCTTTGGCGGCATTATGGATATTGTTAAGTTCATCTTAAAGCCCACCGGTCCCTATTTTCCCGGCTTTACCATAAGTGCAGTACTTGGTGGTATCATCTATGGTTTCTTTTACTATGTTCCTATGGTGTCAAAACAAAAAATAAGCTTCTGGCGGATTCTCATCGCAGAAGCTTTTGTTGCGGTCTTTGTGAATATTCTGTTAGGAACCTACTGGCTCAGTATTCTCTACGGAAAAGGGTTTCTTGCCCTGCTTCCCGCCCGTGCCTTGAAAAATGTGATCATGACTCCCATCAACAGTCTCATTTTCTATACGGTTTACAACTCCCTGTTACAGTTATTCCGCAGATCTTTGCATCACGCTTAAAAATTTATGGGTTACGTTCACTGCTGTTTTGCGAACGTAACCCATTTTTATTCTTTCCTCTACCACTGTCCGAAGGTAATGTTCAAATCCACGTCTCCATCAATTCCGGCCACGGATCCCTTGTCCGTATACTGCCAGATGGAAAAGGCGTAAGGGAAATAAATTTTTGAAGTATCATAGGCAGCAAACCACTTCTGATAGTCTTCCAACTGTTCCATATCCAGCATCAGCATAAAAGTTTTGAGATTTCCATAAATCATGGGAGTATAGCCGGCAGCTTTTACTGCCTCGCAAAAAGTAATGGCATACTGGGTTCGTTCCTCTACCGTCAGGTCTTTCGTTCTGGCATTTCCGGAGCCTACTGCTTCCACATCCAGTACTACCGGGAAATTGACATGGTAGGGTGCCAGATTTTCAATGACAAACTGTGCCTCTTCCAGGGCTTCTGCCTCACTGGTTGCCTGGGTAAAGAAGTAGGCTCCCACATCAATTCCATTGGCTGCTGCTCCCTGTATATTTGCCTCATACTTTTCATCCAGAACCAGAGTCCCTTCACTATAGCCCCGGATTCCCAGCCGGATCACCGCATATTCCACTCCGTCGCCGGCTACCTGTTCCCAGTTGATCTCTCCCTGATACTTGGACACATCAATTCCTTTTCTGGAAATGGTTTCCTCTTCCTCCACATAGGAAATCGTGTGATCCTCATTCAGGACAACATGGTTAATATCATAATCATTTTGAGCCAATGTATCGGAAATGGGAATAAAATGATACTGACCGCTATCCAGCAGGACAATATCATCCGGATAAAAATCCCTCAGCACTGCCACAGTGCCGTCTCCACTCTCCATCCGCGATTTCAAGGTTGCCAGAAAGTCATTTTCTGTGGAAGTCACAGCGGAACTGACTGCTTCCTCCAATAAGGCATCCACATCTTCCTGGGAATACGCTGTTTTTCCCGAACCCATGGCGGCAGCTTCAATGACAGCTTCCTGCTCCTGCCTTGCTGCTTCTTTCAAATGAAAATATCCATAAATAAGGAAACATCCAAGAACTGCAGCAAAAGAGATCAATGCAAATACACCGGTTGCCACCCGGTACACCGGACTGACATTTCCTATGCCTCTGGGCTTTTCTTTTTTGTGAAATGAACTTTTTGCCTCTCTGGCCCTGTCTTCACGGCTGATATTCCTGCTTCTGTCTGCCAAACCCTCATGTCCTCCTGTCTGTATCTCTCGCCATTGTATGTGAGTTACTCTTCAAATATACCTCTTATCTTACCTTTCGACATGCCTCGTGTCAATGTGCCAAATCTTAGCTTTTTATTAGAATTGAAAAAGGACGACACAGACTGCCTGATGTTCAGCGCCTACGGAAACTACAATGAATCGCTGTGCAGCTGGCACAGATATTGGTGCAGTTTGATCCTGCTTCCTGTTTCAACGATGCTTTAAAGATGACGGACTTGGATGGTGTCAACACCCCGTAACGATTGTAATCAATGGCCATGAATTGTTTATTTTTCAGGTAGATGCATGCCTGCCGGATCTGCTGTGAATCCTCCAGATAATGATATTCCCCGGGATAACCTAATCCCTCCTCATATACTGACTTGTTAAACAGGGCATATCCCTTACGCAGATATTCCATCCCCAGCATTTCCATGCGATAACTCTGGCTTAGCTGCTGTCTTTCCGTATAATCCTTCTGCAGCCGGTCATAGCTCTCTCCCAGAGTAATTGCCCCCAGGACAGTGTCCTGCCGATGCAAAACCATTTTCCCGTAGGGTACTGCCTCCTGCCTTATTTCTTCAGGAAGAGTGAGGAAAATTCCCCGGCATTGTAATACCCCTTTGATCTGTCCCTGCAGAAGAAAAAATTCATCTCGTTCTGCCTCGGGGAAATGAAAATGCTCCATGACAGACTGCAGTTCCTCTTCCGTCAATAAAAGTTCATCCACCGGTATTTCCCGTCTGAAATCCAACATCCGGTTTTGATCAATCGATGATGTTTCCGTTTCTTTCATCCTCCAGATCCTTTACCGTCTGTTCCACACTTTTGGAAACTCTGGATATAATCCAGATATTGGATACGCTGTCATAAATAATTAAGCCGCCGATCAGCTGAATGAAAACGGTTCCTGCTTTTACTGCATTGAAAATCAGCACCAGTCCCAGTACGATGGAAATCAGTGCCAGAATGAGTGCCACCCACCACTTTCCATAATGTTCCTGCTGAAGGCTGATAGCACGACCCACTTCTGTCACTCCGTGAAGAACTACATAGACTCCTGCAATGATAGGAACAATCGCACCGATGCTTCCCGGACTGACCAGAAACCATCCACCCACTACCAATAATAAAATACCCAGCAGTAAATGATAGTTGGCTGTGAACCCTGCCATTCTCTCTTTAAAAAACAAAACGAGCTGCACGACTGCCACTGCCAGTACTGCCACACCGATCACTGCGCATACCAGAGTCAGGGACGCCCCCGGCCAGAAAAGTAATACAAGGCCGATTATCAGACCTGCAATGGCTGAAAAATAAGAATTTAACTTAACCTCACGAAATAGTTCTCTCATAGTGTTTCCGCCTTTCTTTATTTTGGTTTATGGTCTGCCTGCATTTCCTTACCGGATAAATCCTTTCTTCTGACAGTGCGCCTTCCCAGATCATAGAGTCCATAACCCAGAGATGTCCCCACGCAGTTCAAAAGGATGTCATCCACATCAAAAGCTCCGAAGGCACTGAATAGCTGAAACAATTCAATTCCAACTACACAGATAAAAGAAACCATCAATGTCTCCCCGAATCTGCTGCAGGTTTTAAAGAGCATCGGCAGGAAAATTCCCAGTGGAATAAAGACCACCACATTTCCCACCAGGTTTTCCACGCTGTTGAGCCGGTCTGCATAACGGATATACATGCGTATTGTCTTGAAAAGGGTAAAGTTGGCAGTATCCAGACCCTCCAGAATCACTTCTCTTGTCCAGGTCTGTGCGATCTGGTAAAGATGCTCAAAGGGATATTTTAAAATCACTACCTTTATCACAAACAGAATGTAAAAAACAAACAACCAGATCATCGTCCGGTGTATTCTGTTCTGCTTCAAATTGCCCGTTCCTCCCCTAACCAGGAATCAATGAGATCATACAGTTCCTCTCTTCCCTGTTTGGTCTCCGATGAGAATGGAAGCAGCACGGTATCCTCATCCGCTCCGATTCCCTTCCTCAGAATTCCAAGCTGTTTCTGAATCTGGCTTCTCTTAATCTTATCCAGTTTCGTGGCAATAATGACCGGTTTATATCCTTGTTTTTTGATCCACTCATACATGATGCAGTCGTTTTCCGACGGAGCATGGCGGATATCCAAAAGAAGGCAGACCGCCCGCAGCTGCTTGGACTGGTGAAGATAATCCTCGATCATCTTTCCCCATTTCGCTTTTATTTCCTCATTTGCCGTGGCATATCCGTAACCGGGGAGATCCACAAAATAAACCTCATCATTAATATTGTAATAGTTAATGGTCTGTGTCTTTCCCGGACTCTGGCTTGTTCTGGCAAAGGACTTGCGGTTCATCAACGCATTGATCAGCGAAGACTTGCCCACATTACTTTTTCCGGCAAATGCAATCTCAGGATGCGTATTGACCGGAATTTTGCTGGTGATTCCCACCACTGTTTCCAATTGAATTGTCTTAATTACCATAGATACCTCAAAAGGCTGCCTCACAGCTTGCAGGCAGCCTTCTTATGTCATGTTACTTTGCTTTTTTCATCAATGTTTTATGAACGACAACCGGTTCACTGGTTCCTTCCACCACACCCTTTGTGATGATACATTCGGAGATGGTTTCATCAGAAGGAATCCGATACATCACATCCATAAGGATATTTTCCATAATGGAGCGCAGTCCACGGGCACCTGTTTTACGCTCAAATGCCTTCTCTGCAATTGCTTCCACTGCATCATCCTCAAAGGATAAGGATACGTGATCAAAATCAAACAGCTTCTGATACTGTTTCACAAGAGCATTTTTGGGCTCTTTCAGAATTCGTACCAGAGACGCCTTATCCAGTCCCTCCAGGGATACATTGATAGGTACCCGGCCAACGAACTCCGGAATCAGTCCGAACTTCACTAAGTCCTGAGGGGTTACCTCCTGTAACAGTTCACTGAACGCTTTGGTGGAGCGATCCGAAATTTCAGAGTTAAATCCGATGGACTTACGGTTCAATCTTGCTTCCACGATTTTCTCCAGACCGTCAAAAGCACCTCCGCAGATAAATAAAATATTGGAGGTATCAATCTGGATCATTTCCTGATGGGGATGCTTACGGCCTCCCTGTGGCGGAACATTGGCTACCGTCCCCTCCACAATTTTCAGCAGAGCCTGCTGCACACCCTCGCCGGATACATCTCTGGTGATGGATACATTCTCACTTTTTTTGGTGATCTTATCGATCTCATCAATATATACGATACCATACTGTGCCCGTTCTACATCATAGTCAGCCGCCTGAATCAGCTTTAACAGTATGTTCTCTACATCTTCGCCCACATAACCGGCCTCGGTCAGTGTGGTTGCATCCGCAATGGCAAAAGGTACGTTAATGATCTTTGCCATTGTCTGTGCCAGATAGGTCTTTCCGGATCCGGTGGGACCTACCATGATAATATTACTTTTCTGTAATTCCACATCGTCTGTATTATGTTTGGCTGTGACACGTTTGTAATGATTGTATACAGCCACAGACAGTACCTTTTTGGCATAGTCCTGCCCAATTACATAATCATCCAGGAATTCCTTGATTTCTACCGGCTTAAGCAGATTGATCTCAAGGGAAGTTGATGCCTTCTCGTCGTCTTCATATTCCTCTTCAATAATATCCGAGCAAATATCAACGCACTCGTCACAAATATACACACCGGCAGGTCCGGCAATGAGCTTGCGGACCTGATCCTGTGTCTTATTGCAAAAGGAACATCTTACTTTATCGTCAGAATTTCTTCCTGCCATGTTCCAATAACTCCTTTATATGAGCACTATTTTGCTTCCATGCTCCTTCTGTCGAGAATCACTTCATCGATCAGACCATATTCCTTGGCTTCCTGAGCAGTCTTCCAGTTATCACGCTCGGTATCGGCTGCAATGGTCTCATAATCTCTGCCGGTATTCTCTGCCATAATATGATTCAACCGCTCTCTCATACGCAGAATATGCTTTGCTGCAATATCAATCTCTGTAGCCTGGCCCTGGGAACCGCCGGAGGGCTGATGAATCATGATCTCTGCATTGGGAAGTGCAAAGCGTTTGCCCTTTGTGCCTCCTGCAAGCAGAAATGCGCCCATGCTGGCTGCCATACCAATGCAGATTGTGGAAACATCACATTTGATATACTGCATGGTGTCATAGATTGCCATGCCGGAGGTAATCACACCACCGGGAGAATTAATATAAAGCTGAATATCCTTTTCCGGATCCTCAGCCTCCAGGAAAAGAAGCTGGGCAACTACAAGGCTTGCAGTTGTCTCATTGACTTCCTCTCCCAGGAAAATGATCCGGTCTTTTAATAATCTAGAATAAATATCATAGGAACGTTCCCCTTTGCTGGTCTGTTCCACTACATACGGCATTGATGCCATGAATTACTCCTCCTTTGCCTCATCCTCCGCTGCTGCTTTGGATGCCTTTGTTGCTCTGGGTTTGCTTTCTTTTGCGTGCTCAACTACATAGTCGACAGCTTTCTGGACAACCAGGTCTTTCTTAATCTGTTTCTTCTCGTTGTCGTCCATCATTTCTTTCATCTTGTCTAACTCCATCTGATAGGAATCCGCCATCTTCTTCAGCTCAGCTTCAAATTCTTCTTCCGTTACTTCAAAGTTCTCAGCGTCAGCGATTGCCTCTAATACCAGTCTGGATTGAATGCGTTTCTCTGCTGCGGGTCTGAGCTGCTCTAACATCTTGTCCAGAGTCATGCCGGTAAACTGCATATACTGTTCCAGGGACAGTCCCTGCATCTGCAGTCTGCGTGCAAAATCGTCTACCATCTGTCTCTGCTGGGTCATCAGCATAGCCTCAGGAATATCCATTTCGGAATCCTTAATGATTGCCTCGATTGCCTCATCCTCTTTTTTGCTCTTTGCATCTAAGATCTTCTTGTCCTGGAGAGACTGTTTCACATCTGCCTTGTACTCATCCATGGTGTCAAACTCAGATACTTCGGATGCGAACTCGTCATTCAACTCAGGCAGTTCTTTCTCTTTGATTTCCTTTACGGTACATTTGAAGGTTGCAGGCTTTCCAGCCAGTTCCTCTGCATGGTACTCCTCAGGGAAGGTTACATTTACTTCCACTTCCTTGCCGATTTCAGCGCCTACCAGCTGCTCCTCGAAGCCGGGAATAAATGCGCCGGAGCCGATGGTCAGGGAGTAATTCTCGCCTTTTCCACCTTCAAAGGCAACACCGTCTACAAAACCTTCAAAGTCAATGACGGTGTCATCGCCATCCTTTACGGGACGGTCTTCTACATTGATGGTTCTTGCACTCTTTTCCCGCTCTTTATCGATTTCTGCTTCCACTTCCTCATCGGTAACGGTTGTGTCGATCTTGTCAACCTTTACCCCTTTGTATTTGCCGAGTTTTACTTCGGGTTTCAGCGCAACTTCTGCAGTGAAGATAAAGGGCTTGCCGGACTCAATCTGTACGATATCAACCTTGGGAGTGGAAACGATTTCTTCCTCACATTCAGCCAGTGCTTTGTCGTAAGCATCGGGAATCAGGGAATTGGCTGCATCTTCGTAGAAAATGCCAACACCGTACATGCTCTCAATCATTTTACGGGGTGCTTTACCCTTACGGAAACCGGGGATGGTGATTTTGTTTTTCTGATTCTGGTAAGCTTCTTCGATTGCTTTCTCAAACTGGTCAGCATCTACCTCAATGGTAAGCTTCGCCATGTTATTTTCTAATTTTTCTACCTGTAAACTCATTTTACATTCCTCCTAGTGATATCCGTGTCCTATTTTTACATAGTCACAGTCATTGTGAGATTATAGCATAGGCTCAGGAAAAATTCCAGTTTTTTTTGTGAATCTCTGCCTGTAACAGTGCTGTTTCCTCCCTCTTGTGGGTGATGCACAAAAGCAGACGGCCTTTTTGATGTTTTTTGATAAAATCCGCCGCTTTTTTCCGCGTATTTTCGTCCATTCCGTTAAAGGGTTCATCCAGCAAGAGTACGGTTGCCGATGAGAGCATGCAGCGAAGCACTTCCGCCCTGCGCCCCATTCCTAAACTGTACTGTCCCAGCGGTTTCTGCAGTTCCGCCTCCGACAACAGTTCCCGGCATGCGGTCTCTGCTTCTGTCCCGGCAATACCTGCCAGTTTCAGATTCTCCTCCAGGGTCAGCTCTTCCACAAACCGTTCTTCCTCAAAGGCCAGGGCAGTGTCCGGAATTTCTTTCTCCCCCTGTCCGTTACACCAGCACACAGAACCGGCATCCGCCTTTTCCAGACCCGCCAGTATCCGGAACAGCGTAGTTTTTCCAGACCCGGACGGCTCCATCAGTGCATAGGTGGCTCCTGCCGGAAAAGTCATATGAAGTGCCTGCTTTCCCCACAGCGCTTTTTCCCCGTAGGACTTCTGCAGTCCCGTTATCTGCAGCATGCCGTTCTTTTGCGGGGCGTTCTGGACTCTGGAACTCCCCCGGATGGAAACATGCACCGTAAATGCCCAGTCCAGAAGGCTTACTATGAGTCTGCCCATGAACCAGCTCATGCAGACCATTGCCACCGTCCAGGCGAACAGTTCTGCTGTATTTAAATATACCTTTGCCAGGTAGATCTGCTCTCCGATGGAATATGCCGGAAGTCCGATAACCTCTGCTGCCACTCCGGCTTTCCAGGCGTTTCCCACGGATGCCCGGGCAGCGCCCCGAATGTGGGAATGCATCGCGGGGCGGTAAAGATACAGAGCTTTGTCCCGTCTGCTGAAATGATACACCTGCGCCATCTCCAACAGCTTTCCATCCACATCCCGGACGCCTGCCATGGTCTGAAAATACAGATTGGGAAAAACAATCACAAAGGTGATGATCACCGTGAGGAAATTCGAGCCATACCAGATGAGCACAAGCACGGCATAGCACGCCACAGGAATGGCCTGAAGCACCGCCACCGGAAACTGTAGGAGTTCCTCCAGACAGGAAGAAAAGGCTGCCAGAATGCCCAGCCCGGTTCCCAGGGCAAATGCCAGCAAAATTCCTGTGAGAATCCGTCCGGTGGAAAAAAGCAGCACTTTCCAGAAGTCTGCCGTCACCACCAGACCTGCCAGTTCTTTTCCCACCTGCAGGGGACTTGCAAAGAGAATGGGCTGTCCGATTCCCAGGGCAAGAGTCTGCCAGACTAAAAGCCAAAAAACTAACATTCCAGACTTTCGCAGGTGGAACTTTTCTTTTTTCATCGATTATTCTGCTCCATAGTATAAATCATCCCACAAAGCATCATCCGGCGGGGTAGAAGGATTTCCCACCACCTGGGGATTTGCTTCGTACAAGGTACGGAAATACCCGGTCAGTACCTGTTTCATCTCGTCTCCGGTGATACACACCACGTTACAGTCAGGAATGGCTTTCCGGGCGATGGGTTCTTTGGCAATAATTCCCTTCTCTACTGCCCATTTTGCTGCCTGGTCTACGTTTTCGTTTACATAAGTGACAGAATTCCCATGGTCTGCAAGGAAAGCCTCCACAGCCGCCGGGTGTTCCTCGATAAATGCCTTCGTTGCTACCGTCACTCCGGTGACAAGGCTGCTGCCATCCTGCTGTACCTTTTCCCACTCCTTGGTTAAATCCAGCACTACCTGAAGGTTTTCATTCTGGGCACAGGCTGCAGTGACAAAGGGCTGGGGTAACACGCCCACTGCGGCATTGCCCTGCTGCTCCTCGGCTGCCAGTACAGCTGCCACCTCCGCTGCCTCGGTTTTGTATTCCAGCGTCACCTCATCGGTGCTGATTCCATTTGCCTCTAAGAGATACTGTAATACAATATCGGGACTGGTTCCCTTTCCGGTGAGATAAATGGTGCGTTCCTTTAAATCTTCCACATCATTGATCTCTCCATCATTGCTTACCATATCAAGCACACCCAGGGTATTGACATCAATGACCTGTAATTCTGCGTTGCTGCTCCAGTATAAAACCGCTGCCAGATTGGCAGGAATCAGGGCAATGTCCAGATCCCCCTTTACCAGCATTCCTGTCAGTTCATCCGCCTGGGTTGCCATGGTAAATGTATAATTGTCGCCAGATGCATTCATCAGTTCCAGAAGTCCGATAGTCGTAGGTCCCTTCAGGGAGCCCACCCGTACTTCGGTCTGCTCCCGGTCTGCTGTCTCTGCCGCAGATTCCTCCCCTTTTTCTGTTTCTGCCTCTGTCACTGTTTCCTTCGTTTCTTCCCCGGTGGTTTCCACCGCAATCGGCTCTGTTTCCCCGGAGGGCTGTGTAGTGTTTCCGCATCCGGCCAGCAGTACCGCCGCCAAGCCCAATGTAAGTAGTGTTCTGGTAAATTTTTTCATCATCCTCGTTCCTTTCGCCTGACTTTATTAAAGTGATTACCTATCATAGCAGAAAAAAGCAGCGGAATCAAGTTCCGCTGCCCTTCTCGATAAAGTCTATCCTTTATTTCATGGATTCTTCCTGTTTCTTGATCATACGGCGAACCATCTCGCCACCGATAGAACCGGCTTCCTTGGATGTTAAGTCACCGTTGTAACCCTCTTTCAGGTTTACGCCTAACTCGGATGCTACCTCAGTCTTGAAACGATCCATTGCTGCCTTAGCCTCAGGAACTTCTACTTTATTAGACTTGCTGCTTGCCATAGTTTTCACCTCCATACTAACATTTTGTTTTGCTACATTTTCTATTTAGAAGATAAGTGATAAATGTTTATCGCTTATCTTGATGTTAGTATGAGCGTTGTGGCAAATTATATGTTGGAAACTTTTTCAATAAAAATGGAAAAGTTACTCAGCTTCTTTACATAACAGCATCATAATGTCATTGCTTCGGCTTATAAATCTGGTCATGGCATCGGCATCCAGCGGGGAATGCTGCAATTTTGCCAGATCATAGAGCTGCTCACAAATCATCTTCGTATTGTCTCCATCCTTGTGTTCACAGACATACTGTACCAGAGGATGGCTGGCATTTAAGATTAAAGTCTCGCCCTCATCTCCAAATCCGGGCATACCCATGCCATTCATGGAGTACATCTTCATCATATCCTGCATCCGGCGGCTTTCCTCGGATAAGGTAATCATGGACGCAATCTTTTTATTTTTCAGTTTTTCAATCTTGACATTTAATTTCTCTTTTTTCAGAGCCTTCTGCATCACCTTGGCAATCTCGCCGGCCTGCTCCTCGTACTCTTTCTCCGCCTTCTTGGATGTCTTGCTCTTAAAGGTTTCGGTCAGATCTGCATCGATACGCTGGAACTTGATGCCCTCGTTCTTTGCCTCCAGCTGGGAGATGAAAGGCTGATCAATATTGTGGTTTAAGATCACCGCATCCATCTTTGCCTGACGGAACATATTAATGTACTGGCTCTGCTGCTGTTCATCGGTTACATAGTAGATGATTTTTTCTTTCTTTTCCTCTTCCTTGTTCTCTTCGGAGGTTTCCTCTGTGGAATCTACCACTTCCGCATCTACCTTTTCGCCGTTCTCATCCACAGCCTTCTCATCTGCTTCATCCGAATCTGTCTTGTTGACTTCCAGGCACTCCGGCAAAGTCAGATATTTGCCATCCAGGTTCTTGAAAAGAATGTAATCCGTCATCTTCTCGCAGAATTTATCATCCTTTAAGCAGCCGAATTTGATGAAGGGACTGATATCATCCCAGTATTTGTCATACTCCTCTTTCTCGGTCTTACACATGCCGGAAAGTTTGTCTGCCACTTTCTTGGAGATGTAGTCTGCAATTTTCTTTACAAAGCCATCATTCTGCAGGGCACTTCTGGATACGTTCAGCGGAATATCCGGGCAGTCGATGACACCCTTTAACAGCATCAAAAATTCCGGGATAACCTCTTTGATATTATCTGCAACGAATACCTGATTATTATATAATTTGATGGTTCCCTCGATGGACTCATACTCCATATTTAATTTCGGGAAGTACAAAATACCCTTTAAGTTAAAAGGATAATCCATATTCAGATGAATCCAGAACAGCGGCTCCTTGTAATCGTGGAATACCTTACGGTAAAAGTCCAGATATTCCTCTTTTGTGCATTCGTTAGGATGCTTTGTCCAAAGAGGATGGGTATCATTCATCAGTTCCGGGCGTTTGGTGATTTTCAGTTGCTCCTCATCCCCTTCTTTTTCCGGTTTGATGGTTTCGATGACGGTGTCGGTGTCCAGTTTCTCCTCCGGCTTGATGGTCTGGGTCTCGGTGGTGTTGGCTCTGGAGAGATAAATCTCGGTGGGCATGAAAGAGCAGTATTTGCTGACCACTTCTCTTGCCTCGTACTCGTTACAGAATTTCAGGCAATCCTCGTTGACAAAAAGGGTAATCTTGGTACCAACCTGGTTCCAGCTGCCTTCTTCCATGGAATACTCGGTACCGCCGTCACACTCCCAGTGTACCGGCTTTGCACCTTCCTTGTAGGATAAGGTATCAATCTGTACCTCATCTGCCACCATAAAAGCGGAATAAAAGCCTAATCCGAAATGTCCGATAATCTGATCGTCATTGGTCTTATCTTTATATTTGGTAATGAAATCCGTTGCGCCGGAGAATGCGATCTGGTTGATGTATTCCTCCACCTCGTCTGCGGTCATTCCCAGACCGTTATCGATAAAGGTGATGGTCTTCTCTTCCGGATTTACAATCACCTGCACCTGGGGTTTATACCCTTCCGGCAGAGTGTACTCTCCCATCATGTCCAGCTTCTTTAACTTGGTAATTGCATCACAGCCGTTAGAAATCAGTTCCCTGAAGAAAATATCGTGATCGGAATACAACCACTTTTTGATAATTGGAAAAATATTCTCGCTGTTGATTGATAAACTTCCGTTTTTTGCTGCCATAGTAAAACACTTCCTTTTCTGTTATTAATAAGCATACCCTTTGCAGGTTTCCCTGCCACTAATGAGTAGTTTAAAACTCTGTAAAGTAAATGTCAACAGAAAATTAGCACTCATTTGAGCTGAGTGCTAATAATTCTATGAATCAATTCTAAAATTTTTCTAAACTCCACTATTTTCCCCAAAATATTCATCATAAATATTAAAAAAATCCTGGGTCTGTATCTCCGGATCATAGAGGAAGGAAATGCTTTCCCAAAGCTGCTCATTCAGATCTCTGGTCAGCTTTTTCACATAAGCATCATACTCTTCTCCAAAAACCTCCTGTCGTTTTTTCTCCACGATTCTGACTTTGTTTGCATCGGTTTCTTCTTTGTTGAAGGTACTGACACATTTGATAATATGATAGCCCAGGGAGGTTTCCACAATGTTGCTGATCTCCCCGGTTCCAAGGTCAAAGGCTGCTTTCTCAAAAGTTTCCTCTGTTTCTCCCTTGCCGAAGGAATAGGTTACATTTTCGTCCTCACTGTACTGTGCAGCAAGTTCCTCAAAATCCGTTTCCCCGGAAATTGCCAGTTTCCAGACCTTCTCCACCGTCTCCAGGGCTTCTTCCTTATCTGCGCCTGTGTACTCGATTTTTTGTCCATTACCATCCAGCGCATAGGTTTTGATCAGGATATGCTCCACGGTAATAATCCGGGCTTCATCGTCACTGATTTCGGGATTCACATCCCGGATAAGATACCGGTATACTTTATCCGCTGTGGCATATTCCCGATAGAGATTCTCAATCAGCTTCTGATCCACTCCCATCATTTCTATTTCCACGCTGTTTAAGGAGTTGTAGTACTTCGCTGCCGCCTGACTTACCAGTTCCTGCTCCTGTTCATCCAGTTCCACCTCGTAATCCTGAGCCATCAGATTCATGGTTTTGATCTGGGCAATCTGTGCCAGTACTGTTTCCTTAATGTTTTCTCCCAGGGATACTCCCTCGAAGCCTGCTCCCCAGATTTCACTGCCATAGACACTCTCATACTGGTTTTTAGCATTGGTAAGATAAACCATCACTTCCGGAACGGTGCAGGAAATGGTTTCAATACGAAAGATCTCGTCTTTGTCAAATCCGGTAGTCAGTACTACTTTTGTATTGGAAATATCAAATCTGCCACAACCGGCAAGTAACACCATGCAAAGGAACCCTGCCAGTATCTTTGTTAATCGTCTTTTTTTATTATATCTCATTGCTTCTGCCCAGTTCATGCACCAGATAGCCGATGACATCTTTTCTGGTAATAATTCCGATAAAATGCCCCTCATCATCGATAACCGGCACGAAATTCTGATTGGTCACCTTATCAATCAGATTTTCCATGGATTCTCCTACGGATACAGGCAGATTATCCCTATGCCGGTGAATCTCCATAATTGGCAGAACCTCTGCTGTATGGATATTCAGGTTCCAATATTCTTTCACAGCCCACAAAAGGTCTCCTTCTGTGATGGTTCCTTTGTATGTGCCGTCTTCCCTGCCAATAATGGGAATGGCTGTATAACCATGCCGTTCCATCTTTTCCAGAGACTGCCTGAGGGAATAGTCATCATAGAGGTAGGACACCTCACTTTTCGGTTTCAGAAAAAATAAAATATTCATGTCTGCCCCTATCTGGTATACACAATCTTTTCTGCCATGATGTCTGCTGCTTCCTGATTCTGAAGCTTCTTTAAAATTTCCAGGGCAAAGGCAATGGAAGCTCCCATTCCCCGCCCGGTAATCACTTCTCCATCGCAGACTGCAGGCTGCTGTAAAACTTCTGCCCCCTCCAAATGGCTTTCAAAGGAGGGATAAGAGCATGCCTTTTTCCCCTTCAGATAGCCCCGGTGTCCGAAAATACTGGGTGCTGCACAGATGGCCGCGATGGTTTTTCCCTTTTCAAAGAAATCGTCAAACTCCTTCATCAACGGTTCACATGCCTCCAGATTCTGGGTTCCTTTTAAACCTCCCGGCAAAACCAGAACATCCTGACTTTCAAAATCCAATTCTCCCAAAGAGGTATCCATGTTCACACCGATTCCATGGGAGCCCTTGACACAGTACTCCCCGTTTATCGATACCATGCTTACCTGTTCTCCTGCTCTCCGCAGGATATCTACCACGGTCAATGCCTCGATTTCCTCATATCCTTCTGCAAAAAAAACTGCAATATTGCTCATGTTATGTAGCCCTCCAATGTTTATTATATTTTACTGTTGATACTGGAACTATTCAACACCCCATTTTTTACTCATGTAATTATCGCGCCATATCAATTTGCATGGCTTTGAATAGTTACTATCATTTTACCATTATATAGGTTATAATACCATTAACATTTTGTTAAATCTGTATCATGGCATAGCCACAACGTTTACAGACATTGGAAGGGCATGGTTATTTTTATGGGAATGGAAATTGAGCGAAAATTTCTGGTAAAAAAATTACCTGACAATCTGGAGCAGTACGAGTACCGCCAGATTGAGCAGGCTTATCTGAATACAAACCCGGTGGTACGCATCCGCCGCAGTGATGAGGACTACTACCTTACCTACAAGGGAAACGGTCTGATGGCACGGGAGGAATATAACCTTCCCTTAGATGCAGAATCCTACCAGCACCTTTTGGAAAAAGCAGACGGACATCCCATCACCAAAAAACGGTATCTGATCCCACTGTCCTCCCGGGAAATCAATGAGGAATGCCAGCGCCTGCTGAACGGTGCCTCTCTCACCATTGAACTGGATGTCTTTGAAGGGGCACTTGCTCCTCTGGTTCTTGCAGAAATTGAGTTTCCTTCCAGAGAAGCTGCCAGGGTCTACCGGATGGACACACGATTTTCCCGGGATGTCACGGAGAACCCGGACTATCACAATTCCAATATGATCTATCTATAGATTTTGCCTATCCCTTTACTGCCCCGCGATAGGGATGTTCTGAGAATAGAAAACACCATAGCGGCTGCTTGCTGAGGATAAAATCTACCGCCTCTTGCATCACCGGTTCCGACGGTTATTTCTCTGCCAGCACCCTTAACTCCTCCACCAGTTCCAGATCCGACTGCGTCACCTTGAGATTGGTGGTAATCGGCTCTTCTCCCGGACGGGTCACGCTGATTTCAATAATCGTTCCTTCCGGAACAGAGCTATGTCCCAAAAAGACAGCTTTCACAAAAGCCTCAAATTTGGGGTGATTCTGTGTAAATTTTTTTTTTGCTCCCATGAGTTTCATCAGAGCTGCAGGATTGAATGCCATATCTTCACCATTCCTTTCTAAATGTAAAGTGTAAAGCCATGCTGCCAGGTCTCCCCCTTAGCCACCTGGTTGGTATAAGGTCTTTCTTCTAATGTTCCCTCATACCCTTCCGTATCACAGACTCCCCACCAGGGTTCAATACATACATAAGAGGCATCCGACATGGGCATGGACCAGATCCCCCATACCGGGCAGTCTGCTTCCATACGAATGTATTCCCTGCCCGCTGCATCTGCAATTCCAACCTCCCGGACACCCTGGTCTGCAAAGCACAGTGCATCCTTGTCAAAAATATGATCCACAATGGGAATCACGCCCTGTTTCATGGCAACTTCATACTGTTCTCCGGTAAGTAACCCCTTATGGACATTGATTTCCGTTGCCTGCAGGCTGTCTGTCGCTAAGGGCTTATGGTTTTCTCCATAGAGATGGATGGTGCTGCCATCGGTACGCTTGCCGGCACGTTTGCCATTCACTAATAAGGGACAGGCAAAGGCAGGATGTCCTCCCAGCGAAAAGTACATGGGGTTCTCCCCTTTATTGGTAACACGATACTGTGCCTGAAGGGCTGCTCCCTCTAACCGATATTCCATTTCCAGACGGAAAGAGAAAGGGTATTTCTCTAAAGTGGTGTCATTGCTCTCAATGGCAAATACCACCCGGCTGTCCTCTTTTTCTGCCACAGCAAAATCCATGTCTCTGGCAAAACCGTGCTTTTCTGCCGGATAGGTCTGTCCCCCGTAACGGTAATTCTCCCCCTCTAGCTTTCCGATAAAGGGAAAAAGAATGGGGGAAGTTTTGCCCCAGTAGTTGGAATCCGCCTCCCACATAAGCTCCTGTCCGTCACTTTTTCTCATCAGGGATTTCAGTTCTGCGCCGTGTACTTTGATTTCGGCACGCAGTTCTCCGTTTTCTATGCTGATTGTCTCCATAAAAGCCTCCGTTTTCTCTCATATTTTTATAATAACTATTCGTTATTATAACATAAATATCCCCGGACGGGAATGTCCGGGGATATGGGTTTCTTATGCTTTTGTTTTGTCTGCTTCCCGAAGTCTTGCCATGGCTCTCGCCATCGCCATCTTACTGCGGTGGTACTCCAGCATGCTCTGCTGTTGACGCATTGCCTCCTGGGCACGTTCGTAAGAGGCTTTCGCTCTTGCCACATCAATCTCCTCCGGATACTCTGCAGTGGACACCAGCAGAATAAAACGGTTATGGGAAATTTCTGCCTGTCCTGCACCCACAGCAGCAGACTTCCAGGTTCCATCCTCCAGCTGGAAACGGATTTCCCCGGTCTGTACGGCAATAATCATCTCCTGATGATTCGCCATAATCGCCAGTTCCCCATCCAGTGCCGGTACAATAATGCACTGGATTTTTCCGCGGAAAAACACACGGCTGGCGGAAATAATATCTGCTCGAAAGAGTGTTGCCATCTCTGCCTCCTATCCGGTATGACTATAAAGTCTTGGCTTTTTCAGCCACTTCATCAATCGTACCTACGTTGAAAAAGGCTGCTTCCGGGTACTGATCCATCTCACCGTCCAGGATTGCCTTAAATCCGCGGATGGTCTCAGCAATAGGCACATATTTACCGGACACACCGGTGAAATTCTCTGCCACATGGAAGGGCTGGGACAAAAATCTCTGGACTTTTCTCGCACGGTTTACGGTAACGCGGTCTTCCTCAGACAGCTCCTCCATGCCAAGAATAGCGATGATATCCTGTAACTCTTTATACTTCTGTAAAGTTTCCTGTACGCGCCGGGCTACCTCATAATGCTCCTCACCGACCACATCCGGCTCCAGGATACGGGAGGTAGACTCCAGAGGGTCTACTGCAGGATAAATACCCTGCTCCACAATCTTTCTGGAAAGGACGGTGGTGGCATCCAGATGGGCAAACGTGGTGGCGGGTGCCGGGTCTGTCAGGTCATCGGCAGGCACATAAACCGCCTGAACGGATGTAACAGAACCATTTCTGGTGGATGTGATACGCTCCTGTAACTCACCCATCTCCGTTGCCAGGGTAGGCTGATAACCTACGGCAGAGGGCATACGTCCAAGTAACGCAGACACCTCGGAACCTGCCTGGGTGAAACGGAAGATATTATCGATGAATAACAGCACATCCTTATGCTGCTCGTCACGGAAATACTCTGCCATGGTCAGTCCGGTCTCCGCTACACGCATACGCGCTCCGGGGGGCTCGTTCATCTGACCAAACACTAAGGCGGTCTTTTCCAGTACGCCGGATTCCTTCATTTCTACCCAGAGGTCATTACCCTCACGGGAACGCTCGCCGACACCGGTAAAGATGGAATATCCACCATGCTCGGTTGCGATATTACGAATCAGCTCCTGAATCAATACGGTTTTACCTACACCGGCACCACCGAAAAGACCAATTTTACCACCCTTTGCGTAAGGTGCTAACAGGTCGATAACCTTGATACCGGTCTCAAACATTTCTGCCACCGGACGCTGCTCCTCAAAAGAGGGCGGCTCTCTGTGGATGACCCACTTCTCGCCTTCGTTTGGCTGCTCACCATCATCGATGGCCTCACCAAACACATTGAACAGACGGCCCAGGGTCTGCTCACCAACCGGAACCTTGATGCCGGAGCCGGTTGCAATTACCTCCATATCTCTGCAAAGACCATCACTGGATGCCAGCATGATACAGCGTACCGTGTTATCACCGATATGCTGTGCCACTTCCATGACCAGTTTTTTATCACCGTTCATGACCTCCAATGCGTCCTTGATATGGGGAAGTTTACCATCAGGAAATTCCACGTCTACGACGGGTCCCATGATCTGTACGATTTTTCCCTTGTTCATATCTATAACTCCTTTAGTTACCCTTGTGATTTCTTACGTTTCTGCGCTTTCGCGCCACCAATCACTTCTGTAATCTGCTGCGTAATCTGCGCCTGTCTGACTCTGTTGAACTGGATATTCAAGTCGTGCAGCATCGCCGCACTGGAATCATTGGCAGCCTGCATCGCCACCATACGGGCATTCTGCTCACTGCAGAAGGATTCCACCAGTGCCGCATAAATAAAACCGCCCACATAGTTGGGTACACAGTTGTCCAGCACAGCATCCAAAGAAGGCTCAAATGTAAAATCCTCTCGCCGTACATCCAGTGGAATTTTATACTCCTCATCGAAGTCGGAACGGTACAGGGGCAGCAAACGCTGGAACTCTGCTTCCACGGTCATACTGTTTAACATACGTGTATAGATAACATACACTTCGTCAATCTCATGGGCATTGTAATCTGCCAGGATTTTATTACAAATGATTCTGGCTCTGCCCAGGTTGGGGTTCTGCGCCGTGTACTGAAAATGCTCGTCGATGGGAATTCCCTTTGTGGTGAAATACTGTCTTCCCGCCTCTCCAACCACATAGAGACGGAAATTGTTGTCGTCCTCCATGAGTTTTTCTGCCATTTTCAGTACATTATGGTTGTAAGCACCAGCCAGTCCCTTATCCGCTGTCACCACGATATAGCCACGGCGTCTGTCCGGATTCCTGTCATCCTCCTCCTGACTTTTGGAGAAGTATTTGTTATTCAAATCCGGCACATGACGGAGCATCCTGGCAATCATTGCCTCCATGCCGAAAAAGAATGGCTCGGTGTCCTCTAAATTTCTACGCGCCTTCTGCAATTTGGTGGATGAGATCAGATACATTGCGTTGGTGATTTTCCGGGTATCCTCGATACTGCTGATACGTTCCTGAATTTCTCTCGTATTCGCCATCTATCTCACCTCTATTTTTCTGTTCCGGGCACAAACCGCTCTGCCTTAAACTTCGCAGCAGTCTCCACAATACGCTCCGCTGTCTCATCTTCCAGTCTGCCTGTGCCGGTCAGCTCGCTGATGATATCGGAATGTTCATTATGGAAGTATTCTAACATTTCTCCCTGGAAACGCTTTACATCCTTTAACTCCAGGTCTGCCATCAGTTTTCCACGGGTAGCGGCACACAGGGTAATAACCTGCTCTGCCATGGATAAAGGCCTGCTCAGGGGCTGCTTTAACAGCTCCATCAGGCTCTTACCATAAGCTAACTGGCTTGCTGTCGTGTCATCCAGATCGGAGGCAAACTGGGTAAATACTTCCATCTCACGATACTGTGCCAGGTCGATACGCACGCTTCCGGCTGCCTTCTTCATCGCCTTGGTCTGGGCTGCACCACCTACACGGGATACAGACAGACCGACATTGACCGCAGGTCTCTGACCGGAGAAGAACAGATTGCTCTCCAGGAAAATCTGACCATCGGTAATGGAGATCACGTTGGTGGGAATGTAAGCGGATACATCACCCGCCTGGGTTTCGATGATAGGAAGTGCGGTAATGGAACCGCCCCCCAGTGCATCGGAAAGCCGGCTGGAACGCTCCAGCAGTCTGGAATGGAGATAGAATACATCTCCTGGGTACGCCTCACGTCCGGGAGAACGCTCCAGCAACAGGGACATGGCACGATATGCTACCGCATGCTTGGATAAATCATCGTAAACGATGAGCACATCTTTGCCCTGGTGCATGAAATACTCTGCCAGTGCAGTACCGGAATAGGGAGCGATAAACTGTAACGGTGCCGGGTCGGATGCTGTGGAAGATACCACAATCGTATAGGAAAGGGCATCGTTTGCCTTTAAGGTATTGACCAGTTTTGCAACGGTGGATGCCTTCTGACCGATGGCTACATAAATACAAATCACACCCTTGCCACGCTGGTTGATAATGGTATCCATGGCAATGGAGGTTTTACCGGTCTGACGGTCGCCGATGATTAACTCACGCTGTCCACGTCCGATAGGGAACATGGAATCAATGGCCAGAATACCGGTTTCCATAGGAACAGACACGGATTTACGGTCTACGATACCAGGTGCCTGTGCCTCTACGGGATAGTAATCTACGGAAGGAATGTCTCCCTGTCCATCCAAAGGCGCACCCAGGGCATCAATAACACGTCCACAGAATGCATCACCTACAGGAATACCGGCACGTTTTCCGGTTCTCGCCACACGGGAGCCTTCTGTGATTTCCACATCACGTCCAAAGAGGATTACACCGATTTCGTTCCGGCGGATATCCTGTACCATACCCTTGATGCCGGAGTCAAACAGTACGATTTCTCCGTACATGGCGTGGTCAATTCCATCAATGTTGGCAATACCGTCAGCAACGGATTTGACTACACCGATTTCCATGCCTTTGGCTTCTAAGTCAAAGTTTTCAATTTCTGTTTTTAAGATGGAAATAATTCCATCGGTGGAGGTGGAGTTCTTAATCTGCTCCATTTTCTGCTCAAACTGCTTCATCCGGCCTTTGGTACTCCAGTCGAATTCCTCCCCACCGGCACGGATCACAAAACCATCGCCCAGAGAAGGATCCTCCTCCAGTTCTAAGTCCATATCCTCTCTGCCAATCTTCCGCATCAGGAAATTCCGGATTCCCATCAGCTGTTCGTCAGTGGGTTTCTTTACATAGGCAAGGGTCGCATGAAATTCCTCGGCAGACTGGGGTGTCAGCTCATAATAAGCCTTGGCAATCT
>ERZ857629.160-NODE-160-length-104927-cov-9.022866_pt1 | contig 104927 bp, 115 predicted proteins | sample MGYA00519700_ERZ857629 | MGnify/ENA primary metagenome ERZ857629 (study PRJEB31778, sample SAMEA3449351) | human gut metagenome | biome: human gut; feature: human-associated habitat; material: faeces | place: United Kingdom | collected 2010/2012 ... | reverse complement strand
ATTATTTTATAAATATATTTTTAAAAGTAATAATATAATATTTTATAGTGCTTGTAATTATTTTTTATAGTTAATACGTACTTTATAGTTTAAAATTATCATATTATATGATTCTCATATAAAATATTATGTTTCACGTGAAACATAATATTTTATAATATAATGTTAAAATTATTTCCCGGGAAATAATTTATTAAAAATGAAGAAAATTATTCATTTTCTTCATTTAGTTCTTTATTAATAATAGAAATTGAAGCAACTTTATTGTTATTCTTTAAATTAATTAATTTTACACCTTTAGTTACCCTTCCCATTTCAGAAATATTATTAACATCCATTCTAATGATGATTCCATTTTCAGTAATTATCATTAGATCTTTATCATTATCAGTAGATTTAAATCCTATAACTTTACCACTTTTTTCTGATATGTTAATGGTTTTAACTCCTTTACTTCCTCTTTTTGTTTCTCTATACTCAGAAATTGAAGTTTTTTTGCCATAACCATTTTCTGTAACAACTAATAATAATTTATTGTCCTCAGAAACCTCTGTACCAACACAAATATCATTTACTAAATTTATACCTTTAACTCCTGACGCAGTACGGCCCATAATTCTAACTTCTTTTTCATCAAATCGTGCCATTCTTCCATTTGAAGAACACATTAAAATTTGATTATCACCAGTTGTTTTTTTAACAGATATTAATTCATCATCATCTTTTAAAGTTATAGCAATTTTTCCAGATTGTCTTATATTATCAAATTCGCTAATCAAAGTTCTCTTAATTAAACCTCGTTTTGTGCTAAAAAGCAAACATTTGTATGTATTATCCTTTTCGACTTTAATTATGGTATTAATTTTTTCATTTTTATCTATTTGAATCAAATTAATTAATGGTAATCCTTTACCTACACGAGAATATTCCGGAATATTATAACCTTTCATTCTGTATACTTTACCTTTATTTGAAAAAAATAGTACATAATCATGCGTATTTAAAGAAATTAATTGTTCAACAAAATCTTCATCTGTTGTTGTCATTCCTTTTATTCCAACTCCACCTCGATTTTGAGATTTATAAGTATCTTTTGGAATTCTCTTTATATAATTTTTATTTGTAATTGTTACAATTACTTCCTCTTGTGGTATTAAAGATTCGTCTTCGATATAATCTACAGCTGTCATATCGATAGTGGTTCTTCGGTCATCACCATACTTATTCTTGATTTCTAGCATTTCTTTCTTAATAATATCTAAAACTTTCTTTTCTGATGCTAAAATTGATTTTAATTCTTCTATTTCTTTTAATAAATTTTCTAATTCGGCTTCAATTTTTTCTCTTTCTAATCCGGTTAATCTTCTTAATTTTAATTCTAAAATTGCATCCGATTGAGTTTCATCAAGGCCAAATCTACTTATCAATTTTAATTTTGCTTCTTGATCTGTTTCTGCTGTTTTAATAATTTTAATTACTTCATCTATATTATCCTGTGCTATTTTGTAACCATTTAATATATGTACTCGTTTTTCATCTTTATTTAAATCGAATCTTGTTCTTCTTATAATAACTTCACGTTGATGGTCGATATATTTAGAAATAATTGATTTTAATCCCAATGTTTTAGGAGTTAAACCATCTAACATTAAGAATATTATTCCATAGTTAATTTGAAATGAAGTATGTTTATATAAATTATTTAGAACAACTTGAGGATTAGCATCTCTTTTTAATGTAATAGTTATTTTTACTCCATCTTTTAAATCCGTATGGTAATCAGAAATACCTTCAATAACTTTGGTATGAACTAATTCTGCCACCTTATTCTTAAGTTCCATAGTATTCACTCCAAATGGAACTTCTGTAAATACTATGCAATTATGTCCGTTATGTTCTTCTATTGTTGCTTTACTTCTAATTGTTATAGAACCTCTACCTGTTTCATATGCTTTTTTTATGCCAGAATTACCAAGTATTACACCACCAGTGGGAAAATCAGGACCTTTTATATATTGCATTAATTCATCTATTGTTATATCAGGATTGTCTATATATGCAACACAACCATCGATAACTTCTGATAAATTATGAGGTGGAATATTAGTTGCCATACCAACTGCAATACCCATTGAACCATTTACTAAAATATTAGGAAATCTTGATGGTAAAACTTTTGGTTCTTTTTTTGTAACATCGAAGTTATCATCCATATCAACAGTATCCTTATTTATATCTTTTAATAATTCTAATGATATTTTTGCTAAACGAGATTCAGTATATCTCATTGCAGCAGCACCATCACCTTCAACGTTACCAAAATTGCCATGGCCATCTACTAGCATATATCTTTGATTAAAATCTTGTGCTAGACGTACCATCGCTTCATATATTGATGAATCGCCATGTGGATGATAATGTCCCATAACATATCCAACTGTTGTTGCACATTTTCTATGAGGTTTATCTGGTGTATATCCACATTCATACATTGACCATAAAATTCTTCTGTGAACAGGTTTTAAACCATCTCTTAAGTCTGGCAAAGCACGTGATGCTATAACACTCATTGAATATTCTATAAATGATGTACTTACTTCTTTTACTATATCATTATGATCTAATCTATCTCTCTCATGAAAATATCCACTAAATTCATTATCTTTTTTTTCTGCTATTGATGTATTAGTATTATCCAAGTTATCTGTTGTTAAAGAATTATTACTATTATCACTATCATTATCTAATGCTCTGTTTAATAACTCTTCATTAATATTTTTATCTTCATTATTCATATTTATTTCCTCCTATATATCAAGATTTTTAACATAACCTGCATTTTCTTCTATAAATTTTCTTCTAGGTTCTACTTCGTCACCCATTAATTTTTCAAAGATTGCATCTGCTGCAATACAATCATCAACAGTTATTTTTCTTAAAACTCTTTTTTCAATATCCATAGTTGTCTCATTTAATTCTTCCGCATCCATTTCACCAAGTCCTTTCATTCTTGCTATTTCCGCTCTTTGCCTTACATTTTCAGGTAAAGATTCTAAATAACTATCCAGTTCCTTTGGACTTAATACATATTTTCTTGTTTTTCCATGCATAATTCTGAATAATGGAGGCTGAGCGGCATATACATGACCTGCTTCCACAATTGGTTTAAAAAATCTATAAAATAAAGTTAATAACAATACCCTAATGTGAGAACCATCTACATCTGCATCGGTCATTATTATAATTTTGTCATATCTTAATTTAGATAGATCAAAATATTCTCCAATACCAGTACCAAATGCAGTTATTATTGTTTTAATTTCTTCGTTTCCTAATGCTCTATCTAATCTAGCCTTTTCAACATTCAATATTTTTCCTCTCAATGGTAAAATTGCTTGTGTCATGGAATTTCTACCTTTTTTAGCAGAACCACCGGCTGAATCTCCCTCGACAATAAATATTTCAGATTCAGATGGATCTTTACTTTTACAATCAGATAATTTACCAAAAAAATTTGTTATTGTTAAATCTGTTTTTCTTGTTGCTTCACGTGCTTTTTTAGCAGCCATTCTAGCGTTTCTAGCTAATATAGCTTTATTAACAATAATTTTAGCGGAGTCGGGATTTTCTAATAAAAACTGTTCAAAACCTTCTGCAAATACAGCATCAGCAATAGGTTTTACGTCAGAATTTCCTAATCTACCTTTAGTTTGACCTTCAAATTGAGGATTAGGATGTTTACATGAAATGATCATTGTAATTCCTTCTTTTACATCATCCTCTCTCAAATTATCATCTTTCTCTTTTAAAATATTTGATTTTCTAGCATAAGCATTTATAACTCTAACCAATGCTCTTTTAACACCATCCTCATGGGTACCACCATCATGAGTGTTAATATTATTAACAAATGAATATATGTTTTCATTATATCCTGAATTGTACTGTAATGCTACTTCAAAGAAAATTCCATTTTTTTCACCATCTAAATGAATAATATTATCATGAATAGGGGTTTTACCTTGATTGATAAATCTAACATATTCACTTATTCCACCTTCGTATAAGAATTTTTCACCTTGTGTATCTTCATCATCTCTATCATCTCTTAATGTTAGCTGAAGACCTTTATTTAAGAATGCTAACTCCCTTGTTCTAATTTTTAAAGTTTCATAATCAAAAATATCAGTATCAAATATTTCAGAATCAGGTTTAAATGATACTGTAGTTCCCGTTCTATTTGGTTCACATTCACCAATTACTGTTAATTTTTGAGCAGTCTTACCACCATCCTCAAATTTTGTTTGATAAATTTTACAATCTTTATATACAGTAACTACAACCCATTTAGATAATGCATTAACTACTGATGCACCTACACCATGTAATCCACCAGAAACTTTGTAACCACCACCGCCAAATTTTCCACCAGCGTGAAGAACTGTATAAACAGTCTCAACAGTTGAAATTCCTGTTTTTGGATGAATACCTACCGGAATACCTCTTCCATCATCCTTAACTGTAATTGAATTATCTTTATTAATTATTATTTCAATATTATGACAAAAACCAGCTAGTGCTTCATCAATAGAGTTATCAACAATTTCCCATACTAAATGATGCAAGCCCTTAACATCAGTAGTACCAATATACATTCCCGGTCTCTTTCTTACAGCCTCCAATCCCTCTAATACTTGAATTTCATTTACTCCATAATCATCATTCATTTTAATCACCTTCCTATTTCATCTAAATTATAAATTTTTGCTTTATTTAATATATTTTTATTAATATTTTTTAAATCTGTGGTTGTAATAAATATTTGAATATCATTACTTAACGATTTAAAAATATTATTTCTATTTTTTTCATCAAGTTCACTAAATAAATCATCAAGCAATAAAATTGGTTTTATATCATAATCATTAATAAATATACAAATTTCAGACAGTTTCATAGCTAAAACAATTAATTTTTGAATTCCCTGAGAACAATATTCTCTTGCATCATAATTATCATATAAGAAAATAATATCATCACGATGGATTCCAAATAATGCTATACCAATCTTAATTTCTTTTGCTCTATTTTTTTTAATTGATTCTAATATTTTGTCTTTATTTTCATCTTTAAAATCAGATATGTATTGTAAACATATTTTTCCTTTCTTATCATAATTTTTATATATATCGTTGATATAATTATTTATTTTACATATATATTCTCGCCTGAAATTATAAATTTTCAAACCTTCTTCAGAAATTTTTTCATCAATAATGTTTAAATATTCAATATCAGATGATTTATTTAAATTTAATCTTTTTAAATACTCATTTTTGTTTTTAATTAAATTATTATAATTATTCAAATTTTTTAAATACTGTTTATTTAATTGTGAAAGTTCAATGTTAAAATAATTTCTTCTGACTGATGGCGCTGATCTTATAAGTTTAAGTTCATCTGGCGAAAGTATAATAATTCTATACTGCGATATAAATTCACTTAATTTTTTTTGAGGAAATGAGTTAATTTTAGTTTTTGTCCCAAACTTATCATAAAGTAATTCTAAGTTTTTCTTAATTCCATAATCATAACAAGCAATTTTTATTTTAAAAAAATTTTCTCCTTTTTTTATTATAGACCACTCGTTATTAGTCTTAAAAGACTTTGCTAAACTACCAATATAAATAGATTCAATAATAGATGTTTTACCAATTCCATTTTTTCCAATTATAATATTTAAATTTGAAAATTTATCAAATACTTTTTTTCTATAATTTCTAAAATTTAATAATTCAATTTTGGTAATATTCATTTTAAACCTCTTTTACCCTGAAATTTAGAGTTTTTCTTTTTTTATGTACACCTACACACTGTTATAATTATACCATAATTTGAGGCATAAAAAAAGGAAAAAGTAATTTTTCTTATACTTTTCCCTTAATTCTTTCTTCAAGAATATATTTTAATCTTGATGCACGTAAAATTTGATTTGTTAATGAACCAATTGATACATCAAATTCTATAATATCTCCATTTTTAAATTCAATAATTGACTTTTTTTGTGAAGATTTATAATACCTACTGATTTTTTCTAAGTTTATCCAAATACAATCATTTCTATCTGGAGAAGTTGTCGGAAAAAATATTATTTTTCTACTTTCTTCAACTATTATAGGTGATTTATGAGTTATTCCAAGTAACTTTTTTGTTCCTTCTCTTCTTCCGTCAAAAGAACTTCCAAAATACTCGCAACTGTGTTCCAAAATTTGCATTGGAGTTACATTTACTACATATGACTCATTATTTTCTATAATTTTAGAACTCTTACTATCCATAGGCAATATAACTTGAGTATCAAATGTTATTTCATAATCCATATTTTCCTCCTTTTCTTAAATAATTGGTTGTTATAGTAACACAATTAATTTGTCGAATTTTGTCGAATTTTGTCGAAAAATGTAAAAAAAATAAAAAACATAAAAAACATCCATTTTTTAGATTGATTTTAAAATATTTTAACAAGATATTCACATAATTTTAATTAATTTGATTGAATAATCTTTTTACACAAAAAAATATAGTCTTCGATTTGACTATATTTAAATTGCAAAAATTTTATATTTGTTAATATGTTTTCATAGGTAATATTAATTGAATAAGTTCGTCATTATTTTGTTCTTTAACAATTATTGGACTTATTTCACCATTTAAAAGTAAATATATCTTTTCTTCTTTAAATATTTTTAATGCCTCTATCATATATTTTGCACTAAATGATATTTTTATGTTATTACCATATTTATTGATAATGTTCATCTTTTCTTCAACTTTTCCCATTTCTTGGCTTGATGCTTTTATTACAATTGTATTACCATTTAGATCCAAATCTATTATATTTTTATCTTTTGATTGAGTAATTAAAGAAGCTCTGTCCAAAATATTATAAAAATCTTTTAAATTTAATTCTAATTCATATTTATATTCTTTTGGAAATGAATTATCTGTATTTGGATAAGTTCCATTTAATAATGAAGTTTGGAAAATTAAATTTCCATGTTTAAATATTGCCTTATTTGCAAATGTATGTATTTCTAATTCATTATCTTTTTCTATTGTTTTTATAAATTCATTAATGTTTTTAGCGGGAATAACTATATTTATATTTTCATCATATGATTTATCTAACTCAATAGTTACTTTAGATAATCTATAAGAATCTGTAGCAACACATTCAAATTTTTTATTGTGAATTTTAAAATCAACGCCAGTTAATAGTGGTCTACTTTCTTGAATAGAACATGCAAATGATGTTTGACTAACTATTTCTTTGAATTTTAAACTAGATAGTTTAATTGGTTTTTTAACTTCTTCTAAATTAATATCAGGAAAGTCCTCTTGCAAAAAGCAGTTAAAATTATAGATTGATGTTTCTGTTTTAAAAGAAACTTCATTGCTTTCAAAATTTTCAATCATAATAGTAGTTTCTGGGAGTTTTCTTATAATTTCTAATAATGATTTACCATATATTATAATACATCCTGTTTCGTCTATAGAATTAATATCTTTCTTTTCGATAAAATATTGTATAGTAATATCATTATCTGTTGCTGTTAGATATAATCCTTCTTTTTTTAAATCAAATTTAATTCCATTCAAAACTGGTATAATATTTCTTGTTGATAGAGCTCTACTAACAAAGTTTAGACCTTCTAGTAATATATTTTTTTCAATTAACATTTTCATAATAATTTACCTCCTTATTTATATATTTATTATTATTATAGATTGTTAATATTGTTAATAACTAATTTATATTAAGATAAAATCTACTAATTATGTAAATTTATCATTGTTAAGATGTTTATAACTTTTACTTTATTCACATATTTTTTCCCTTAAAATTTTAATTTCTTCTTGGAGTTTTAAATTTGTTTTTAATTCTTTAGAAATTTTTTCGTGTGAGTAAATAACAGTAGAATGATCTCTTCCTCCGAATTCTAGGCCTATTCTTTGAAGACTTTCATCTGTCATTATACGACTTAAATACATTGCAATCGCACGAGCATCTGCAATATTTTTCTTTTTCATTTTTCCTTTTAACATTGATGCATCTAAATTAAAATATTTGGATACAATGTCTATTATTTTGGCAACAGAGTTCGTTCTATATACTGTTTTTGGTACAAATTCTTGTAATGCTTCTTGTGCAATTTCAAGTGTAACGTCTTTTATATTGAATGCTGCTTTATAAGCAACAATTCTGATAACAGCTCCTTCTAAATTTCTTATGTCACTACCACAATTGTTTGCTATATAATCTATAACCAATTCATTAATATCTAAGTCAAAGTCATTGATCATTATTTTATTTTTTATAATATTTTTCTTTAACTCTAATTCAGGCGGATTAATTGATTCTGTTAATCCCCATCTAAATCTAGTTTTTAGCCTTTCTTCTAAATACTTATAATCATTAATTGATGTGTCGGAAGCAATAATAATTTGCTTTTCATTGTCATATAGTGTATTAAAGGTATTTGTAAATTCAATTTGTGATTTAGTAGCATTTTCTAAAAATTGAATATCATCAATCATCAATACATCTACATTTCTGTATTTATCTCTAAAAGCTTCTAAATAAGTTACATTATTATCAAATTTATTTTTAGCATTAATAATTGCTCTGTAATCATTTGTAAATTGTTCTGCAGTAATATATAAAACTTTCTTATCAGAATGAGTAACAATATAATTTCCAATTGCATGCATAAGATGTGTTTTACCAAGACCACTTTTAGCATATATAAAATATGGGTTGTAAAGTTTTCCTGGATTTTGAGCAACGGCAAGTGCAGTACCATATGCTAATCTATTAGATTCACCTACTACGAAAGTATCAAAAGTATATTTTTGATTAAAATTACTTATATATTTATAATTATTAATATTATTATTTATTGATTCATCATTATCTTTATTTAAAATATCATCTCTTTTTGCTTTTTTTTGTTCTAATTTACTTACATCTCTTTCAAAAATATATTCTATTTCACACGTATCATTAGTGATATCATCAATTAATTCTTGAATTATAGAAGTATAATTTTTAGTTATATTTTGTAAAAGTAACTCATTTGATGGAACAATAATTATCATTTTACTGTTTTCATATGAATATAGTTTTAAGTCTTTAAATAAATAATTATAAGACATTAATGAAACTTTAGTTTTAATTCTAGATAAAAATTCATTCCATATTTCATTTGAATCCATAATAATCATCCTTTCCAGCAAACTTTCTAATTTAATTATAAATCAACTATTTTTAATGTCAAACAAAAAAAATTATTACCATTTATATTAACAAGTTATAAACTATTTGTAAACATTTTTTTCTTTATTTTTCTTAAATAAATTGAGTTATCAACAATATCAACAATTTTACAATATTATATTATGTATATTTGTTAATAAAATGTTTGTAAGTTAACATAATTTTGTTAGTATAGTGTTGATAAGTTAACATAATTATAATGTTAAAATTAGTTAACATAATATAAACATTACAAGAAACATAAATAAAGATCTTTATATTATATAAAAATATTATAAATTCATATTATTATTGAATTTTTTATAAATAAAATAGATAAAAAAATATTAAATAATTAAAAATTTCATTTGAATCAAATAAAAGACACTTATTAACTAAATTAAAAAATTATGTGTTTTTTCAATAGAAAAATAAAAAAATATATAAATTTTTAAATATTATTGACAATTTATATCAATTATTATATAATCTAACTCAGTTGAAACGGAAATGGAGGTATTAAAGTGAAAAGAACATTCCAACCTAATAATAGAAAAAAAAGTAAAACTTCTGGTTTTTTAAATAGAAGTACAAAAGTATTAAAATCAAGAAGATCTAAAGGTAGAAAAGAATTAGCAAAATAAAAAATAATTACTTTTTAATGAGTAATTTTTTTTGTATAATAATATTGTTTAAAAGTGAGTGATTAAATGAATAAAAAATATATAATAAGAAAAAATGAAGAAATTCAAAAAATTTTGCAAAATTCAAAAAAAATAGTTAATAAATACTTTGTCATTTATTACTCTAAAAATAATTCAAATTATAATAGATATTGTATAAGTGTTGGCAAAAAAATTGGAAAAGCACATACTAGAAATTTATATAAAAGAAGAATAAAAGATATTTTATCTAAAAATGATATTAATTTGTCAATGGATTATGTTATAATATTAAGAGTTAATATTTTAAATTTAACTTATATTCAGATTAAAAATGAATTAGTTAAAGTCTTGAAGGGAGAAAATAAATGAGAAAAAAAATTATTATAATGCTTTTGATACTGTTTTCCTTAAGTGGATGTACAAAAAGATTTAATGTTGTTATTGATGAAAATAAAAATGAACAAAAATCATATGTTTCTAATATTCTTTGCAAGCCTGAAACAAAAGAATTAATAAAAATATATAAAGCTAATGATAAAAAATTAACTATAAAATATGAAGACCTGCCAAAATGTAGTAATTTAAAGATAAATTCGGGCGGTTATGAAGGATTGTGGACATCATTATTTGTAAAACCGTTAGCGTGGGTTATAGTTAAAGTAGGTTTGGTTGTTAAAAATTATGGTTTAGCTATTATGATTGTTGGATTGTTATTAAGATTATTAATGTTTCCAATATCTAAAAAGTCTACAAATATGAATGTAAATATGCAAAAAGCACAGAAAGATTTAACTAAATTAGAAAAAAAATATCAAGGTAAAGATGATAGAGATTCAATGATGGCAAAAAGTCAAGAAATGATGCTTATTTACAAAAAATATGATATTAATCCTTTTTCTAGTTGCCTATTTGCCTTTTTACAATTACCAATATTTTTTGCCTTTTTAGAAGCAGTTTATAGAGTACCTGCATTTTTTGAAAAAAACTTCTTAGTATTTAATTTAGGTACAACTCCATTAGAAGGAATAAAATCAGGTAACTATTGGTATATAATATTAGTAGCATTAATTATTTTAGCAACAATATTTTCATTTAAGAATATGAATATGTCCTCAAGTGAAGAACAGGCAAAACAAATGAAAATGATGAGTACTTTTATGATTGTATTTATATCATTTGTATCATTTGGATTACCGACATCAATTGCGTTATATTGGATAGTATCAAATGGATTTACAGTGATACAAAATTTGATATTAAAGAAAGGTAAGTTATAGTAGTATGGAAAAGTATAAGTTTCAAGCAAAAAGTAAAGATGATCTTCTAGATAAGGCATTAAATGAATTAAATGTAAAAGAAGAAGATGTATTTACAAAATGTTATGAAGAAAAAGGTGGTTTATTCAGTGGTAAAAAATATACTATTGAAGTTGTTAAATTAACAGATATTGCAGAAACAGGAAGAGATATTATTTTAGAATTATTAAATGCATTAAATATTCAAGCAAATGTAGAAACAAAAATAAGAGACAGAAGAATAAAATATGAAATATTTTCAAAAAATAATTCATTATTAATTGGAAAAAAAGGACATATTTTAAATTCAATTCAAACATATGTAAGACAAGCACTATATACAATGTTAGATATATATATTGACTTAACAATAGATGTAGAAAAATATAGACAAAAACAAGATTATTTTTTAGAAAAAAATGCAAAAAAAATAGCAAGAGAAGTAACTTTGTCAAAAATAGACATAAAATTAGATCCTATGAATGCTTATGATAGAAAAATAGTTCATTCTGCTTTACAAAACTTCAAGTACATAAAGACTGAAAGTGAAGGAAAAGAACCAAATAGATGCGTTGTAATTAAGTATGTTGAAAATAAAGAGTAAAATTAAATTACTCTTTTGTTTTACAATTAATTACTATTATGGTATAATCTTGTGGAAAGAAAGGGACTATTATGAAGGATACAATTTGTGCTGTAGCAACTTTAGTTGGAGAAAGTTCTATAAACGTTATAAGAGTAAGTGGAAATGAATCAATTAATATAGTAAATAAAATATTTGATAAAGATCTAAGCAAAAAATCTAGTCATACAATAACATATGGATTTATTATTGAAAATAATGAAAAAATAGATGAAGTTTTGGTAAGTATATTTAAAGCACCAAAAAGTTTTACCACCGAAGATATAGTTGAAATAAATGTTCATGGAGGAAATATATCAGTTAATAAAGTAATGGAATTATTAATATCAAATGGCGCTAGATTGGCAGAACCAGGTGAATTTTTAAAAAGAGCATTTTTAAATGGTAGAATAGATTTAACTCAAGCAGAAGCGGTAGGAGATTTAATAAATGCTCAAACTGAAGGTTCTAGAAAAATGGCTTTAAAAGGAATAGATAAAACAATTTTTAATAAGATTTCTGATTTAAAGCAAAAAATATTATCTTTAATAGCAAATATTGAAGTTAATATTGATTATCCTGAATATGAAGATGCTATAATTGTAACTAAAAATTTAATAGAAGAAAATATTAATATAGTAAAATCTTCTATAAGTGATTTATTAAAAAATAGTAAAAAAGGTTTATTGATTAAAAATGGACTTAAAATAGCAATAGTAGGTAAACCAAATGTGGGGAAAAGTAGTTTATTAAATTTATTATTAAATGAAGACAAAGCGATTGTTACCAACATAAAAGGAACTACAAGAGATATAGTAGAAGGCAATTTATTAATTGATGGAGTAAAAATTGACATATTAGATACAGCAGGAATACGTGAGACTAATGATGTTGTAGAATCAATTGGTGTAAAGAAAAGTATAGAAGCAATAAATGCATCTGATTTAATATTATTTGTTATAGATAGTGAAATTGGTTTTGATAAAGAAGATGAAACAATATTAAAACAAATAAAAGACAAAAATATTTTGGTTATTTATAATAAAAAAGACAAAAATAATAATTATAAATATGGAAAATTATCAAAATATAGTTATATTAATATTTCAACATTCGATAAAGAATGTGTTGAAGAATTACGAAAAAAAATATCTGAAATATTTGATTTAAAATCAATATGTGAATCTAATTATACTTATATTACAAATGCAAGACAAATAGGTTTACTTAATAATTCAATGCAAATAATTTTCGAGATAGAAACCGCATTAGAGATGAATTATGAAATTGACATGATTGAAATAGATTTAAAAAGATTATGGAATACATTATCAAGTATAACTGGTGAAGTAAATGATGATGATTTATTAAATGAAATATTTAGTAAATTTTGTTTAGGAAAGTAGATGATATAAATGAAGTATGATGTAATAGTAGTAGGTGGAGGACATGCTGGATGTGAAGCAGCGTCTGTAAGCGCTAAAATGGGTAAAAAAACATTGTTAATTACAATTAATATTAATAATATAGCTGATATGCCATGTAATCCATCTATAGGAGGTTCAGCCAAAGGAATAGTTGTTAGAGAAATTGACGCTTTGGGTGGTCAAATGGGATATTGTGCAGATAGAACTCATTTACAAATTAAAATGTTGAATGTTAAAAAAGGTCCAGGTGTTAGATCATTAAGAGCACAAGGATGTAAAGTAAATTATCCAAAAGAGATGTTAAATCAACTTAAAAAATTAGAAAATTTAACAATAAAAGAAGATATAGTCAAAGAATTACTAGTCGAAAATAAAAAAGTATATGGAATATTAACTGAATCCGGAGAAAAAATATATAGCAAAGTTGTAATATTAACGACAGGAACATATTTAAATTCTGATATAATGTGTGGTCACGAAAAATATAAAGGTGGTCCACATGGTGAAAAAAATTCCATGTATTTAAGTACATTTTTAAAAAACAATGGAATTAATATAATTAGACTTAAAACAGGGACTCCGCCACGTATTTTAAAAAGTAGTATCAACTTTGATGAGGTTAAAATAGAAAATGGTGATAACAATTTATTAACATTCAGTAATTTTTATAATGCAACATATCTTATTGATAAACAAGTTCCATGTTATTTAACTTATACTAATAAGGAGACACATAAAATTATAATGGATAATTTAGATAAATGTGCTTTGTATAGCGGAATGATTAAAGGAATTGGACCAAGATATTGCCCGTCTATAGAAGATAAAGTAGTAAAATTTAATGATAAAGAAAGACATCAAATATTTTTAGAACCAGAAAGAAGTGACGATATAGAATACTATGTAGGTGGTTTTTCGACAACTATGCCACATGAAATTCAAGAAAAACTATTAAAAACTATCGATGGTCTTCATAATGTAAAAATTACTAAATATGGTTATGCAATTGAATATGATGCTATAGATCCATTACAATTAAAAATGAATTTAGAAAATAAAATATTAGAAAACTTATTCACAGCTGGTCAAATTAATGGTACGAGTGGTTATGAAGAAGCAGCAGCACAAGGTTTAATGGCTGGTATTAATGCTGTTTTAAAAATAGATAATAAAGAACCTTTTATTTTAAAAAGAAATGAAGCATATATTGGGGTTTTAATAGATGATTTAATAAATAAAGGAATAACTGAACCATATAGATTATTAACATCAAGAGCTGAATTTAGATTGTTACTAAGACATGATAATGCTATGATTAGATTAACAAAATATGCTGAAAAATATAATTTACTTAATGATTTTGAAAGAAATAAATATCACGAAACACTTAGTGAAATAGAAAAATTAAAAAAATATTTAAATACAACTTATGTTACCCCTAAGGAAATTGAATCATTTTTAGAACAACATAATTCATCAAAAATATATAAAAAATTATTATTAAGCGATATAATAAAAAGACCAGAAATAGATGCTAAGGAGTTATTACAATTTGAAAATGAAATTTATGATGAAAATGTTATTGAAATAGTTCAAACTGAAATAAAATATAAAGGTTATATTGATAAAACAATAAATGAAGTTGAAAAAATGTTAAAATTAGAAAATAAAAAAATACCTAATGATATTAATTATGATAAAGTACCAAATATTGCTACAGAAGCTAGACAAAAATTCACTAAAATAAGACCATTAACTATAGGACAAGCATCAAGAATTAGTGGTGTAAATCCAGCGGATATAACAATGCTATTGGTATATTTAAAAAAGGAATATAATCATGACTAAAGAAGAATTTATTAATTATTGTAGAGAATTAGGAGTTAATATAACTGATGAACTTTATATTATGCTTAATAAATATTATGAATTGTTAGTTGAATGGAATAAGAAGTTTAATATGACTAGTATATTGGATAAAAAACAAGTTTTCTTATTACATTTTTATGATTCAATATGTTTAAATAAAGTTATAGATTTAAATAAAGAATGTTCATTATGTGATTTTGGTACAGGTGCAGGTTTTCCTGGTATGGTGATTGCAATATTATTTAATAAAGTAAATGTAACACTAATAGAATCAAATCAAAAAAAATGTAAATTTTTAGAATATATAAAAAAAGAATTTAATCTAAAAAATGTAAATGTAATATGTTCAAGAATTGAAGTATTTGGAGTTGAAAATAGAGAAATTTTTGATTATGTAACTTGTAGAGCAGTAACATCATTACCAATAATAATAGAATTATCTACGAGCACATTAAAAGTGAATGGTTATTTAGCACCATTAAAAGCAGATTGCAGTGATGAAATTGAAAAATTTAAACTATCTGAACTATTAAAAAACTTCAATTTAGAATTAATTAAAGTTAACAATTACAATTTACCCATACAAAACGCTAATAGAATGATTCCTTTGTTCAAGAAGACAGCAATCACATCAAAAAAATATCCAAGTAATTATAGTACTATTGTAAAAAAATATAAAAAAAAGTAAAATGGTATTTTTACTGTTGATTATATGTAAAAAATCAATTAAAATATATATATAATAGGGGAAAAGAGGAAAAAGGATGGAAGAAAAAGATAAAATAATTTATGTTTCAGTAGATGATATAATTCCGAATAGATTTCAACCAAGACTAGCTTTTGATGAAAAAGAATTAAACAGTTTGTCTGAATCTATTAAAAAATATGGTGTTATCCAACCAATTGTATTAAGAAAAATTGGTGAAAAATATGAAATAATAGCAGGTGAAAGAAGATATAAAGCTTCTCTTTTAGCGGGTTTAATGAAAATACCAGCTATAATAAACCAAACGGATGATAACACAAGTGCTGAAATAGCATTATTGGAGAATCTTCAAAGAAAAAATTTAACAGTAATAGAGGAATCACAATCATATAAAAAATTATTAGATAGAGGTTTTACCCAAGATGAAATAGCAAATAAATTAGGGGTTAGTCAATCATCTATAGCTAATAAATTAAGACTTTTAAATTTGCCTAAAGAAGTTCAAGAAGCTTTATTATATAACAAAATTTCTGAACGTCATGCAAGAAGTTTACTATCATTAAATAATAAAGAAAAACAAATTCAATTATTAAACAAAATAATTAATGAAAAATTAACTGTTAAACAAACCGAAGAAGAAATAAGTGATATATTAAATAACAAAACAAACTTTAATTTTGAAACTAATGATCCAACAACTACTAATAATAAAAGTGATAAATCTGTTCAAGAATTTTTAAATATAGATGTTCCAGAAGTAATAAGTATTGGTCAAGAAATTGAAAATGATATACCAGAAAATAGTCACAATCAAATAGAAATGAAAAATATTGAATCTAATTCTCTATCGATAAACCCTTTCCAAGAAAATTTTATGGATAAGATAAAAGAAATAAATGAAATTAGTAGTCAAGAAATATCACCTGATATGGAAAGTAAAATAGAAAAGTTAGAATTAGAAACTAGGCCAAATTTAATAGAAAATAATGATACTAGTATTTTTAATAGTTCTAGTAATAATGCTCAAATTCAAATGAAAGAGAATGATGAATCTGATAATTCTGCTAGTAATAAACAACTAAGTTTGCCAAAAGTGATTGAAAAAATAAGAAATCTAATTACAGAATTAAACTATGATAATAATGTTATTTCTACTAGTGAAGTGGATTTATCTGATCAATATCAAATAGTAATTAATATAAAAAAAGAGTAGGAAAAAATAATTTTCTTACTTTTTGTTTACACTTTTAAGTTAAATTATTTTGAATATTTTTTTTATAATGATATAATTATTATAGAAATATAGAAAAGAGGTATGTATATGGGTTTAATTAAAGCTCTTACTGGAGCAACTTCTACAGCATTAGGAGATCAATTTAAAGAATTTGTTAATTGTCCTACCATAGAGAAAAATGTTTTAATACAAAGAGGAATTGTTACACATGGTAAAGGAAATACTAATCCTTCTGAAGGAATAATTTCTAATGGTAGTACAATTGTTGTACCACAAGGTATGGCTATGATGATCATAGAAAATGGTGAAATTAAAGAATTTACAGCAGATGCTGGTACGTTTTATTTTGATACAAGTAGTGAACCGAGTATATTTACAGGAGGACTTGGTAAAGGTATAATTGATACCTTTAAAACAATAGGCAAAAGGTTTACTTATGGAGGGCAAACTGCTAAGGATCAAAGAGTTTATTACGTTAATTTATTAACAATAACAGGAAATAAATTTGGTTCTCCTCAACCAAAAAAAATTACTGATGAAAAATATGGTATGTTAGAAGTAACTTTTTTTGGAGAATTCGCATTTAAAGTAGTTGATCCAATATTATTAGTAAATAGTGTTATAGGTGCTAATCCTCAAGATACTATTACTTATGAAGAAATTATAGGTAGTCAATTACAATCAAAATTTGTTGAAAAAGTTACGCAAGCAATATCAGTAGTAATGAGAAAAAATAAGGTTTCATTTGGTGATATAGGAATGTATAATAGTGATATATCAGATGAAATGAATGTTTGTTTAGATGAAAGTTGGAAACAAAAATATGGTTTAGAAGTAACAGATGTTGCTTTAGGTGATATTAATCTAACAGATGATTCAATGAAGAAAGTAAATAAAGTTGATGAAGCAACTATTTTCTCAAATAAAAATTTACAATCTGGACTTATGGCTTCAGCATCAGCGGATGCTTTAAGAAATGCTTCTAGTAATGAAAATGGTTCTATGATGGGATTCATGGGTATGAATATGGCTAGTTCAGCAGCAGGAAGTATGATGGGAGTAGCAAATGAAGGTTCTGATGTGGAAGGATATAAACCGGAAACTAATCAACCCGAAATAGGTACAATATTTAATAATAAAAAAGAAAAAACTACAGAAAATAAAGAAAAAGTAACTTGTCCTAAATGTAAGGCAGAGGTTAATGGTGCATATTGTAGTCAATGCGGAACTAAAATAGAGTAAAAAATAAAAGATTATTGATTAACTCTTAAGTTTATCATTAATCTTTTTTATTTTGATATTTTTTCATATAAATCGACATAATTATAACTAGGTTCTGTTCCTTTTTCATAAAAACAAAGAAAACCATTTTTTTCGGAAATACCACTTATTGGATTAATTTCTTCACCAGTAATACCATTTGGTATTTCGTACCATTCAGGTTTATTATTGATTGATGTTATTGTTTTAGACCAAATTTTTTTTGTGATTTTTGATTCGTTATTTTTAATTTTATTATCGTTATCATTTCCTGCCCAAACCATAACCAAATAATTTTTATCGTAACCAATGGTCCAATAATCATAAGATGTGCTTCCACTTTTAATAGCATATTTACCATTTAAATCACTAGAAATAGATAGTAATGTAGGAGAAGTGTAATTTACCATTTTATAATTATAAGTAGAGGTTAATAAACTGTTCAAAATATATACGTATTTTTTATTTAATAATTCTTCATTATTATATTTATATTCATATAAAACTTTCCCGTTTTTATTTGTTATTTTCTCAATTAGATGTGGTGTTTCATGTTTGCCTTCATTAGCAAGAGTAATGTACCCATTACTATAATCTAACATATTTATTTCAGTTGTACCAAGTGCAGAAGAAGCTACCTCTTTAATTGGTGTATTTATTCTTATTCTTTTTGCTAATTTACTCAGTGTGTCCTTACCTAAAAAAAGATGAGTTTTAATAGCGTAAATATTATCCGAATAAGCAATAGCTGCTAACATAGAAATATTTTTATTAGCATAAATATTATTAGCATTTTTGGGTGAATATGTTTCTTTACCAAGATTGAACGTAGTTCTTTCGCTTAAAAATGTACTAGAAGGAGTAAAACCATTTTCTAAAGCAGAATAGTAAATAAAAGGTTTAATAGTAGAACCAATTTGTCTTTCAGATTTAGTAGCCCTATTAAATTGAGATTTAGAATAATCTTTACCACCAATCAAAGCGACTACTTTTCCAGTTTTTGGTTCTACTACAATAGATGCTACTTGCATAGTAGTTGATTGCATTTCCTCATCAATAGATTTTTCTAAACTTTTTTGCGCATTTTTATCTAAATTAGTATAAATATTAAGTTCATCCATATCTAACATTGATTTTGAAATTTCTTTAATATTTCTCATTTCATCAATAATTGCATCTTTATAATAATAAATACTTGATAATTCTACTTTATCATTTTTTCCATAAAAATTTATTTTTTCGTTATATATTTTATTCATTTCTTTTTTTGTTATATATCCATTTTTAACCATACTTTCTAATACAGCATATTGTCTTTTTTTTGCATTTTTAAAATTAGATATAGGATTATAATAATTAGGGCTCTTTGGAATGCCGACCAATAAAGATGCTTCTGATTTTGTTAAATTTTTTGGTTCTTTATTAAAATAATATTTACTAGCATCTTTAATTCCATAATTACCTCCGCCAAAGTCAATTGCATTTAAATAACCTTCTAATATTTCATTTTTTGAAAAATGAGTTTCTAATTCTAATGTTAAAAAAGCTTCTTCTATTTTTCTTTTCCAAGTTTTTTCGAATGTTAAATATAAATTTTTAATATATTGTTGTGAAATAGTAGAAGCACCTTGTTTAATTTCACCACTTTTAATATTAATTAGCATTGCTTTAGCAATTCTTGGATAGTCAAAGCCTCTATGATTATAAAAATTTTTATCTTCTATAGAAACGATAGCATTTTTAGTAAAATTTGTGATTTCATTAAGTTTAGCATAATCATTATTTAAGTTTTCACTAAAAATATCTTCACCATTAGAATCATAATAAACAATATTTTTACTTGTATTAATTTGAAACTTAGGTGTGATAAAAGCATACACATTAAAACTTAAATAAACTATAATAAAAGTAAAAAATAAGAATATAAATATTTTAGTTATTAGTATAATTTTTTTCATATATATTACCCTAATAATTAGTATGTAAAATAAATGAGCAAAAAATACTTGATTTATTAAAAAAAATAAGTATAATGAAACTGGAATGAAATTATGTCTTAAGGAGGACGAAATATAAAATGAAATTTAAAACAGTTAATAAAGAAGATTTAGAAACAATGTCTTTTGATGATATAGCTTACGTTATATTAAAAGAAAAAGGCAAAAAAATGAAAATAAATGATATATTTAAAATAATTTGTGATACATTATGCTTAGGTGATGCTGCATTTGAAAATCAGATTGGAGATTTTTTTACATTATTAGCAACAGAAAAAAGATTTATTCAATTAGAAAAAGGATATTGGGATTTAAGAGAAAATCATACATCTGAAGTTAATATAAGTGATTTAGAGGACGAGTTTGATGATGATATAATATCAGAAGAAGAAAAAGATGAAGTATATGAAGATAATGATTACTATGATGATATTGATGATATGGACGATGATAAACCAGATGATGATTTAAAAGACCTAGTAATTGTTGATGAAAACTATGATGAGTCTGAATTATAGGTAATCTTTTAGAAATATTAGAAAAGGAGAAAATATGAAAGAAAGATTAGAAATAATACAAGAAAGATATAATCACTTATGTGATGAATTATTAAAACCAGAAGTGTATGAAGATTATAAAAAAATGCAAACTATTTCTAAAGAAAAAAATGCAATAGAAAATGTTGTTATTACCTATAAAAAATACAATCAAATTCTTCAAGATATAGATGCAGCAAAAGAGATGAGTCATGATGAAGAAATGAAAGAGTTTGCGTTAGAAGAATTAGAGAAATTAAATAATAGTAAAATTGATTTAGAAAGAAAATTAAAAGTTTTACTTTTACCAAAAGATCCAAATGATGAAAAGAATGTAATTGTAGAAATAAGAGGAGCAGCTGGTGGAGATGAAGCAAATATATTTGCTGGAGACCTATTTAGAATGTATAGTAAATATGCTGAACATCAAGGATGGAAACTAGAAATTACACATGAAGTTCAAGGCGAAAGTGGAGGTTATTCCCAAATTGAATTCATGTTAAGTGGAGAAGCAGTTTATTCTAAAATGAAATATGAAAGTGGTGCTCATAGAGTACAAAGAGTACCTGAGACTGAATCACAGGGACGAGTTCATACAAGTACAGCAACTGTATTAGTAATGCCAGAAGCAGAGGAAATAGATTTGGAAATAAAAGACAGCGATATTAGAGTGGATATTACTAGAAGTAGTGGAGCAGGAGGTCAATGCGTAAATACAACAGATTCTGCTGTAAGACTTACACATATACCGACTAATATAGTGGTTTATTGTCAAGTTGAAAGAAGTCAAATTAAGAATAAAGAAAAAGCTATGCAAATACTTAAAACTAGACTTTATGATTTAAAGCAACGTGAACAAGAAGAAAAATTAGGAAATGAAAGAAGAAGTAAAATAGGAACTGGAGATAGAGCAGAAAAAATTAGAACATATAATTATCCACAAAACAGATTAACTGATCATAGAATTAATTATACAGTAATGCATTTGGATAAAATAATGGAAGGTGATTTGGAAGATTTAATAGAAGCTTTAATTGCTGAAGATGAAAGAATGAGATTGGAATCAGATGCTGAATAAAATTTTAAAATTAGGTATTTCTAAAAGAGAAGCAGAGGAATTATTAAAAGTAAGTAAAAATATTGATAAAGATTATCAACAATTACTATTAGGTTATCCAATTCAATATTTAATAGGATATGTAAATTTTTATGGTAATAAAATAATTGTTAATAAAAATGTTTTAATTCCAAGGTATGAGACAGAATATTTAGTTGAAAAAACAATAACTTATATTAAAAAAGTATTTAATAGAAAAGTTAAAATATTAGATCTTTGTAGTGGAAGCGGTGCGATTGGAATCACTATAAAAAAAGAACTTGATTGTGATGTTGTAATTAGTGATATTTCAAATGAAGCATTAAAAATTGCAAAAGAAAACTGTAATATGAACAATGTCGATATTAAAATAATACAAAGTGATTTATTAAATAATATTAACGAACAATTTGATATTATTATAAGTAATCCACCATATATAAACAAAAATATGAAAATAATGAAAACTGTGTATGATTATGAACCTCATTTAGCTTTATTTGCTGAAGAAGAGGGTTTATATTATTATAGAAATATTTTTGAACAAATAAAAAAGAATTTAAATAAGAAATATATTTTAGCATTTGAGATAGGATTTGAACAAAAAGATAAATTAAATATTTTAGCAAAAGAACATTTTAATGACTGTAAAATAATTTTTGAAAAAGATTTAAATGAAAAATATAGATATTTATTTATAATAAATGAATAAAATATGAAATAAAAGACCAATACTTATATGAAAGGTTGGTTTTTTAATGAAAAAAATAGTTATAATTATAGGTATTTTATTTATAATACTAATTAATTATGAAAAACAAGATTATTTAGTGAATGATAGCATTAGATTTAGAGTAATCTCAAATAGTGATTCTGCAAAAGATGTATTAATAAAACAAAAGGTGAGTAGAAAAATTTCTAATATTATTTTTGATAAAGGTAATTCTAAAGATGATGTAAGAAAGAACATTTTAAAAAATATCAGTAAAATTGAAAAAGAAGTAGATCAAGTTTTAACTGATAATGATTATGATAATAAATTTAATATAAATTATGGTTACAATTATTTTCCAGAAAAAGAGTATAATGGAAGAACATTAGAAGCAGGAAATTATGAATCATTGGTTGTTACAATTGGAAAAGGTGATGGTAATAATTATTGGTGTATTTTGTATCCACCACTATGTATGATAAACGAAGATGATAGTGTGGGTAATAAAATAAAATATAAATTTAAGTTAATAGAATATATTAAAAACATATTATAAATGTAAATATATTATAAAAAGTGCATAATTCATTGATAAAAATTTAATTTAATAGTATATTATTAGTAGAGAAAGAAAGGTGAATTATGACAAAAATAACAATCGAGGGAAATAATTTACTTTCTGGTGAAATAAAGATTAGCGGTGCTAAAAACAGTGCTGTAGCATTGATTCCAGCTGCTGTTCTTTCAAAAGAAAAAAGTATCATATATAATGTTCCAGAAATAAAAGATATAGAATATTTAATAAAAATAATGGAATTATTAGATTGTAAAATCGAACATAAAAACAATACTTTATATATAGATTCAAGTAACTTAAAAAATAAACCTATACCAGAAGATTTAAGTGTTCAAATGAGAGCTTCATATTATTTTATGGGTGCGCTATTAGCAAAATTTGGTAAAGTAGAAATGTCATTTCCTGGTGGATGCAATATTGGTGCTAGACCAATAGATATACATATTAAAGGATTTGAACAACTAGGAGCGAAAGTTGAAATTATAAAAAATAGATACATTATTACTGCTGATAAATTGATAGGTAAAAAAATATATTTTGATTTTCCGAGCGTAGGTGCTACTATAAACATAATGTTAGCCGCTATAGGAGCAGAAGGTACAACAATTATAGAAAATGCTGCAATGGAACCTGAAATAGTTAATGTCGCTTCATTTTTAATTAATATGGGTGTCAAAATCAGAGGAGCAGGTACAAAAAGAATCGAAATTGAGGGAACACGTAAATTAAATAACGGTATTTGTGAAGTTTTCTCTGATAGAATAGAATGTGGAACTTATATTATAATAGGAGCGCTTTTAGGTAAAAATTTAACAATAAAAGGAGTTATAAAAGAGCATTTAGAAGCATTTTTAATGAAATTAAAAGAAGTAGGTGTAAAATATAGTATAAATGGTGATACATTAATTATTTCTAAAACAGAGAATTTAAAACCTACATATATTAAAACATTAGTTTTTCCTGGTTTTCCAACAGATTTACAGCAACCATTTACAACTTTATTAACACAAGCAACAGGAATGTCAATAATAGAAGAAACAATTTATGAAAATCGTTTCAAAAATACATACGATCTTAATAGAATGGGTGCAATTACTAATATTATTTCATTAAATAAGCTTGAGATTAAAGGTCCAAGAAAATTACATGGCACTAATGTAATAGCAACAGATTTAAGAGGTGGAGCATCTTTACTGATAGCTGCTTTAATAGCAGAAGGTACAACTGAGATAGAAAATAGTGATGTTATTTTAAGAGGATACAGTGATGTAATTAAAAAGTTAGAAAATGTGGGTGCTAAAATAAAAATAACTGAGTAATATTTAATAGGTGAACAATATGAAAAATAAAATCTTAGTTATTTTTTTAATTGTATTAATTTTTTCAATTTTAATTTATAAAATAACAATAAGTAGTAAAATAAATATATTAATTTTAGGTGATAAATATTTTTTAAATTCAAATTTTAAAACCTACGATACTTTTTTAAAAGATAAATATTATAATGTTAACAATTTGTTAACAGAAGAAAATGATACTTATAAAAATATAGAAGACAAAATAGAAAGTAATTATAGCATTAAAATAAAAAATAAAAAAATGTATTTAAGTCAAGAAATATCTAAAGCAAACTATATTATTATAAGTGCTAATAATAAGCAATATAATGAAAAATGCAATAAAAGTAAAAAAATAACTAATTATTATATTAATAAAACAAATACTGAAATAAAGTCACTAATATATATTATAAATAAAATTTCTTCTTCTAAAATAATTATAATGGATAATTCTTGTTCAAATAATGACGAAAATTATACACATATTAAATTAAAACAAGATATAAATAATACAAAAAGTAAACTTTCATTAAAAGATAATTATTTTATTTTTACAAAATTAGTTAATAAAATAGAAGAAAAAAATTAATTACACTTGATTTATTTATAAAAAGCATGTATAATACCAAATGAAGTTATTTCTATAACTATTAATAAGTTATGGCGAGGAGGATAAAAATGAAAAAGGGAATACATCCAGTGCAAAAAGTATGTAAAGTTAAATGTGCTTGTGGAAATGAATTTGAAGTAAAATCTTCTAAAGAAGAAATTCAATTAGAATCTTGTAATAAATGTCATTCATTCTATACAGGTAAATTTAAAACTGTAAAAACAGGAAATGTACAAAAATTCAAAGACAAATATGGAATCACTGATTAATAGTGATTTTTTATTTAATGATAAAGAGGTTTTTATGATAATTAATAATCAAGAAATAAATATAAAAAATCTTTTTGATGAAAGATATATGCATAAAGAAATAGGAAATGGGATTTTTTTAAATGAGTATCAAATTCAAATATTATTAAAATATAAAATAGATCCTTATAAGTGTGTATCACTTAAAAATTTAATGTTTGAAATTGAGGATGTTTTATTAGAAGATGATTTTGAAGATTTAGAAAATATTGCAGCTGAAATAGCTGAATTTAATTATTATTCAAATACTAACAAATAATTAACACTTAAAATTACTATATGGACATAAAAATTTCACTAAAAATTCACAATGTGTTATTATATTTATTGCAGAGGTGATTTAATGAAAGTATTAATAGTAGATGATGAAAAATTAATAAGAGATGTTATAAAAGAATATTGTTTAGGAAATAAATACGAAGTTATTGAAGCAGATAATGGTTTAGACGCTATTAAACTAGCATCAGAAGCTGATATCATAGTAATGGATATAATGATGCCTAAAATGGATGGTTTTACAGCATACAAAGAGATAAAAGAAAAATATAATACACCAACTATTATATTATCAGCAAGAGGAGAAGAATACGATAAACTAGCCGGTTTTGATTTAGGAATAGATGATTATATGACTAAACCATTTAGTCCAAAAGAATTGTTAGCAAGAATTAATGCTATAATTAAAAGATATAAAAGAGATGAAAATATTTTTGAATATAAAGGGCTTAAAGTAGATTATTTAGGTCATTGTGTTTATATAGATGATAAAGAAATTAATTTAACTCCAAAAGAATATGATTTATTAGTATATTTCATAAATAATAAGGGAATTGCATTATCTAGAGAACAATTATTAAATAATATATGGAACTATGACTATTTTGGTAATGATAGAACTATAGATACTCATATTAAAATGCTAAGAAATAATTTAAAAGAATATAGAAATCTAATAATAACTGTTAGAGGAATGGGGTATAAATTTGATTATAAATAATCCAAAGATAAGAAATACAGTTTTAGCATTTTTTATAACGTTTTCTTGCATAATATTATTGTTATTATTTATAATGCAAATAGGTTTATTAAAACAATATTATGAAATATATCAAACTAAAAAATTAAATAAAATTACGGAAGAAATATTATCAAAAGAAGTAATAGATAATAAATATTTAGAAGATTTATCATATGAAAATGGTATATGTATGGCAATATTTTCTAATGATAACACAGTTACTGTAGCAAATTCTTACAATAGAGGATGTGTTATAGGAGATAATAAAGCTGATTTAACTTTTATAAATAAATTTATTGAGAGTGGGAAGTCTGAAGATCAGACAATTATAAAAGCATATAGGTTTAAAAATAATACGTTACTCAAAGGAATTAAATTAGATAATGATCTTTATATATTTTTAAATGCACCAATACAACCATTAGATACATCATTAACATTAATAAAAAGTCAGTATATTTATATAGTTGTAGCTATGCTGATAATTGCTATTCTAATTAGTTCTTTAATTTCAAAAATATTAACAGATCCTATTGTAAAAATAAGTGACTCAGCTAATAAATTAGCAAAAGGTGATTTTGATGTTTCATTTAATACAACCAGTAACATTAAAGAAATTAAAAATCTTTCTGAAACGTTAGAAAGAGCAAAAAATGAGCTTTCTAAAACAGATAGTCTAAGAAAAGATTTAATGGCAAATGTTGGTCATGATTTAAAAACACCATTAACAATGATAAAGGCGTATGCAGAAATGACTAGAGATATTACACAAACTAAAGAAAAAAAACAAGAAAATATGAATATAATAATTGAAGAAACAGATAGATTAACATTGCTAGTAAATGATATATTGAATTTATCTAAATTACAATCTAAAACATATGAATTAAAGTTAGAAGAATTTGATATTAATGAATTAATAAAATCTATCATAAAAAGGTATAAAATATTAATAAAAGATGAAAAATATAAATTTATATATGAAAATAAAAAATCAGTTATTGTTAAAGCAGACAAGACAAGAATAGAGCAAGTAATATATAATTTAATTAATAATGCTGTTAATTATACAGGGGAAGATAAAAAAGTATATATTAATTTAAAAGAAGAGAAAAAATATGTTAGAATTGAAATAATTGATACAGGTAAAGGCATTGATGAAAAAGATATAAAATATATTTGGAATAAATATTATCATAGCGAATTAAAGCATAGGAGAAATGCATATGGTACAGGATTAGGTTTATCTATTGTAAAAACAATATTAGAAACACATGGATATAAATATGGTGTAAATAGTAGTAAAGGAAATGGAACAATGTTTTATTTTGAAATAAATAGAAAAAACAATTAAATGATGGTATAATTATTTCATACATAAGGAGTAAACATGAATAAATATATATGTAAATGTGGTTATGAAATTGAATCTGAAAAATTAACTGAAAATTATTCTTGTCCAAAATGTGGAGCAAGTAGTAATAGCTTTGAAAAATCAGAAAAACTAGTAGATGTTATTGATTCGATGCTTGAAGAAGTAACAGAAAAAGAAACTCAAAAAATAATTAATGATGATGTAGAAGATAAAAAAGTAAAAATTGATCCATATAATCCTGCAATTGTGAGAATTCCTGAAAAATGTATTAATTGTGGTCAATGTAAGAAAACATGTGAAAATATAGTTAATTTGAAATATGATATAAGAAAATGTAAAAATCCTATTTGTTTGGGTTGTGGTCAATGTTTGTTAAACTGTCCAACAGGTGCTATTATGCCTAGATATTGTTATCATGACGTTAAAAGAACAATAGTTTCAAATGATAAAATAGTTGTAGGTATTATTGCTCCTGCTGTAAGAGTAGCATTAGGGGAAGCGTTTAATTTGAATCCTGGAGACAATGTAGAGAAAAAAATAGTTACGGCACTAAAAAAATTAGGTTTCGATTATGTTTTTGATACAGCATTTGGTGCAGATTTGACAATAATGGAAGAAGTAACTGAATTTGCAAAACGATTAAAAGAAGGACTTGCCTTACCTCAGTTTACTAGTTGTTGTCCTGCTTGGGTTAAATATGCCGAGATATATCATCCTGAATTATTAGAAAATTTATCAACTTGCAAAAGTCCAATTGGTATGCAATGCTCAATAATTAAAACTTATTTTGCCGAAGTAAAAAACTTTGAATCTTCAAAAATAGTTACCGTTGCAATTGCACCATGTACTTCAAAAAAAATGGAAGCTAAGGAATATACGCCTAATATTGATTATGTTATGACTACCAGTGAATTGGCAATATATTTAAAAGAAGAAGAAATTAATTTATCCTCTTTAGAAGAAAATGAATATGATAGTATTTTAGGTGACAGCAGTGGAGCAGGTGTAATATTTGGCAATACTGGTGGAGTTACAGAATCAGCAATAAGAACACTATATAGAATGTTAACTAATGAAAATCTAAAAAAAGAAGATTTAACTTTCAATGACTTACGAGGATTTAAAGGAATAAAAGAAGCAACTGTAAAAATAAATAAATATGTTATTAAAGTTGCAGTTGTTCAACAAATGGAGAATTTGGAAGCAATTCTTAAGGATGACTATTATAAAAAATTCCATTTTATAGAAGTTATGAACTGTAAAGGTGGATGCATAGGTGGTGGTGGACAACCATTGTGTGCTATTCCAAAACTAGAAGAAGTAAAACAGCAAAGAGCAGAAGGACTTTATAAAATCGATCAAAAAAGAGCAAATAAATTTGCTCATAACAATAAAGAACTTAAGCTTTTATATAAAAATTATCTTAAAAATCCATTAGGGGAAAAAAGTATGACCTTGTTACATACAACATTTATTGATAAAAGTAGCTTATTAAATGAAAAAAAATAATTTTTTTCATTTTTTTTAAAAAAAAGTATTGACATAAATTAAATATATATGGTAATATATATTTGTCCAATATAATAATTGAGAAGCCTCATAAAATTATAGTATTAATATTTATTTATTATTTATTAATATTATATAGAGTATAAGTCAATTAATAGTGAAAAAATTCTAATTTTATTTCACATATTGTATTTGATATTTTCGTTATTATTAATCAATTATATGTTTTTAATTAATATTAACTTATTGATTATTTATGTATTTATCTTATTAATAATAATTTATATCTTAATACTTGATGTTGAAATATATATCTTATTAAAAATAAGATTTAGAATCCTAATCTACTAAGGACAAATGATATATCGTTGAGAAAGTAAAACTCAAAAAGATTAGAAATTAAGCTAAATACTGATAATATTTAGAAGTATTTATATTAAAGTAATATTTAATATAAATGATTCTTAATTTATTTTCGTGAAACTCGGAGCAAAGTATGTTTTATCAGAACACTTTGCTTTTTGTGTATTAAAAAGGAGGACAAATGAGATTCAAAGTTATGTTCAGTGTAACTACAATAATGGTATTATTCTTATTATTTTATCCACAGACGGGTTATTTAAGCAAATATGAAAATAAAATTACAGTTGATTATCGTGAATTAAATTTAACAAATAATTGTATTTGGGAATATAAATTATCAAATGATAATATTAAATTAGTAAATTCAAACGAGAATATATGGACATATAAACTAGTTAAAAATGGTAAAACAACTTTGAATTATTATTGTAAAGACAAAAGCGATAAAAGTATTTATACAATTACATATAACTTAAAAGTAAAAAATAATTATATTTATTGGTTAACAGGTAATGGTACTGGATTAGTTGATTTTCCAAATTTGTATTAAATATACATAAATTTATAAAAATATGTATATTTTTTTTTATAATTGTGTTATATTAAAGAAAATGGAGGTGTAAAGATGGAACCATATAAAGCAAAAAAATTGGAATTAAATTATAATTATAGTAATGATATACTAAAAAATTTAAATGATACCATGGAAGTTTATGGAGAATATAAGGGCTATTTAAAAAATATGAGTTATGATTATAAAAATTTTTTAGATACCTTATTTGTAAATGAGACATATTATTCATTTAAAATAGACAATATGGATATTAAAAAAGAAGACATGTTTTATATACCTTATAAAAATAAAAATAATACTGTAATAGAATTTATTAATATGAGAAAAGCTTTAATAGTTGGACTAACAGAATCTAATAAAACTGGTTTTGATACTTTATTCTTTAATAAAATGAATAAAATAATATATTCAAATTGTAAAAAAGATAACACAACTAAAAAAAGTGGCCTTTTAAGAAAAAAACAAACTTTTTTATTAAAACCTGGTCTTGCTGGTTCTAGTGTTTCATATATTCCTCCTAAGTATACAGAACTTGCAAAATTAATGGGAGATTTAAGTCAATATTTAAATGAAAATGTTAATAAAAATTTTATTTCAGTTGCACTAAGCCATTATCAATTTGAAAAATTACATCCATATTTATCTGGCAATGGTTTAATGGGTAGATTACTAATTCCTATTGAAACATCTTATTATAAAAATGAACCACCGTTATTATTTATATCAGAAAGTTTATATAATTTAAAAAACACTTATTTTACTTTATTAAGTAACTCTGATGTGGAACAAAATGATAAATTTATCAAATTCTTCTTACAGTGTGTAATCGAGCAGTGCAATTTAAATATTAAAAAAATTAAGTTACTAAATAAAATATATAATGCTGATATACAAAAATTTAAAACTGAAATAGGTGGTAGCACAATTTATAAGATTTATCCTATAATTGTTAAAAAAATAGTATTTACTGTTAACGATATAGTTACAGAAAGTAAGTTGCATATTAATTCAGTAAATAAAGTACTAAATAAACTAGTTGCATCTGGTTACTTAATTAAAGAGAAGAAAAAAGAAACTAATAGAGTAACTTATTGTTATAAGAATATGCATGATGTATTTGTTAAGTAGATTCAATATAATCTATTATATTGAAATAAAATTTAAGGTTTTGTTTATTAATAATTTCAAAATAGACAAATGCCTTTTTTTTATGTCTATTAATTATATCTATTAATTCATTATTGTCGTGAAATTTTATATTATACTTTTTTAATAATGAGTAATTCTTTTTATAATTTAGAAATAGCATTTTTTCAAAGTTTTGCTTATAAATATTTGAATTATCTGGAAAATATTTATTAGATTTTAAAATTCTATTATATTTGTTATCAATTGTAAGACTAACTATATACCTTATTAATAATTGATCAATTAATAAAGTGTTTTTAACATATGAAATGTACTTGTCTAAATTAGAAATTATTTGGCAATTTATGTCTACTTCTTTACAATTTTTAATTAATATAGCTTTTATTTTAATATTATATGACTTTTTAATTAATAGTTTATCTAGAAATCCATCATTATATAAAGAAATTAAATCAGAAATATTATTATTGTTTTCATTATAAATGTATTTTTCGATATTCATTTTACATCACTCTCAAAAAACTTACTTACTGGTGTTTTTAATACAATTGATATTTTATATAAATTATTAATACTAATTCCCTTATTAGTTTTTTCACTTTCTAAACTACTTATTAGTGATACAGAAACGTTAATTATTTCTGCTAATTGCTCTTGAGTAATGGGTTCATAAGTTAAACTGTAAAGTTTTCGATATTTCTTGATATTTCTTCCAATAATGCTATTTAATTCTTTTTCTGTCATAAATTCTCCTATTTCTATATTAATTATAAATTAAAAATTTAATTTTGTATAGTACAACATTACATAATTATATTATAAAAACTAGTAAAATATTATTAGGTGGATGTATGACAAAATTTAAAAGAGAATTTTACTTTGATGAAAACATAATAGAGACTATAGCATATAATGTCATCAAATACAGAAAATTGAATGGAATTACACAAGAACAATTAGCAATAGATATTGGAATATCTCCAGAATTTATTAGAAAGTTTGAAAGTACTAAAGGTAGTGAAGGATTATCATTAATGTCACTATATAAAATTTCTATTGTTTTAAATACATCAATGGATAAATTTTTTGAGTATATAGAAATTAACGATTAATAAAAAAGTTATCTATAGGTACATTTAAAATTAGACTTATTTTATATAAGTTATATACACTAATACCTTGAAATATTTTTTTACTTTCTAAATTTCCTATTAGTGATGTTGATATATTTGCAAGTTCGGCTAAGCACTCTTGTGTTAGTTCTTTTTCGTTTAGGCTATAAAGTTTTCTATAATATTTTACATTATTTCCAATAATATAATAAAGATTTTTTTCTTTTAGAAATTCATATGTTTTTTTCATTATTGTCTCCCAATATTATTTTGCCATTATTTACCATTTTTCGCCATTTACTATAAATGGGAAAATATCATTCATAGTGATATTAAGTTGTATAGTTATAAAAAACTTTACAAATGCAAAAAAATGTTGTAATATTAATAGTCGTATCAAAGGGGAGAGAAGTATGGATAAAATTATTAATTTTGCTGTAGTAGCACATGTAGATGCAGGAAAAAGTACATTAGTAGATGCACTTTTAAAACAAAATGGGGTATTCCGTGAAAATGAACAAGTTGTTGATTGTGTAATGGATAGTGGCGACTTAGAACGTGAAAGAGGTATAACTATAACTGCTAAGAATTGTTCTATAAGATATAAAGATTATAAAATGAATATAGTAGATACTCCTGGACATGCTGATTTTTCATCAGAAATAGAAAGAATTATTAAAACTGTTGATACAGTTGTTCTTTTAGTTGATTCAGCAGAAGGACCAATGCCACAAACAAGATTTGTTTTAAAAGAAGCACTAAAATTTGGTTTAAAACCAATATTATTTATAAATAAAATAGATAAAAAAGATGCAAGAGCAGAAGAAGTTGTTAATATGACTTTTGATTTATTTTGTGAACTTGGAGCAACAGATGAACAATTAGACTTTAAAATTCTTTATGGAATTGCTAAAGAAGGTATAGCAAAATATGAAGAAAATGATGATAATAAAGATATCAAGCCATTATTGGATACTATTATTGAAACAACAGAGCCATTTAAGGGAGATAAAAACGATCCATTACAATTTCAAATATCACAATTAGATTATGATGATTATATTGGAAGACTTGGAATAGGAAGAATAAATAAAGGAACAATTAAAATTGGTTCTCAAGTTACTATTGTAAAAAATGATGGTAATATAGAAAAAACTAAAATAACTAAATTATTCATAAATGAAGGAATTAAAAAAAGAGAAGTAACTGAAGCATATTATGGTGATATTGTAACTATGGCAGGTTGTCCAGATATATCAATTGGAGATACTATTTGTGATAATAATCATGTTGAAGGTTTACCAAGAATTGAAATAGAGAAACCAACTTTATCAATGAATTTTATGGTAAATAGCAGTCCATTTGCAGGTAAATCGGGTAAATTTGTTACATCAAGACATATTAGAGATAGGTTAAATGCTGAACTTGAAAGAAATGTAGGCTTAGAAGTTGAAGAGTTACCATCATCTGATGGATTTAAAGTTTCTGGAAGAGGAGAATTACATTTATCAATTCTTATTGAAAATATGAGAAGAGAAGGATATGAGTTAGGTGTATCAAAACCAGAAGTAATTACAAAAGATATTGATGGTGTAAAATGTGAACCATATGAGAAAGTTATAGTAACAGTACCAAATGATTACTCAGGAACAGTTATTAATGATATAAGCGAAAGAAAAGGTACTATGGAATTAATGGAACCAGCAGAAGAAAACTATGTAAGGCTTGAATTTTCAGTACCAACTAGGGGTTTAATTGGATACAGAAGTAATTTTATAACGAATACAAAAGGTGAAGGCATAATGGTTAGAAGTTTTGATTCATATAAACCATATGCAGGAGAAATAATAGGAAGAAAAAATGGAGTTTTAGTTTCTATGGAAAGTGGAAAAGCATTTGGATATGCATTATATAATTTACTTGATAGAGGAACTATGATAATTGAACCAGCTACTGAAATATACGAAGGTATGATTATTGGTATCAATAATAGAGAAAATGATTTAAATGTTAACCCATGTAAAAATAAAGAATTTTCAAATACAAGATCATCAGGAAGTGATGAGGCAATAATATTACCAAAACCTAAAACTTTTACATTAGAAGAAGCATTAGAATTTATAGATAATGATGAATTAGTTGAAGTAACACCTGATGCAATAAGATTAAGAAAGAAAATTCTTAATGAAAAAGAAAGATTTAGAAGTAATAGATAAGACCATTTGGTCTTTTTCTTTTATGATATTTATGTTATAATTTAACAAGAAAAAAGGTGATTATATGAGTTATATTAAGGAATGCGAAGAATATATATTAAATGTATTTAAATCATGTGGTTATGACATATCAGAAGTTATTTTAGAAGTATCTTCTAGAGAAGATTTAGGAGAATTTCAAGTAAATACATGTATGTCCTTGGCGAAAAAATATGGTAAAAATCCAAGAGTGATTGCTGAAGAAATAATTAGTAATTTTGATGATAGATTTGAAAATGTAAATATTGCTGGTCCTGGGTTTATTAATGTAAGTATAAATAAGAATCAACTGCTTAATGTTGTAAGCAGTAGTTTAAAAGATTTAAGTTATTTAATAGATAAAGATAAGAATAAAACAATTATTATTGATTATGGTGGCGCAAATGCTGCGAAAACACTCCATATAGGACATATGAGGTCTGCAAATATAGGTGAATCATTAAAAAGATTATCTGCATTATTAGGAAACAAAATGATTGGAGATGTTCATCTAGGAGATATTGGAAGACAATCTGGAATGGTTATATCTGAAATCAAGAAAAGAAAACCAAATTTATGTTTTTTTGATAAAAACTATAAAGGTGATTATCCAAAATTAGAAATAACACCAGAAGAATTAAGCATATATTATCCAAGCGCTAGCAATGATGCTAAAGAAAATCCTGAAAGAATGGAAGAAGTTAGAAAAATCACTGCACTTGTAGATGAGGGAATAGAACCATATATAAGCATGTGGAAGAATATAGTAGAAGTCTCTAAACAAGAAATAAAAAAGACATATGATTATTTAAATTGCCATTTTGATTTGTGGGAAGGTGAATTAAGTTCATTAAAATATATCAAAGATACTTTAAAAGTATTAGAACCATATATGTATGAGTCTGATAAAGCAAAAGTAATAGATGTAAAAAGAGAAGATGATAAGATAGAAATTCCTCCATTAATAGTTATAAAAAATGACGGTTCTTCAATATATGCAACAAGAGATTTAGCAACAATATATAATAGAATTAGTTTATATAATCCCGATGAAATTTGGTATGTTGCTGATATGAGACAATCAATGTATTTTGAACAAGTATTTAGAGCATCATATAAATCTAAATTAGTAAAAGAAAATTGTAAACTTAATTACTATGGTTTTGGTACTATGAATGGTAAAGATAATAAACCATTTAAAACTAGAGATGGTGGAGTTTTACAATTAAATGATTTAATAAAAATGATAAAGGATGAATTAAGCAAACGAATTAGTTCATCAAGTAGTGAAGAAGAAAAAGAAGAAATATTAAATAAATTAACAGTAGCGACAATTAAATTTGCTGATCTATTACCTTATCGTACTACTGATTATATTTTTGATTTAGAAAAATTTTGTTCATTTGAAGGAAAAACAGGGCCATATATTTTATATAGTATGGTAAGAATAAAATCAATACTAAATAAAGTAGATTATAAATCTTTTAGTATACACGATATTTATAGTGATTCAGAACGAAAACTATATGTAAAGTTATTAAGTTTATCAAAGATATTAAATAAATCCTATAATGAAAAAACTTTGAGTTATATATGCGAGTATTTATATGAATTATGTAGTATATTTAATAAATTTTATTCAGAAACTAATATCATTAATGAAACAAATAACGAAAGAAAAGAGTCATATATAACATTATTACATTTAATATTGAATATTTGTACTACTTTATTAGATGTATTAGCAATAGAAATTCCAGATAAAATGTAAAAGAATTTAAAAAAATAATAATTTATATTGTGCATATTAAAAAATCATGCTATAATACATTCGAACGAAAGTTCCTTGCTTCGATTGCGAAGCCGTTAGACCAAAAGGAGGTGTAGAAATGAATAAATATGAGATAATGTTCATTGTAAAATCTGAAAATGATGAGAAGACTATTAAAGATACAGTTTCTGCTTTTGAAAAAGTATTAACTGATATGAAAGCTAAAATAGTTAATAAAAAAGACATGGGACAAAAGAAATTAGCATATCCAATTAAAAAACAAGTAAGAGGAAACTATTACTTATTTAATGTTGAAGCTACAGTAGCAGCAATAAATGAATTTGATAGAAAAGCTAAAATTGATGAAAACATTTTAAGACATATTGTTATAAGAGAAGAGGAATAGAATATGAATAAAATAATTTTAGTTGGAAGATTAACAAGAGATCCTGAACTTAGAAGTACAAGTACTGGTATATCTACTGCAAATTTTACTGTTGCTGTTAACAGAAACTTTAAAAATAAAGATGGTCAATATGATGCAGATTTTATATCTTGTGTTGCTTTTAGAAATACTGCAGATTTTGTAAGTAAATATTTCAAAAAAGGTAATTTAATATGTTTGGATGGTAGAATTCAAACTAGAAATTATGATGCGCAAGATGGTACTAAAAGATATGTAACTGAGGTAGTTGTTGAAAATGTTGAATTTGTTGGAGGTAAGTCTGATAATTCAACAAGTCAGTCAAACAACTATGTTGATGCACCATCTCAAGATATAGTTGATACTATACCAGAGTATGATATTCCTAAGTCAGATCCATATGAAAATTATGATAAAGAAGTATCACTAAGTGATAATGATTTACCATTTTAAGGAGGAGAATAATGGCAGAATATTATAGAAGAAAAAAAATATGTCAAATGTGTGCAGGAAAACCTGTAGATTATAAAGATGTTATGATTGTTTCTAAATATATTAATGAAAAAGGCAAAATATTACCTAGAAGAATGACAGGAGCATGTGCAAAACATCAAAGACATATTGCTAATCAAATTAAAAGAGCAAGATTTATGGCTTTATTACCATTTAAAAAATAATAGAATTTCTATTATTTTTTTATTTATAAAATTAAAAGTAGTAATTATTAGTTACTACTTATTTAATTGCTATTATTATTTCTAGCAAGAAGAAGTCTTAATATTTGAACTGCCATTGCTAAAAAAGAAGCAACGTAAGTAAATGCAGCAGCACTTAAAACTTTTTTTGTTCCTCTAGTGTCCTTTTTATTTAATAGTCCACAATTTTTTAGCTGTTCTTTTGCACGTTTTGATGCATTAAATTCAACTGGTAAAGTTATTAATTGAAAAAATAAACCGACAAGAAGTAAAATTATACCAGCATCTAACATATCTAATATGTTAAAGACAAAAGACAATATTATTAAAATTGAAGCAACTCTTGAAGTAAAATTAACAAATGGAACCATTTTATTTCTAAATCTTAAAAAACTATAACATTCTTTATCTTGAATAGCATGTCCAACTTCATGAGCAGCAATTGCAGCACCAGCAATTGATTTTGAGTCATATGAACTTTCAGATAATGAAATTTTTTTAGTAATTGGATTATAATGATCTGTAAGATGTCCCTTAGTAGGCACTATATCAATATAATTGAGACCATTATTATCAAGTATTCTTCTCGCAACTTCTTTGCCTGATAAATTTAAACTATTTTTTTCTTTTGAATACTTTGAATAATTACTTCTTACTTTTATGTCCGCTATTAAAGGAACAAAAAGTATTATAAAAATTAATATTATATCTATATACATTTTTATCACCATTATCAGTATAACATTTATATGTGAAATTTAAAAGAAATTAATTATATTTAAATCCAAAAACTTTTTCATGAATGTTACTGCCAAATAAGTTTTTAATAGTTTCATCACTGACTTTATATGTTACTTTTTTTGAAATCAATTTTTCCATATCTACGTTTACTTTAATGGCTTTTTTAAATTCTTTATTTTTTAAATAGTTATCTTTTTTAATATTTAGTTTTCTTAAAATATCTTCCTTGCTATTTGATGAATTAATTAGTTTCGTTTTAGTACACACTGTATCTAAAATTTCCAAGCTTTTATCAGGTTCTGCTTTATTTTTTATATATTTATTAGATAAATCAACTATCATTTTAATTTGATTTTTTGTTATAGTTACATTATGAAATTTTTCATAATATTTCTTTGTATTTTCTAAAATATTCAAAGTTTGATTGTATGTTGGTTCTTCAATTAAAATTGGGTTAAATCTTCTATTTAATGCCTTATCGTTTTTGATAGATTTGTTATATTCTCCTATAGTTGTTGCGCCTATACATGAAATATTATTTCTAGCAAGATAAGGTTTTAAAATATTTGCTGCATCGATTGCCCCTTCTGCGCCACCTGCTCCTACTATAGTATGAATTTCATCAATAAATAAAATTGTATTTTTGTCTTTTTCTACATCAGAAATTAGATTGTTTAGTTTTTCTTCAAATTCTCCTCTGTATTTTGTGCCACTAACTAAAGATGAAATATTAACTGATAAAATTTTTTTATTTTGAAGTTCTTTAGGTACTTTATGGTGCTCTATTCTATGCGCAAGTTCTTCAATTATTGCGGTTTTACCAGTACCAGCTTTACCAATTAATAATGGATTAGTTTTATTTTTTCTTAAAAGTGTTTCAATAATTTGATTTAATTCTTTTTCTCTTCCAATTACTTCATTATAATTTTTTAAATTATTGAGATAAACACCACAATTTATATTTATATCTTTTTTTAATATTGAATTATAAAGTTTTTTAATATCTATATTTAATGCATTCAATATTGAATAGCCTATACCTTCCCCCTCTTCTAAAAAAATTATAAATAAATCTTTTAATGGTTGCTTACTGTTACTAGGAATATTCATTATTAATCTTTTGAATAAAGGAGTATATATAACTATATTTGTTTTAGTTTTAATTGTTGATAATTTGTTTACTTCATTTTTACATTTACTATATGAAAGATTATTTTGGAGCAAAATATCTTTTAATCTATTATTTGTGCTTAATAATGCTAATAATAAATGTTCAGTTCCAACAAATTCATTTTTTAATGATAATGCTTCTTTTTCTGATTGTTTTAACACTTTGATTAATTCTTCATTATTATTTGTCATACTAATAGTATGTTTCAAAAATAAAAATTAATCACAAAAAAAGAATGTTTTTTCAAACACTCTTTATTAATTAATAGTAATTATTATATAATTGCTGCTAGAATAAGAGCAACCATTACTATTGCAAATAATACTAATGCAAGTTTCCATGTTTTCTTGATCCATTCTTTATATGGAATATTTAAATATGAAAGACCTAGAACTAGTATTACACTTGTTGGTGCAACAAACATAGTAACACCATATATACCTTGAATTAATACAGCTAATACAGTTGTATTAACATCTTGTGCAGCCAATTGTGGTATTACATAACTTGCTACATAAAGCATATCAACATGTAAAGCAGAACCTAATATCATAACAATAGTACTGAAGAAAATATTAAATTTACTTGTAGCTTTTAATATAAAGTCAGCAATTGTTGGATAGAACATAGTGTTACCAGCGAAGTAGATTACTGCATATACAAGTACAATCATTAATGCAGGTGCAAGCATATTTTTAGCACCTTGAGCCATGTATGAGAACATATCTCTATGTTTCATTCTGTAGAATCTTCCAAGAAGTAATGCTGCTAATAAGCACATAATTGTCATTTCTGCATAATACCAATTACCGAAAGCATTAACAGTACCTAATAAATTACCAAATATAGCAAAGCCTTTAATAGATACTTCTGATACTTTTGTATTGAAATCAGTAAATACGTTAATACCAAAAGTTGAATTCCAAGCAGTACATCCCATTATTAATAATACAAATAATATTGAGAATATTACTATAATTGGAGCAACTGAATATTTATTAGATATTTTTTCTCCTGCAAACATATCAATTGTTTTTGCATCTTCTTTGTCAACTTTTTTAGTTTTCTTAACTTTTAATAGATAAACTACTAAAGCAGCAAAGCATAAGACAAACATTCCAATTTTATATGGAAGAGCAGTTGTTAAAGTACCATTAATTTGTTCGTTAATAACGCCAACTATATTGTAACCTAATGTTGTTCCAATTGTACCTATTAATATAGCACCAAATGTAGTTATACAAGCTGTTATTTTGTCATATCCCATAGCTAATATAATACTAATAATAGCAGGTATGAATATGAATAATAATAACCCATAATCAAATACAGATGTAAGTGCTGCGATTAAGAAGGCAGCTGCGATTAAAAATACTTGTTCCTTTCCTTTAAATTTACTTGCTATTTTTTCAATTAAAGCTCCATATTTACCAGTTTTAACAAGTACACCATATAATGCACCAATAGAAACTAATAAAATGAAGATTTGGATGAAGTAAGCAAACCCAAATGTACCAAATAATAGTTGAAAGAAATCAAAGAATCCCACTCTATTCATTCCTAAACTAGATAAATTTCCATCTGTGAAATAACTAGCTGGTACAAACCAAGTTACTAATAAAATACCAAGTAGTGTAAACATGATTATTTTAAATAAACCTGTTTTTTTCATTTCTATTCCTCCTTAACTTAATTATATAACAAAAAATACTAACTTTACAAGAATAAGCTAGTATTTTTGTTATTTTTCACAATATAAACACTTAATATGATTCCTTATTTTATCTATACAATTTAAAAATTCGGTTTCATTTTTGCACATAGATATTTCTTTTTTTAATTCTTTTGATTTTGGTATATATTTTAAATAATATAACGCAGGGGTTTTGATATCTAATATAGCCTTTCTATCATTAGTATTTTCTTTTAACAAATTATAATGTCTGACTAACATGTCAACTCTTTCATCATATGTTGGTTTATCAATTATTTTATTATTTTCAATGTATTCTACGCATTCTCTTATAAACCATGGATTTCCTAGAGTTGCTCTGCCTATCATTATCGCATCACATCCAGTTTCATCAATCATTTGTTTTGCTTCATGAATAGTTGTAATATCTCCATTTCCAATTACAGGTATATTAACAGAATCTTTAACTTGCTTTATCAAATTCCAATCTGCTTTGCCACTATATCCTTGTACTCTTGTTCTTGGATGGATTGCTATGGCACTTGCTCCTGCTTTTTCAATTATTTTAGCAACCTCTACGCAATTAACAGTATTACTATCCCAACCCGCTCTGATTTTTACAGTGACTGGTATTGCTACGGTATTAACTACTGTAGATACTATTTCATATATTTTTTCTGGATTTTTAAGAAGTCCGGAACCAGCTTGTGATTTAATAGCAACTTTAGGAACTGGGCACCCCATATTAATATCGATAATATCAGGTTTATAATTTTCTTCTACAAATTTAGCAGATTTAACAAAACTATCAATGTCACTCCCAAATATTTGTATACTAATAGGTCTTTCTTTATCATTTATTTTAAGCAAATCCATTGTATTTTTGCTATTATATACTATTCCCATTGTACTAATCATTTCAGTATAAATAAGACCTGCACCCATCTCTTTTATAATAGTTCTATAACTTTCATTTGATATTCCAGCCATTGGAGCAAATACAATTTTATTATTAATTTTAACATTACCGATTTTCCACATATTTTTTCCTCATGAATAATTTAACATTTTTATATTATTTTTTCAATAAAAAAACGATATGTTAATCGTTAATTTATATCACATGTTATATCACTTGTTACATTTAAGAATGTATATTTAAATGTATTTGCATCTATTGTATCTTTTTTAGATGGATTAATATTACCACAATTTAATTTAGGTTCACTTCCATCTGATGATTTAATACTAAATACACCAGTTGTTCCATTATCAACTGAAATTGATTCAGAACCACTTGAAATTGAAAATTTTGTATTGTCTGCAATATTTATTTTTAATGTATGTTTAACAACAGGTGCTTTATCAAATGTAATAGTACATTTTGTGTTATCTGTTAATTTAGCAATTGTAAATTTATTAGATGCGAATGTTCCAACTTGATTATTAGTACATTCAATTTTTGCTTTTTCAAAACCTGAGTTTGGTTGTACTAAAGCAGATACACTATCACCATATTTAGCATTTTCAGTAGTATTACCTTTACCATTTATAACAGTTATATCAGCTTGAAGATTTTTAATTTCAAAATCAATTTTACATGTAATATCTTTCATAATAGCATTTAATGTAAATGTATTTGTTGATTCATCCCAAGAACCTTCTTTATTATCAGAACAAACAGCTGATTTATATATATAACCTTCATTTGGTTTAATTATGAATTTACCATCTTTTTCTCTTTGAACTATTTTCGGATTATTTTCATCTTCTATACCATTTGTAATAGTTAATGTAACAGCATAATTTGTTTTTACGAAGTATAATTTGCAAGTGCTAGTTTTATTTTCTTTAGGAATAAACTTCCAGTTATCAACATCAAAGTCACCTGTTAAATCATTAGTACATGTAAATCTTGAAAATTGATAAGTAGGTTCACTTATAATATTGCCATTTTCATCCGTACCATTTTTGATATTTACTGGCATAGTTTCTTGCAACTCATCTTCCAAATAATATTCATATGTTATTTTATTAACGTCTTCATTTGGTTTATTAGTTGGTTGCTTTTTTGATTGAACATATCCTACTGCACCCATACTTCCTGTTAATAATATTAGAATGATTAATATAATTTTCAACCCTTTACTTTTCATTTATTCCTCCATATTATATTGTTATTATATAATTAAGAAGGTAGATGTGTCAAGAATACATTTAAAATATAAAAATATTTTTGTGACAAATGTAATAAAAACATTTGACTTTTAGATGTACATTTTATATAATATATCCGGTACATTTTAATGGAGATGCAGTTTCTGTGGGATAGAAATGTCGTAGTTGCAAATGCGATGGTGTCGAAGTTAAAGAAGGGAAAGAAATTATGAAAACATTTATGTTAAGAAAAGAAGACGTTGAACATAAGTGGTATGTTATTGATGCTGAAGGTAAAAACTTAGGTAAAGTTGCTGCTTTAGCTGCTTCTGTTTTAAGAGGTAAAAACAAACCAACTTATACTCCTCATGTTGCATGTGGAGATAACGTAATTATTGTCAATGCTGAAAAGGTAAATCTAACTGGTAATAAGTTAGATAAAAAAATGTACTATAATCATAGTGGGTACCCAGGTGGTTTAAGAGAAAGAACTGCTAGAATTATGATTGAAAAATATCCTGTTGAAATGGTAGAAAGAGCTGTTAAAGGTATGCTTCCTAAAAATAGATTAGGTAGACAAATCTATAGACAATTATTTGTTTATGCAGGAAGTGAACATAAACATCAAGCTCAAAAACCAGAAAGATTAGAGGTAAGATAATATGGCAGAAAAAAAATATACTGCAATAGGCAGAAGAAAAAGAAGTGTTGCTAAAGTTACTTTAATTAACGGAACAGGTAAAATTACTGTTAACGGGAAAGATGTTAACGAATATATGCCTTATGAAACACTAGTTATGGATTTAGTTCAACCGCTAGAATTAACTGATACTTTAAAGAAATATGATATTGAAATCACTGTTAAAGGTGGAGGATTTTCTGGACAAACTGGTGCAATTAGATTGGGTATAGCAAGAGCATTAATGCTAGTTAATAGTGAAAATAGACCAGTATTAAAGACTAATGGAATGATTACTCGTGATGCTAGAATCAAAGAAAGAAAGAAATATGGTCTTAAGAAAGCTCGTAGAGCACCTCAATTCAGTAAGAGATAGTAAATTTAACATAAGACTCAGTAATTGTTTACTGAGTTTTTTTATTGATAAGTAAATTGTAAAGTTATAAAAAATAATAAAAAATAGTTTTAAATAAAGCAATTTATGATATAATTTTAACATAGGAGAGTAATAGGGATGGCTGCTAAAATATTTAAAACAATTGATGAACAAATAGAAATATTAAGAAGTAAAGGCATGGTATTTGGGGATTACGATAAAGCCAGAGAAATACTATTGCGTGAAAATTACTTTTTTTTGAATGGATATAGATCTCCATTTTTAATGAATGGTACTAAAAGATTTATTGAGGGGACTACCTTTGAAGAATTATATTCATTATTTACATTTGATAGATTTTTTAGAAATATTATTTTTAAAAATGTTTTGATTGTTGAAAATAATTATAAATCTATATATAGTTATGTTCTTAGTAAAAAGTATGGTTATAAAGAAAAAGATTATTTAAATATTAATAATTTTGATAGAAGTAAAGAAAAGAATAGGCAGATTAATGATTTACTTAGAAAATTAAAAAGACAAATTAGAATAAATGGTTATCAACATCAAGCAACTAGTCACTATATCAATAATTATGGATACATTCCTATGTGGGTTGGTGTTAAAGTATTAAGTTTTGGTCTTATGAGTGAGTTGTTTACAATATTAAAAGAAGAAGATAGAAAAGAAATTTCTAATTATTATGGTTTAAATCCAGATAAAATAGAAAATTATATGTCAATATTAGCGAATTATAGGAATTTATGTGCTCATGAAGATATATTATTTAATCATGAAACTCAAAAGTGTATAGCGGATACTACTTTTCATTTACAACTAGGTATACCAAAAGTCGATGATGAATATATTTATGGGAAAAATGATATTTTTGCATTATTAATTATATTAAAAGAATTATTGACTGCTGATGACTTTAAAATGATGATGAATGAAATATGTTATGAGATTGATAAATTATCAAGTAAATTAAAAGTAATTGATGTAAATAAAGTATTATTTAGAATGGGATTCCCAGAAAACTATAAACAATTATCATATTTAGAATAGGAGGCATTACATAATGAATAAAAAACTTACATACATTGTTACAGTAATATTATCAGTTTTTGTTGGTTGTGGATTAATGTACATGATTATATATTATTTTCCTAACACAATAGTTAAAACAGAAAACAAAGTTGAAAAAGTTGTTAATGTTAATGAAGAAGGTATTTCATCAGGAATTGATAATATTTATGATGCAGTAGTTGTTGTTGAAAATTATAAAAAAGGTAAATTAGTTGGAATAGGTTCTGGTTTTATTTATTCTGGTGAAGGTTATATTATGACTAATCATCATGTGATTGATTCATCAGATGAAATAAAAATCACATTAACTAGTGGAGAAAGTATAGAAGCAAAAGTTTTAGGAAGTGATGAACTTGCTGATATTGCTGTTTTACAAATTGATAAAAAATATGCAACTAATATAGCTAAAATAGGAAAAAGTGCTGATTCTAAAGTAGGAGATACAGTTTTTACAATTGGTTCTCCAATGAGTTCTGAATTTTCAGGTACTGTGACTAGAGGTATACTAAGTGGTAAAAATAGAATGGTTGAAGTGTCTGTAGGTTCATCTTCATCAAAAGATTGGATTATGAATGTTATGCAGACAGATGCTGCTATAAATCCTGGAAATAGTGGTGGACCATTGTGTAATGTTTCAGGTGAAGTAATTGGTATAAATTCTATGAAAATAGTTCAATCTGAAATAGAAGGTATTGGTTTTTCAATACCGATAGAGGATGCTCTTCAATATGCTAATAAGATAGTTAAGGGAGAAAAAATAGAAAGACCTTTCTTGGGAATACAAATGGCAGATGTATCAACATCTAGTTATTATTTGTCAAGGCAGGGTATTAAAATAGATAGTTCAATAACATCAGGAGTTATAGTTATATCAACCACAAATGATGGACCAAGTGGTAGTGCTGGTATTGAAAAAGGTGATGTAATAATAAGTATTGGAAAGTATTCAGTTAAAAGTGTTGCTGAACTAAGATATTATTTATATAAATATGAACCAAATAATGAAGTTGATATTAAAGTTATAAGGGGAAAAGAAGAAAAAACTTTTAAAGTTAAATTAGGAATAAGTGACTAACTTATTTTTTAATATTGAAAAAAAATGACTAATAATTTATAATTATTATAATGGTGAATAGTATGAATAATAGAAATAAAGAAATATTAGAAGATTTTAAAACATCAATGGATGGTTTAACAACCAAAGAAGCAGCAAAAAGATTAGAAAAATATGGGTATAATGAATTGCCTAAAGAAGAAATAAAACCATTATATAAAGTATTTTTAGGTTCATTTAAAGATCCTATTATATATGTCCTTATAGTATGTGCTATATTGTCTTTCATTGTTGGAGAAGCATTGGATGGTCTTGCAATATTATTTATTATTATGGTTGATGCGATTGTATCTACTATTCAAGAATATAAAGCTAATAAAAATTCTGAAGCATTAAAAAATTTAATTAAAGTGAATTCTAAAGTTATGAGGGATGGAAAACAATGTGAAATAGATTCATCACTTGTAGTACCTGGAGACATTTTAATATTAGAATCAGGTAGTAAAATTTCTGCTGATGCTAGAATAATAGAATCGAATAATTTAACAGTAGATGAATCAATTTTAACAGGAGAAAGTATTGCTGTTAATAAATCAAGTGAAATATCTCAAAAGGATTTAACAAAGTGTAGTTTATATGCGGGTTGCTCTGTTTTAACTGGTAGAGCAGCAGCAGTAGTGTCATCAACTGGTATAAACACTGAAGTGGGAAAAATAGCACAAAAAGTTACAACTACTGAAGAGTCTTTATCACCTCTAACGATTAGAATGGAAAAATTTTCAAAACAAATAACGTTAATTATAGTAGTTATAGCAGTAATAATAGCAATAATTTTATTTAAGAAAGATTATGAACCTTTAGAAATCTTTTTAGCAGTAGTTGCATTATCGGTATCAGCAATGCCTGAGGGATTACCACTTGCCTTAACTATGGCACTAACAATTGGTTCGAATAAAATGAGTAAAAGAAATGTTATATGTAAAAAGTTGACTGCTGTAGAAAGTTTAGGAAGTTGTACTGTAATAGCAAGTGATAAAACTGGAACACTTACTGTAAATGAACAAACTGCTAAGAAAATAGTATTGCCTGATGGAAAAGAATATAACGTAACTGGTAATGGTTATAATGATATAGGTAAAGTCGAAGGAAAAAATATTAATGATGCTAAGTATATTGCTAAACTTGGATATATAAATAACGAAGCAAAGTTAGAAAAAGTAAAAGATCATTTTGAAAAATTAGGTGATTCAATTGATGTTGCATTTTTGTCCTTAGCATATAAACTAGATTGTAATATAGATGATATTTTTAAAGTCCAAGAAATACCTTATGAGTCTGAAAAAAAATATTCAGCAGTCTATTATAAAAAAGATAATGAAATTTATTGTACTGCGAAAGGTTCGGTTGAAGAAATAATTGAATTTTGTTCACATAGTTATGTAAATAATAAAAAAGTTAAATTAAATAAAGAAGAAATACTTAAACAAAATGAAGCGTTAGCTAGGAATGGTTATAGAGTTATAGCACTTTGTGATGGGAAAGTTAAAAGTAAAAAGTATGACGATGGAAACATTAAAAATTTAAATTTTATAGGATTAGTTGGATTTGTAGATCCAGTAAGAAAAGAAGTAGCATCATCAATTAAAGAATGTACAGATGCAGGAATCAAAGTATTAATGATAACAGGAGATCATGCTTTAACTGCATATTCTATTGCAAAAGAATTAAAATTAGTTAGTGATTATAGTGAAGTAATAACAGGAGAGGAACTGGAATTTTGTATTGATGATGAAGAATTTGATGAATGCATTAAAAATAAAAAAGTATTTGCAAGAGTTACGCCTTTACAAAAATTAAAGATAGTAGAATCTTTGCAAAGAATGGGTGAATTTGTAGCAGTAACTGGTGATGGGGTAAATGATGCTCCGGCAATAAAAGCAGCAAATATTGGTGTCGCAATGGGTAGTGGTACTGATGTAGCAAAAGAAACAGCAAATATGATAATTATTGATGATAATTTTACTTCAATAGTTGCAGGTATCGAAGAAGGAAGAAATGCTTATTCAAATATAAGAAAAATTAGTATATTGTTATTATCATGTGGATTTGCTGAAGTAATATTTTTTGTATTAGCAATATTATTTAATTTACCTATGCCGTTAGTTGCGATACAACTACTATGGCTAAATTTAGTAACAGATGGACTTCAAGATTTAGCATTATCATTTGAAAGAGAAACTGATACTATAATGAAACAAAAACCAAGAAAAACAAATGAAAGTTTGTTTGAAAAAGAAATGGTAAAACAAATTCTTGCATCAGGATTATTTATGGGAATAATTGTATTTGATGCTTGGTTTGTTATGATAAATTTCTTGAATTTTGAAGTAGCACATGCGAGGGGTTATATTTTAGCGCTTATGGTATTTATGCAAAATATACATGTACTTAATTGTAGAAGTGAAGAAAAATCTGTATTTAAAAACGGATTTAAGCAAAATCCTTTTGTATTATTAACAATTGTATCAACAATAATATTACAAATAATTGTTATGGAAGTACCTGTTTTATCATTACTACTACAAACGTATAGTGTACCATACTTACATATGATTATCTTATTACTTCTTGCATTACCAGTATTGTTAATTATAGAAATATATAAATATAAGAGAAGAAAAAATAAATAATATTACAGGAGGCTATTTATGAAAAAAAATATATTGTTATTAATAAATGGTTTTGGTGTAGAACAAAGAGATTCATATAATATTTATAAGAAAGAATTAATGCCAAATTTAGATAGATTAACTGTGGAAGGATTGTTTTCAACATTATCAAGTAATTATTTAGATTATAAAGATGGATATAGAAATTTTAGCATAGGTATAAAAATACCATTATCATATAGTATAATATCTAATAATCTATCAAGTGAAAATTATAAAAATAATCAAGTGTTTAAATACATGATTCAACAAGTTATTAACAAAAAATCTAAATTACACATTATATGTTATTGGGATAATGATGTAACAATAGAACAATTAAGTGCATATTTAAAATATGTTTTGCCATATGTTAATACAAAAATATGTCTACATTTAGTATTAACTCAAAAATCATTAAATGATTATAAGGCTATGTTGCCACGTCTTAATAGTCTTAATTATGATTTTTCTTCTAAAGTAAAAATATGTTTAATAACAGGTGAAAACAATTTTAACAATTTATTAACATTAAAAGATTATGTAAGATCATTTATTGTAGTAGTAGGTGAAAAATGGAAAGATATTGAAAAAAGATTTAATACATGTATCAGTACAAGAACTACTCCAAATAATATGAGAACATTTATTTTAAATAGTGATTATTCTCTTGATAATAATGATCAAATATTATTCTTTAATTATTCAAATATAAATGTTGATGGGTTAATAAATGAAATGGAAAATCAAAAATACAAAAGTTTAGATTTCAATACTATTTGTTTTTATTCGTTATTTCCGGTAAAATCACAAAAAAAGATTCCATTTATGTATAATTTTGCAGTTTCATCAACTTATGCTTTAAATTCACTTAAATCAATTAATGCAAAGTGTATAGTGTTAGATAAAAAAATGAAGTGCAGTTATATTAATTATTATTTAACTGGTCTTAGAAATACTGTTGATCCTGATTTAAAATATTTTGCTACTGACGATGACTTCATTTATGATAAAGACAAGTTATTAACATTCTTAAAAGAGAGAGATCAAGAATTAACAATAATAAATTATGATATTAGTGAATGTAAATTAGTTGATGATATAGAAGAAACATTAAGAAAAATAGATACAATAATAGGATCACTTGATGAATATATTAAGGAAATTTCTGGTGCATTATTCATTTCATCCTTGTATGGAATAGAGAAAGAGATGTATAATAGAAAACAAGAACTGTGTAGAATTAATTTTTCTGTAAGAGTTCCTTTAATAGTTGATGATAATAATTATAAGAAAAATGTTTATAATTTATCAGAAGGTAACTTATATGATTTATCAAATACAATATTTAAAAATATTGATAATAAGTTTAAAGGAGACAGTTTAATTAAGAAAAAGAGTTCGTTATTGTCAATATTTTATAAAAAAGGAGGTAAAAAATGAACAAACCAACAATAAAAAGAGCATGTGCATATTTAATTGATTTAATGCTCGTGTTAATAATAAGTAGTTTATTTACTGGTATTGAAGCATTAAATCCTAATGCTGATAAATATGAAGAAACATATGATAAATATAAAACTATTATTTCAAATACTACTGATATTAATACAATAAATAATGAGGAAATTATGAATGTTACATATGATATGAGTAAATATGGATTATCAGTTTCAGTTATAAATTTAGTTGTTACATTCTTATATTTTGTAGTATTTCAATATATGAATAATGGAAAAACTGTAGGAAAAATGCTGATGAAAATAAAAGTTGTTTCAAAAGATAGGAAAAAACTAAAATTTGATCAAATATTATTAAGAGCAATAATTATAAATAGTATTTTGTCTTCATTAATATTAGTTATTGTATTAGCTTTTGCTAGTAAGTCAGTTTACTTGTCAAGTAGTAGATACATTCAATTTGTTGATATGACTCTTGTATTTGCATCAATTATAATGATTTTATTTAAAGCAGATGGCCGTGGCTTACATGACATAATTGGTCGCACTGAAGTTATTTATGATACTGAAGAAGTTGAAAATGTAAAAGAAGCTAACATTGTAGAAGAAAAGAAAACTAAAAAGAGAAAGAAGAGTGAATAATGAAAGTAGCGATAGGAAATGACCATCATGGCGTTGATGTCAAAAACAGAATAATTAAATATTTAGAAGAAAGAAACATCCAATATTTAAATTTTGGAACTGATACTAAGGAAAATGTTGATTATATAGATTTTGCTAAAAAAGTGTGTAAATCTATACAAAATAAAGAATGTGACTTAGGAATATTAATATGCGGTACAGGAATAGGTATGAGCATTGTTGCTAATAAATTTAAATCTATACGATGTGGAAAAGTAAATAATGAAGAAGAAGCTAGATTGACTAAAGAACATAATATGGCAAATGTAATGGCATTGTCTGAGAAAATAGAAAATCTAGATAAAGTATTAGATGCGTATTTAAATACAGAATATTCCAAAGAAGAACGTCACAAAAGAAGAGTAAAAGAAATAGAGGAGGTGGAAAATAATGGATAAGTCATTATTAAAAATTGCAGGAATTATATCTATAATAGTTGGTATCTTATTTTGTTTAACTCTTATAGGAGCTATAGTAGGTGTACCAATAATAATAGGTGGTTGTAAATTTAAAGACTATGCTAATCTTTCAGATGAAGAATTATTACAACATAAAGATTCAATTATTATATGGACTATAGTATTCTTATTTATTAACCAATTAGCAGGTGTTTTAGGACTTGTGTTTGTAATCGTTAATAATTTATTTGATTCAAATAGTACTAATACTAATAGTGCTACTAACTTTGATAAAAATAAATATGAAAGTTTAGAAAGATTAAAAAAATTATACGACGAAAAAGCATTAACTAAAGAAGAATATGAAAAAGAAAAAGATAAGATATTAAATGGTCTAAATTAAAATGTAATGCATATAATATACTATGAAGAGAAAATTCATAGTATTTTTTATATTGTTTATAATTATGCTGTGTAGTTACAATAAAAATGCATTAGATGATGATATTAACAAAGTATCAACATCAGAAAATATAAAAGAAGAAAATAAAACAATTGAAGAAGAAAAAGAACCTATAATGGTAGCAGTAAACTATCAAAATGATACAAAAAAATTGGATTTAGAAGAATATGTATTTGGAGTTGTGTCATGTGAAATGCCAGCTTCTTTTGAGATGGAAGCATTAAAAGCAATGGCAGTTGCATCAAGAACATTTGCATTATATAAGTTACAATCAAATGAGAACTATGTTTTATCAAGTACTACATCAGATCAATGTTATTCTAGTATAGACAAATTAAAATCAAGATGGAAAGACAAATATGATACTAATTATGAAAAAATAAAAAAAGCAGTAGCAGAAACAAAAGGAAAATACATATCATATAATGATAAAGCAATATACGCAGCATACTTTTCAATATCAAATGGATATACTGAAAACTCTGAAGATGTATTTGTTAAAAAATTACCTTATTTAAAAAGTGTAAATTCATCTTGGGATAAAAATTATTCATATAAAGAGTCTGATAAAGAATATACAGTTTCTGAGTTTTTAAATAGATTAGGAATAAATGATGATAAAATTGAAAATATAAAAATAGAAAAATGTTCTCATGGTAGAGTTGATACAATATATGTAAACAATTATAAATATAAGGGAACTAAGTTTAGAACATTATTATCATTAAAATCGACTGATTTTGAAATAAAAAATATTAATGGTAAAGTGATAATACATACAAAAGGATATGGACATGGAGTTGGAATGAGCCAATATGGTGCTAATGGGATGGCCTTAGAAGGATATAAATATAATGAAATTATAAATCATTACTATACAGATGTAAAAATAATGAATAAATAAAATAAAATAGTTCATTCTAATAGTAGGAGAGTGAATTATGGGAAAATATTATAAATTTTTATTGCCAACTTTTTATGTTGGAATAGTTGCTGTAATGGTTGTTAGTGTTTTGTTAGTAGTTACTGGTATTAAAAATTATGTAAATGAAAGTAACAATATGAAGTATACAATTGATTCGGTATTTGAAGATAAAGTAGAACCAGTAAATAAAACTAGTAATAATACAATAATAAAACCTTATGTATCAGAAAATGTAAAAGTAGGAAGAACATTCTATGATTATAAGGCAGAGGCAAAAAAGCAAGAAAATTCTTTAATTGTATATGAAAATACTTATATGCAAAATAATGGAGTAGATTATGTTTCGGATGAAGAATTTGATGTGGTATCAGTATTAGAAGGTGAAATAATAGGTATAGAAGATAATGACGTATATGGAAAAATATTAACAATAAAACATAATGAAAATCTAATATCAGTTTATAGTAATATTAAAAATATAACAGCAAAAGTAGGATATAAATTATCACAAGGAGAAATCATTGGAAAAAGTAATAAATCATCTTTAGAATCATCAGATAAAACTATGTTACATTTTGAAGTATATTATAAAGGAAATGCACTTGATCCTGAAAATTTATATACTATGTCAGTTAGTGATTTTGAGTAAGCATATTTATGCTTATTTTTTATTTTATAGAAAAATTTGTTCTTTGAATTAAATTTACTAATTTCCCTATAATAATTGAAAAAAATGTATAATTGTGGTATTATTAAATAAGTACAATAAGGAGCATCTTATGGTTAATTTTATAATAGTAGACGATAATAGAATGCATAGAAAAAAGGTTTACGATGTTATATTTTCATATATGATGAACAATAATATTGATTTTAAAATTCATGAATTTGGGAATGTAGATGCAAAACTGAGTGAATTTTTGAAGACAACTAATAAAGATTGCGTTTATATTTTAGATTTAGAATTACCTGGTGGTGATGGTATTGATGTAGCAAGAGAAGTTAGATACCAAATGAATGATTGGGTAAGTCCAATTATAGTCTTAACCGCACATACATCATCTTATTACAAAATATATAAACAAAAATTACAAATATTAGATTTTATAGGAAAATGTAATGATATAGATGATGATATAAAAGAAAACATAGACATATCTTTAAGAGTATTAAACCAAACGGGTTCTTACAAATTCACTTATAAAAATATAGGTTATAATATTCCATATTCTGATATAGATTATATTCAAAGAGAAGATAGAAGAACAAAAATTGTAACGAGAAAAGAAACTTATTATAGAAATATTTCTATTAATGATATTAAAAAAGAATTACCAGTTTATTTTGTTATATCTTTAAAAGGAACGTTAGTTAATACAAAGAACATATTTAAAATAGATTGGAACACTTGTATAGTTTATTTTAAAGATGGAAACAGTGGATACTTAGTTTCAAGAAATCATAAAAAGGAGTTTGGTGAAAATGATTTTTAATGATTATTTTATATTAGGATTATCTTCAATAATAGTTGCGCGGTTACATGGAATATGTTATGAAAGGCTCTCCAATACAAAATTTAAGGCAAATTTTAAAAACATAGTTGTATTCTTTACATTCGGTTGTTTATTTATAGCAAATAACTATTTAATAAGTAGTGGAATGAATAGAATAATTATAAGTGTAATGTTACTTACCATTATGTATAAATTAATATTTAATGATAATATGAAAACAACATTAGCAAAAAGTTTGATATGTTATATAGTATTGGTACTTATCGAAATGCTACTTTCTATAATTTTGGTAAATTTGAAATATGTAAGTATTACAGATTTTAATAGTAGTATATTTGTGAAATGTGTGGTGTCATTTATTGAATTATATTTGACAATGTTATTTATTAAAAATAAAAAATGTAATGAGCAATTAAATAAAATAGTAGAGGCAACCGGTAAAGAAATAATAGTTAATGTATTCTTAATCGCATCAGCAATAACAACGATAATACTTATATCAAAATATGAAAAATCATTTAATACAACTACTTACTTCACTAATCTAGTTTTAATACTAATTTTTACCGGTTTAATGTTTATATCAGTAAGAAATAATATTAAAGTGAAAAAAGAAAGTGAGAAAATAGAAACTTTGCTAAAATTCATGTCTAAATATGAAAAGATTATTGATGAAGAAAGAATAAATAGACATGAGATGTTAAATAATCTATTGATGCTTAAAAGTTTTAAGAATAAGAATTCAAAAAAATATGATGACACTATAAACGAAATTATAAAGTTATATGAGAAAAATGGAAAAGAGACTATTAAAAATGTTTCTACTTTGCCTTCAGGTTTAAAAGGTATCTTATATTATAAAGTTGAAGACATGAAAAATAATGAGATTGATGTAAATATAAATATATCTAAGAAAATTAAGTCATTGTTAGATATTATAAACACTAAAGAATATGTTTCATTATGTAAAATATTTGGCATTGTACTTGATAATGCATGTGATGCAGCGAAGGAAAGCAAAGAAAAATCTGTTTTTATTGAAGTATTTGAAATAGAAAATAAAATATATATTAATGTAGAAAATTCATTTAAGAATAAAGTAGATGTTAATAAACTTAAAGAACAGTATTATTCAACTAAAGGTAAAGGTAGAGGTCTTGGTTTGTTTCTTGCAAATAAACTGATTAAAGAAAGTGAATCTATAGATATGGTTCAAAAAGTTGAAGAGGATAGATTTATTAGTGAAATAACTGTTATGCTTTAATAAACAAAATAAAAAGCCTAGGTTTTCTAGGTTTTTTATGTTGGTGTTTTGCTCATTAAAATATTTTTTATAATAATGATTCTGGCATTTCAGGTTCGTCAAATAACACAGTAATGCATCCAGTAGTCGCAGTAGTTGCTACTAATGCTCCAAGAAGAGCAGTTAATTTAGCAAATAATTTCATATTGTCCTCCTTTCATATTTTTTGTAATTATTATATTCTAAGCCAAAAAGCTTATATGAAATTGGAAGTACTAAAAATGTTTGAATAAGAATAGATATCATTAAAATATTACTTATATACACATCATTAGTAAATATTATGTATAAAATATATAGTACTGTAATAAGAATAGTTAACACTTTATATACAGTTCTTTTTGTTTCGTTAATTATAGGCCTTTTTTTTGTATCAGCAGGAGCATATATAAAAAGTAAAATTAAACCTATTGATGATAAAGTAATTTGTAATATCTTTGGTATAGAAATCAAACTAACAATATTTGGAAGTATAACAAACATTAACAATGATGCAACCCAACAATGTGATGACTTTTTAGCATGTAATCCAAAACCTGTGAGTCGAAGCAGTCCATAAAATAGAAATATAAGTAATAATTCTTTTAATGAACCTAATAATAAATTAATTATAATAATTGTTACTATTTTAAAAAATGTTAAATAAATTGTTTCTAATCCATATTTTATTTCTTTTAATTTAGTATCTGAATAATTATTATATTTTTTTATGTTACTAATTGTTTTGTACAAAATTACTTCTTTCATTACTTCTTCCTTTCGCTTTTATAATAATACATATTAAGTAAATTTTTTTTTGAATTGCATAATCTTAATTATAAATTGTCTTAAAACCAATATTTTTTAAAATATTCGTATATAATTTTACTTAATGACATTTTTATTACTTTTAACGACAAATATAAAAAATATATATAAAATTTTGCTAACATTAGTTATGCCGGCAGCAGTTGTATGTAGTACCATTATTTTTATGAAGGGACGGTGTTAAAGTGAGTAGAGGTCGCGTTAAATGGTTTAATAATGACAAAGGTTATGGATTTATTGAATATGAAGGTTTAGTAAACGAAGATATTTTTGTACATTATTCTGCAATTGATCAAAAAGGCTACAAATCATTAAAAGAAGGTGACTTAGTTGAATTTACATTAGTAGAAACAGCTAAAGGAAACCAAGCAATTAATGTTAAAGAAGTTAACTTAACTGTAGTTTAGTAAAGGCACACTTATGTGTGTTTTTAAATGTAAAATTTTTGTGTATTTTTGTTTGATTTATGGAATTAGTGTTGACTTTATGATATCCTATATATAGGAGGAATAATTATGAAATATAATATTAGAGGTAACAAAATTGATGTTACAGAAGCTATAAGTGATTACATTAAAAGTAAGGTTTCAAAATTAGAAAAGTATCTTGATGACAATGATGAGATAGAGGCAAAAGCAATAGTTTCTGCAAAAGGACATGATCAAAAAGTTGAGATTACCATATGGAGTGGAAAATATAATATAAGAGCAGAGGTAGTAAATGCTGATTTATATTCTGCTATAGATTTAGTTATAGATAAATTGGAAAGACAATTTAAAAAATATAGAGGAAAATTAAATATTAAAAGAGTTAAAGAAGAATATATACCTGAAATAGAAGATTTACTTGAGGAAGAAGATCAAAAAATTGTTAGACGTAAAGAAGTATTCTTAAAGCCAATTGATGAGGAAGAGGCAATTACTCAAATGGAACTTCTTGGGCATTCATTCTTTGTATTTAAAAATGTAGATACAAATAAAATAAATGTTGTTTATAAAAGAAGTGATTCTGATTATGGTATAATTGAAGCTAATTAAGTGATAGGAAGGTGAAAATAATTCACTTTTCTTTTTTTATTTGCTATAATTAAACATGTGGAGATGATGTTAACATGGGATTATTAAAAAACATATTTGACTATGAAACAAAAGAATTAAAAAGGATAGATAAAATAGTTGATGAAATAGAAGCTTTAGATGAAAAAATGCAAGGTATAAAAGATATTGAATTTAAAGCTAAGACAGAAGAGTTTAAAAAAAGAATTGAGGATGGTGAGGAACTTGATGATATTGCTGTTGAGGCGTTTGCATTAGCTCGTGAAGCGTGTTTTAGAGCAATAGGAGAAAAACCATTTAGAGTACAATTAATAGGTGGTCTTGCTATTCATAGGGGTAACATTGCTGAAATGAAGACTGGTGAGGGTAAAACATTAACAACAGTATTACCTGCTTATTTGAATGCATTAAGTGGTAAAGGAGTACATGTAATTACAACAAATGAATACTTGTCAACACGTAATGCACAATGGATGGGACCAATTTACGACTTGTTAGGAGTTAGCGTTGGTATTAACACAAGGGATAAATCACCTAAAGAGAAAAAAGAAGCATATGAAGCTGATATAACATATACAACAAATAATGAACTTGGTTTTGATTACTTAAGAGATAATATGGTTGTTCATAAAGAAAATAGAACTCAAAGAGGATTAAATTTTGCTATTATCGATGAAGTTGACTCAATATTAATAGATGAAGCTAGAACGCCATTAATAATATCAGGTGGTTCTGCTAAATCTGCTAATATATATAAAGAAGCAGATAGAGTTGCTAAAAGTCTTAAGATAGATGATTATGTAGTTGATGAAAAAACTAAAAAAGTAACACTAACTGAAGCGGGCGTTAAAAATTGTGAAAAAATGTTACATTTAGATAATTTATATGATATTAGTAATAGTGTTATGGTACATAATTTAGATAAGGCATTAACTGCTAATTATGCATTTAAGAAAGATGTTGATTATGTAATTGAAAATGATAAAGTAATTATTGTTGATACATTTACAGGACGATTAATGCATGGTAGACAATTTAGTGAAGGTTTACACCAAGCATTAGAAGCTAAAGAAGGCGTTACTATTAACGAAGAAACTAAAACTTTAGCAACTATAACATTCCAAAATTTATTTAGAATGTATAATAAACTAAGTGGTATGACAGGTACTGCTAAAACTGAAGAAGAAGAATTCCAAAATATTTATAATACAAATGTAGTATGTATTCCAACAAATAAACCAGTAATTCGTGATGATCAAGTTGATTTAATATATTCATCACTTAAGGGTAAATTTAATGCAGTTGTCAAAACAGTTAAAGAAATACATAAAACTGGAAGACCTGTTCTTGTTGGTGTTGCGTCTGTAGAAACAAGTGAACTTGTTAGTCAGTTGTTAACTAAAGCTGGTGTTAAGCATGAATTATTAAATGCTAAGAATCATGAAAGAGAAGCACATATCATAGAAAATGCTGGTAAAAAGAATGCTGTTACTATAGCGACAAATATGGCTGGACGTGGTACTGATATTAAACTTGGTGAGGGTGTACGTGAATTAGGCGGTTTGTTTGTACTTGGTACAGAAAGACATGATTCTAGAAGAATTGATAACCAATTAAGAGGTCGTGCTGGACGTCAAGGAGACCCGGGTACTACAAGATTTTTTGTTTCAATGGAAGATGACTTAATGATTAAGTTTGGTTCTGAAAAGATGAAAGCAGTGATGGAAACATTAGGTATCAAAGATGATCAAGCAATTTCAAATAAAATGATTTCTAAAAATATTGAAGCAGCTCAAAAGAAAGTAGAAGGATTTAACTTTGATAGAAGAAAAGGATTATTAGATTTTGATAATGTTATTAGTAAGCAAAGAGAAATTATATATGATAGAAGAAATGAAATACTTGATAATGATAGTATAAGAGATAGAGTTTTAGATACATTTAAAGAGTTTGTTTCTAATCAAGTACATAGTCATTTAACTGATGGTGAATTAACTAGTAATGATGTTGATAATTTAATGGAATTATTTAATGCTAGATATTTAAAGAAAAGAAAACTAAAGAAAGAGGATTTTAATAAAGATATTAATGAATTAATAGATTTCATATATGAAATAGTAGTAGATGACTATAGTAAAAAACTTGAAGATGTGCCTAAAGATATTCAAGATGATTTTGAAAAATCAATATCACTTAGATGTATAGATAAGAATTGGATGGATCAATTAGATGCGATGGAAGCGTTAAAAGAGGGCGTTGGACTTCGTGGTTATGCACAAAGTAATCCGCTTCAGGTTTATGCATTAGAGGGCTTTGATTTATTTGATAATATGATGGCTAATATTTCAGCAGAAATATCAAATTTCTTGCTTAATGCTGAAGTTAGACAAAATATAGAAAGAGAAGAAGTTAAAAATATTAAAACTAACGATGGCAAAGAGGGTGTTAAGAGTAAACCTAAAAAAGCGGATAAAAAAGTAGGTAGAAATGATTTATGTCCATGTGGTTCGGGCAAAAAGTATAAACAATGTTGTGGAAAGTAAGATAAAATAAGGAAAAACTTAAAATTTAAAAACTAGTAAGTTGGTTCGAGTTTGCTAACTTGTCCACGTAATACTAATAAAACCTAAGTAAAACAAGGATGTAGACAACATTTTAAATGTGGACATCCTTTTTTATTACTTTGATTTTTGACAAAATGCAAGTTTAGTGCTATAATCTAACCATATTTTAAATCAGTGATTTGGAGAAGTAGATATTTATGAAATTTATAGAAAGCAACTGGTTGATGGAAAGTTGCAATGGATGAATATTGAATGGACCAAAGAGAGTTTTTCAGAAATTAATTAAAGTATGAAAAATCGGGAGTTTCTACCCGTTATCAAGTGAACATATATGATGGTATATGAAATGAAACTATTATTAGGTGGCACAAGATTCTTGTCTTAATTTTTAGACTGGAATCTTTTTTATTTATAAGAAGGAGATGGTTGTATGGAAAAGTATGTGAAACGATGGTGTAAGTTATATTAATCATTGATTTAAAATATAAAAATATAAGAAAGAAGGAAAAAAATATGAAAACAATGATTACAGGTGTAAGACCTACAGGAAGTATAACTTTAGCAAACTATATTGGAGGAATAAAAGGATTTGTAGAACAACAATATAAATATAATTCATTAATATTTATTGCAGATATTCATGGATTGACAACTTATATTGATCCAAAAGAAATAAGAAATAATATATTAGATATAACAGCAATGTATATGGCTTGTGGAATTGATATTAATAATACGGCATTATTTATGCAAAGTAATGTATTAGAACATTGTAATTTAGGATTTTTAATGTCATTTCAATGTAGTGTTGGAGAATTATCTAGAATGACACAATTTAAATCTAAAAAACAACAATTAGGAAAAAGTGAAAAAGATATGGGATTATTTATTTATCCAACTTTAATGGCAGCAGATATATTATTATATGATGCTGAAATAGTACCAGTAGGTGCAGATCAAAGACAACACATTGAAAAAACTAGAGATTTTGGAGAAAGATTTAATAATATTTATGGTAATACCTTCAAATTACCAGAATATCAAATACCTAAAATAGGTGCTAAAATAATGAACTTACAAGATCCAAGCGTTAAAATGAGTAAATCTGCTCCAAAGGATGATAAAGGGACAATATTTATGTTAGATGATATAGAAATAACAAGAAAGAAAATAATGTCTGCGTGTACAGATAGCGAGGGAAAAGTTTATTATGATGAGAATAGTAAACCGGGAATATCTAATTTAATATCATTAGTATGTGTAGTTAATAATATGACTATAGAGGAAGCTAATGAAAAATATAAGGATTATAATTATAAAGATTTTAAAATTGAAGTTGCTGATAGTGTTTGTAAATTTATTAAAGGTATTCAAGATAAATTTTATCAATATAGAAATGATGAAAAACATTTAAAAGAAATATTAACAAATGGTGCTAATAAAGCTAGAGTATATGCTTCTAAAAAAATGGAAATAGTAAAAGAAAAAGTAGGACTTAGTATTTAAAATAAAAAATGTTAGTATGTGTATGCTAACATTTTTTTGTAAAGGAGATGAGGAATTATTATTAGTATTAGAAAAAGAAATAATCTGTATGAATACAGATTTGAAGCAGGAAAGGTTAATGGTAAAAGAAAACAAATATCAAAATCTGGTTTTAAAACAAAAAAAGATGCATATATAGCAGGACAAAGAGCATAGGAAGATAATTTAATTATAAAAATACAATAATTTAGTGTATAATAATGATTACAAGGAATATAAATAATAGTTTTAAGGAGGAAATAATGAATAAGAAAAAAATACTAATAATTAGTCTCATTACTTTTATATTTATATTATTTATAATACTTATAAATATATCAAATAAAATGAATGAAGAGAAAATTAAGAGTACTATTACAATGAATAGTAAACTAACTGATGTGGTTTATGATGAAAATAAATTGAACATATATTTATTTTGGGGAGAAGGATGTCCTCATTGTGAAGAAGAGTGGAAATTTTTAAATAGAATTGCACCTAAATATTATGATAAGATTCATGTATATGGATTTGAGGTATGGAACAGTAAAGAAAATCAAAAAATAATGGATGAATTTAAAGATAAGTTAAATATTTCAAAGGATAGTGGAATACCATTAACAATAATTGAAGATAAATATTATATTGGATATGATGAGAGTTATAATGATGAAATACTTAAGTTGATTAAGAATAATCATAAAAACAGCAAAGATATTTATTTAAATAAGAACCTTTAAAAGTTCTTTTTTATTTGATATAATTTACGTATGGAAAAAGATATTATTAAAAAATTAAATGAGTATAAAAACACGTTAGAGGATATTGGGAGTAAACTTAACATATTCGAAAAAGAAAATAGACTTAGGGAGCTTGATGCCATAATAAATAAACCTGACTTTTGGACTAATGTTAAAAATACTAAAGATATATTAAATGAATCTAAGTCACTTAGAAAAATTATTGATGAATATTCTAGCATCAAAGAAAATATTGATACTTTGATAGAAATGGCATCAATTGACATCGATTATGTTGATAGTGAGCTGGATAAACTTAATAGTGATATTGAGAATCTTAAGATATCAACATTATTAAATGGTGAATTTGATTCATCTGCTTGTTATATAGAGATTCATTCAGGAGCAGGTGGCACTGAAAGTAATGATTGGGCTAATATGTTATATAGAATGTATACAAGATATTTTGAAAAGAATAATTATACATATGAGGAAATAAGTAGACAAGATGGAGAAGAGGTTGGTATAAAAGGAGTAACTGTTCTTGTTAAAGGCTATTATCCTTTTGGTTATCTAAAGGGAGAGACTGGTGTACATCGTCTTGTAAGGATTAGTCCTTTTGACAGTAATTCTAGAAGACATACTTCTTTTGCTAGCGTACTAGTAACTCCTCAGATAAATAAAAATTTAGATGTAGAGATAAATGAAAGTGATTTAAGAATTGATGTTTATAGATCAAGTGGATGTGGGGGACAAGGCGTTAATACAACTGATTCAGCGGTTAGAATTACACATATTCCAACTGGTATAGTGACTTCGTGTCAATTAGAAAGAAGTCAAATTCAAAATAAGCAAAGAGCAATGGAAATGCTTAAAAATAAATTATATATTCTTAAATTAAATGAATTTAATGAAAAATTAAGTGAGTTAAAAGGAAATGTTATGGATGTTAACTTTGGTAGTGCGATAAGAAGTTATGTAATGTGTCCATATACTTTAGTTAAAGATACTAGAACTAATTATGAAACTTCTAATGTTAATCAAGTATTAGATGGTGATATTAAAGAATTTTTACTGGCGTATTTGCGTTCATGCTAAAAGTTCTTTTTGTTTACACTTTTATGAAATCTAAATGTAATTTGTAGAAAAAAAGTTAATGTTTTGTTATAATTGATAATGGAGAAGAATATTATGTGGTTATTTAGAAGAAAGAATAATGAGAAAATTCAAAGAAGTGTTTTAAAGAAAGAGCAAGCTACTAGAAGTCTACTTTTAGTTGTTGGTTGTTTTATTTCTGCGTTATCATTTAATTTATTTTTTGTACCTAATAAGTTCATATCAGGTGGATTTGGTGGTATAGGTATAGTTCTTAATAAATTATGTGGTATTGATGTAAATTTAGTAATCCTGATGGCTAATTTGATATGTATCACTGCTAGTTTCTTTACATTAGGATTTAAAGATTCTTTGATGAGTGCAGTTGGTGCTTTAATATACACATTGTTCTTGTATGCAACTGAAGGAATTCCACATTTGATTAATTTCTCATTTGATAATATTTTACTTTATGTTCTTGCTGCTGGAGTATGTGGCGGATTTGGGGAAAGTTTAGTTTATAAAGCAGGTTTTAATACAGGTGGAAATAGTATACTTGCATTAATAATTCAAAAGTATAAAAAAATGTCCCTTGGGAAAATACTTAGATGTATTGCATTTATAATAATAGGTATAGGTGGTATTGTATTTGGATATACATCTGTTATGTATGGTATTATTATTTCATTTATTTCAACTTATATTGTTGATAAGATGTTAATAGGAATAAGTGATTCTAAAATGTTTTATATTCAAACAGATAAAGAAGATGAAGTTGTTGCTTTCATATTAGATATTATTGAAAGTGGTGTCACTGAATTATATAGTAAAGGAGCATATACAAATAAAAGACAAAAAGTTCTTATGTGTGTTGTTCCAACTGAAAAATATTCATTTTTAAAGAGTGCAATCAAAGAAATAGATGAATCTGCATTCATTGTAGTAAGTGATTGTTATGAGGTACTTGGTGGTACTAAAAAGGAAAGAATTGTCTTTTAAATAAATTATAAAATATACTATAATATTTATAGGAGGAGTTATGCAATTAATAGAGGTAAGAGATGTTAGTAAAAGATATCCTAATGGAGTAACTGCTTTATGCGATGTTAATTTACAAATATCTAAAGGCGAATTTGTATTTGTAATAGGTGCATCGGGAAGTGGTAAGTCTACATTAATTAAATTATTATACAGACAAGAGAAACCAACTAAAGGGGATGTGTATGTAGGTGGTATTAATGTTTCTAAATTAAAAAACAGAAAAGTTTATAAAATAAGAAGAAAACTTGGAATAGTATTTCAAGATTATAAATTATTACCTAAAAAAACCGTATATGAAAATGTAGCGTTTGCTCTTGAAATATATGGTTATAAAGAGTCAGATATAAGAAAAAGAGTTATAAAAGCTGTTGAGCAAGTTGGATTAAAAGATAAATTAAGAAGTTTTCCAGATGAACTTTCTGGTGGTGAACAACAAAGAGTTTCAATTGCAAGAGCAATAGTTAATGATCCTAAGGTACTTATTTGTGATGAACCAACTGGTAATTTAGATCCGGATACATCAATAGAAATTATGAAAGTAATAGATAATATAAATAAAGATTTAGGAACTACTATTATTATGGCAACCCATGATAAAGATATAGTTAATAAAATGAAAAAGAGAGTAATTGTAGTAGAAAAAGGTTTAATAGCTAAAGATAATCAGAAAGGAAAGTATAAGAGTGAAGGCATTTAGAATATTATTTAAAAATATTGATGAATCATTCAAGGGAGTTTTTCGTAACTTTTCTTTATCTATGGCTAGTATAGTATGTATAACTATAACATTAGTATTAGTTGGTTTTAGTATATTACTTTCATACAATGTTAATCATTTTACTAGTGAAATAGAAAGTGATATGACTATAGTTGTATTTATAAATAGAAAAGTTGGTGATTTAGAATTATCTAAAGTAAGAACTGAACTTGATAAACTTGATAATGTTAAAGAAATAAAATTTAATTCAAAAGAATCTATTAGAAAAGATATGCAAAAAGAATCAGAAGTATTTAATAGTATTATGTCAGAATATACTAAAGAAACCAATCCTTTACAAGACACATATCTAGTTAAAGTTGATGATATTAATAAAATAGGTAATACTGCTGATAAGATTAAAAAAATAGATAATGTAGCACTTGTTAAATATGGTGAGGGTTCTGTAGAAGAATTAGTCAAAATATTTAATACAGTTAAAAAAATATCTTATGGAATAGTAATAGCATTAATATTAGTAACTGCATTCTTAATTAGTAATACTATTAAAATAACTATTCAATCAAGAAAAAGAGAGATTGAAATCAGAAGACTTGTTGGGGCAAGTAATTCATTTATAAGACAACCATTCTTTTTTGAAGGAATTATTCTTGGCGTATTTGGTTCTATAATACCTATTATTATTTGTTGTTATGGATATAAATATTTATATGATAGATTAGGTGGTCAATTATTTACCGCTATTATTAAACTTGCAACACCTGCGAGTATAGTTTATAAAGTAATGGGTGTTATAGTATTAGTAGCAGTAGTAGTTGGAGCATTTGGTAGTTTTAGAGCAGTAAGGAAATATTTAAAAGTATGATGAAGAAGTTAAGTAAAATAATTCTTTGCGTTTTTTCGTTCTTTATACTTGTTAATGATATTGATGCGATATCTCTTAAAGATTATAGACTACAATATGAAAAGAATTTAGCAAAATATAATAATTCTAAAAATAAACAAGCAGAGGCTAAATCTAAAATAAATAGTCTTCAAGACGATATAGGAGATGTTAATAATAACATTGATAAATATCAAAAAGATATAGAGGCATCTAAAGCAAAAATTGAAGAATTAAAAAAAGAAATAGAGGAAAAGAAAAAAGAAATTGATAATTTGTTTTCATTTTTACAAATTTCTGATGGTGATAATATTTATTTAGAATATGTATTTGAAGCAGCATCATTTACTGATTTTATATATCGTTCTGCGATAGTTGAACAACTTACTAAATATAATGATGAACTTATTGATGATATGTATAAGAAAATAGAAGAGAATAAACAACTTCAAAAGAAGTTAAATAAACAAATAGAAGATTCTGAAAATGAAATGGTTAAATTAAATGATCTTCTTAATAGTGCGAATGTTTCATTGAGTCAATTAGTTGATGAACATGAAGATATTGAACAGGATATGGATGCTAGTAAAAGACAATATGAGTACTATAAAAAGGAATTTAAAAATAATGGATGTAGTGAAAATACTGATATAAATGTTTGTTTAAAAGTTCCTACTTCAACTGGATTTATAAGACCTCTTGTTAAAGCAACTGTAACGAGTGAATTTGGTATGAGATTTCATCCGACTGAACACGTTTGGAAACTTCATAGTGGAATAGATTTAGCTGTTCCGATTGGAACTAATGTGTATCCTGCCGCTAATGGTGTTGTTACTAAAATTGCTAGAGTTAAAAATCCAGATAAAAAGAAATCTAGTTGTGGTGGTAATAAAATATATATAAAACATCTAGTAAATGGAAAAGAATATGTAACTGTATATATGCATGTACATACAATTAAAGTTAACTTAGGAGATTATGTAAATATTAATACTGTTATTGCAGGAAGTGGTGGAGGAGAGAGTTATGACCGTTGTACTACTGGACCTCATTTACATTTTTCAGTTATGAAGGGAAAAAGTTATTTAGAACCTAGAAACTATGTTAAATTTCCTAAGAAGGGTAAAAAGTTCACTTCTAGATATTAAGATATATTAATTTATATCTTTTTATTTGTAATTTTTTTGTTTTTAAATTATAATTATGTTGGTGATTTGTATGTCTTTTACAAGTAAAATTAAAACAGAAATTAGTAATGATATATATAGTTTATCTGAAAATATGGCTGAATTATCTGGTATTTTAAATATTTCAGTTAAAATAGAAGATAATAAGTTTGAAATATATACTGAGAATGTTAGTGTAGCGAAAAGAATATATAAACTATTAAAAGAAATATATCATATTGATATTAAGATGGATACAGGAGAGGTTAATACACTTAGGGGGAATAAACTAATTGTATTAATAGTTGAAGATAAAGTAGACTTGATACTTAATGATCTTTGTATAGTAAAAAATAATGAAAGAATTTATATTCCATCATTATATTTAGTGGATGATATTCATGATAAACAATCATATTTAAGAGGTGTATTCTTAATGTGTGGTAGTATAAATGATCCTAAAACAAGTAGATATCATTGTGAGTTTGTAATATCTAATTATAATACTGCAGAGTATGTTAATAACTTGTTAAATGAAATGCATTTTAAGAGTAAATTAATAAAGCGTGATAAAAATTATATGGTATATATTAAGGAAGCAGAAAGGATAAGTGACTTTATTAAAATGCTTAATGCTACGAATGCTCTTTTCTACTTTGAGGATATAAGAATATATAGAGATCATAAAAACATGACTAATCGTTTAAATAATTGTGAGCAAGCTAATGTTGATAAGAGTATTCAAGCGAGTAATGAACAACTAAAATTAATAGCGAAACTTAAGAGTTTAATTGATATAGATCTTCTTGATGATAAAATTAAAGAAATTTGTTTTTATAAAGAAAAATATCCTGAAAGTTCAATGGCGGAACTTGCAGAAATAATAAGTAGTGAGACTGAAAAGCCGATTAGTAAAAGTTGTGTTAATCATAGATTTAGAAAAATAAAAGAAATAATAGAAAATATTGGAGGTTAAATGATGTTGTCTATTATTCCATAGTTTAATGCTTCTTCTGCATTTAAAAAGTAATCTCTTTCTGTATCTTTTTTGATTTTTGAAAGAGGTTTTTTTGTGTTTTTTGAAAGGATTTTATTTATTTTATCTTTTAATTTTAATATTCTTTCTGCGGCGATTTGGATTTCTGTTGCTTGTCCATTAATACCACCTAGTGGTTGATGTATCATTACTTCCGTATTTTTTAGAACGGATCTTTTACCTTTAGCGCCACTTGATAGTAAGAATGCCGCCATTGAAGCACACATTCCGATACCTATAGTAACTATATCGCTTTTTACATAGTTCATAGTATCATATATAGCAAAACCTGATGTGATGCTTCCTCCTGGTGAGTTTATATAAATATAAATATCATCATTATTTAATGAATCTAAATATAATAATTCACTTGTTATAATGTTTGCTGTTTTATCATTTATTTCACCTTCTATGAATATAATTCTTTCTAATAATAGTTTTGAATATAAATCAAATACTTTTTCACTTCCATCATACTTTTCTACAATATATGGTATATGCATTATATTCCTCCTAGTTATATTTTAATAAAATAATTAATAAATATTCACAAAATCATGAATTTTTGATATGATATTAGTATCAAAATAATAATAAGAGGTTGATGGTTGTGAATAATAAGGTTAAGTTAACATTTGAGGATGGAAGTATACTCGAAGTTGAAAAAGGTACTGAAGTAAAAGATGTACTTAAGTTAATCAATCAAAATGATCAAATAATAGCACTTAGAATTAATGGTGTTTGTGTTGCGACTAATTTTGAATTGGTTGAAGACTCATATGTAAAGTATATAAGAGTTAGTGATAGAATTGGTAGACAAATATACATAAAAGGTTTAAAGTATGTGTATATTTTAGCAGTTAAGGAATTGTATGGTGACAATGCGATTGTAAACATTAAGCATTCAATCGATAAATCTATATATAGTGAAATTAAGATTAATAAGAAAGTTGATGCATCAGTAGTTAAAGCTATAAAGAAAAAAATGAAAGAAATTATAGCTAGTGATATGGAAATAAAACATATTAGTGTTTCTAGAAGCGATGCGATAGATTATGTTAATAGTCTTAATGAAAGTGAGAAAGTATTAAATTACAAATATATGACTAATGATTCAGTAACTATGTATGAACTTGGAGATATATATAATTATTTCTATTTTCTTATGCCAGCTAGTACTAAAATACTAAGTAGATTTGATTTGACTTATGTATCACCAAATGGAATAGCAATAAGTTATCCGATTGAAAATAGTTTACCTACTTATACTCCTTCTCCTCTTGTTATGAATGCATTTGCAACTTATGAAAAGAAATTATTATCTCTAGGAGTAAGATATGCAGGTGATATTAATAAAATAATAACTGATGGTAAAATAGATGATTTTATTCAAATAAATGAAATATTATATAATCAAAATATGGAAGCTCTTGCTACTAAAATAGTAAATAATAAACATATTAAAATAGTATTTATATCAGGGCCATCATCTAGTGGTAAAACTACAACATCTAAAAAACTTGCTCTATATTTAAAATCTAAAGGAAAAGATACCTTTGTTATATCAACTGATGATTACTTTGTTGAGAGAAAAGATACTCCAAGAAAAGAAGATGGAAGTTATGAGTATGAAATAATAGATGCGATTGATATGAAATTATTTAATTCACAACTTAAGAGTTTGTTAAATGGAAAAGAAGTAGTGATGCCTAAGTATAATTTTATTACAGGCGAAAAAGAATATAAGAGTAAACCTGTAAGTTTGAAGGAAAATCAAATTATTATAGTTGAAGGACTTCATGCGATAAATGAGAAGTTAAATTCATCAATAGATGCTAAAAATAAATTAAAAGTATATATTAGTCCATTTACGCCAATTGGACTTGATAGACATAATCACATATCAACAATTGATATAAGATTTATAAGAAGAATGGTAAGAGATTATCAACATAGAGGTTATTCAGCTGAGGATACATTAAATGCTTGGATGGGTATGAGAAAGAGTGAGGAGAAGTATGTTTATCCATATCAAAGAACAGCAGATATTATAATAAATACTTCTCTTGCATATGAAGTAGGTGTTTTAAGAACATATGCAGAACCTTTGTTATACTCAATCAATCCGGAGTCTGTATATTATGAAGAATCAATAAGAATATTAAACTTCTTAAAATGTTTCTTAAATATACCAAGTGAATATGTCCCACAGACAAGTGTATTAAGAGAATTTATAGGAAATGGATATTTTGAATAGGAGATGAAATTATGTTAAAAGTAGCAATTAATGGTTTTGGTAGAATAGGTAGAACAGCACTTAGATTATTAGAGAATGATAAAGATATAGAAGTAGTGGCAATTAATGATTTAACTGATCCAGTACAACTTGCATATCTTTATAAATATGACTCAGTTCATAGAACAAATAAAAGTAAAATATCATTTGATTCTGATGAATTGTTTGTAAAAAATAAAAAAATTAAAGTATTTGCAGAAATGGATCCTTCTAAACTTCCATGGAAAGAGTTAGAAGTAGATATAGTTCTTGAATGTACTGGTGTGTTTACATCAAAAGAAAAATGTCAAGCTCATTTAGATGCTGGGGCTAAGCATGTTATTATAAGTGCTCCTGCTAAGGACGAAGTTAAAACTATAGTATATGGAGTTAATCATGAAATTTTAGATAAATCTGATGATGTAATAAGTGCAGCTAGTTGTACTACTAATTGTCTTGCTCCAGTACTTAAGTTAATAAATGATAAATTTGTAATTAAAGAAGGATTTATGACAACTGTACATGCTATCACAAATGATCAAGAAACACTAGATATACCACATAAAAAGGGCATTATGGCAAGACGTGGTAGGGCAGCATCATTAAATATAATACCTACCTCAACAGGAGCAGCATCTCAAATTGGGAAAGTAATTCCAAGTTTAAAAGGAAAGATGGATGGTCTTGCATTTAGGGTTCCTGTAGGGGATGGAAGTGTTATAGATGTTACTTTAGAACTAGAAAAATCTGTTACTAAAGAAGCTGTTAATAATATGTTTAAATCTAATCAAAGTAAGTGCTTGAAATATACTGAAGATCCTATTGTTAGTTGTGATATTATTGGTGAAGAAGTTGGTGCTACTGTTGATGGATTATTAACTAATGTAGTTGAAAGTGATGGAAAACAATTATTAAAAGTTGTTGCGTGGTATGATAATGAGGTTGGATACACTGCTCAAATGATAAGAACAATGAAATTATTTATGTAAAAAGAACTGAAAAGTATTCTTCTTGCATTAATTATTATTTCTTTTGGAGTATATATAAATATAAATGAGAGTAGTTTAGAAGAGTATGCTAAGATTATAAGTCAAAAAGCGAAAGCACAACATTTAGAATATGGATATATGTGTATTAGTTCAGAAGATGAAACTAAATTAAATATTGAACTTAAAAAGAATATTAAGTATAAAGTTATATTTAATGGAGATACAATAGAAAAAATATATGTAGGTCATGATATCAAATATTATCTTAATGAAAATGGTTATTCTGGAGGAATAAATATTGATTTAATAGATTATACTTGTAAATAGTTTGATATGTAAACTTATGTCTATTTTAATGAAATAATTTTCTTATTGTTTTATAATTTATATGAGGCGATTTATATGAAAAAAGTATTAAAAACAATTTTAGTAGTTATTATAACATATTTGGTGTTGTGTATTATTTTAGGAACTATGATGGATGAAGATACAGCATTTACATACTCAATGGTATCAACTTTAATAATAACTATAGTGTATAATTTTATTATGATTATAACAAAAATAAGTAAATATAATAAAAATGAAAAAGTTTCAGATGTTTCAGATGTTGTAACAATTCTATTAACATTGTTTAATATAGACAAAGGTTTAGATGTTACATTATCAACTATGATGAGCACTAAAACATTTACGGATAAAGCAAAGAAATCAAATAAAGTTTTATTATATACAAATATATTACTTCATATTGGTATTATATTAATATTATCAAGTTTAATTTGCAATCTTATTGATATAGATTCATTAGAAAGCGCTACTTTAATTATAGGGTTGCTTGTATTAGGAACAGGTATTCTTTTTCCATCAATATACGGTTCTGAATTACAAAGAAAAGAAAATTATAATAATTTAGAAAAAACAGTTGAGGAAAGACAAAAGCAAAGAAGTTCTACTGTTTTGACTTACGATGAAAGTGAATATAAAAAGCATGTATTACCTAAAAATTTAATTATTAGTATAATATTACTAATAGTTTTTCTAGTAATAGGATACAATGCGATATTTAATTTATACGGGGGATTAATAAATTTAATAATATTTGTCCCACCAGTGTATTGGGTGTATCTTCTTATAAATAGAACTAAGCAAAAAGTCATGACAATATTTCTAGAACCTTTAGAAGTAGTTATATCACCTCCTGGAGTAACAAATACTTACAATAACTATGAAAGAAGAGAAGAAAGAATCGTTTTTCATAAAATAACGTCATATAAAGTAACAAACTCACAGATAGTGGTATATGGTAATATAGAAAAAAATATTAAAAAAACATTTAATAGTGTTGAAAAGGATAAAGTAAAAAAACTAAGTGTATATAAAATACCTAGAGTATTTAATGATAGTGAAGCACTAATAAATACATTAAAACAAAGTATTAAATAAAGGAGTCTATATGTGTGGAATAATAGGTTATGTTGGAAAAAAGAATATAGGTGATGTAATAATACATGGGCTTGAGGCTGTAGAATACCGAGGTTATGATTCTGCTGGTATTAGTGTGATTGATAATAATAAGATAAGAACAGTTAAATCTGTTGGTAAAATTGAGAATTTAAAAAAGAAATTAAAAAAGGTTGATTTAAATAATTCTGTGTGTGGAATAGGTCATACCAGATGGGCAACTCATGGTGAGGTTAGTGAATTGAATGCTCATCCACAAGTTGTTAACAGAGTAAGTGTTGTACATAATGGAATAATTGAAAATTATAAAGAGATAGAAAGAGAACTTAAGGATAAATATACTTTCAAATCAGAAACTGATACTGAAAGGGTTGCTGCGTTAATAGACTCATTTTATGATGGAAGTAATCAAGTTGAAGCAATTAATAAAGCAATTCATAAATTAACAGGAAGTTATGCGATTGGTGTAATATTTGAAGGAGTTCCCAAAATATATGGTGTTAGAAAAGATGCGCCATTAATACTAGGTATAGGTTCTAAGGAACATTTTATAGCTAGTGATATAAGTGCAATAATAGATTATACAAATAAATATATATATCTAGATGATAATGAAATAGTTGAAGCTGATAAAGACTTTAATATTTATTATGATGGAATAATAATTAATAAAAAGATTGAGACTGCTAAGTGGGATATGGAAACTGCTAATAAAAATGGATATGATCATTATATGCTTAAAGAGATAAATGAACAAGAAGAACTTTCTAAAAAATTATATTCTAAATATATTCCTAATGATAATTTTTCTGATTTAGTTATTGATTTAACTAAATATAAAAGGATAGATTTTGTGGCATGTGGTAGTGCTTATAATGCATCATTGGTTGCTAAATATTTTGCTGATAAATATTGTTCATCAAAAGATTTTTATGTTAATTGTTATGCAGCTAGTGAATATAGATATACTAATCATTATTTTGATAAAGATGTTTTAGTTGTATTAATTTCTCAAAGTGGTGAGACTGCTGATACTCTTGCTGTACTTAGAATGTGTAATAGTAAAGATATAGATACATTGGCAATAGTGAATGTAGTGTCTTCTACAATAGCAAGAGAAGCTAAGTTTGTAATGCCTATGCTTGCTGGTCCTGAGATATGTGTTGCGACTACTAAAGGATATTTCTCTCAAAGTTATTTATGTAGTTTGCTTATGCTTAAATATATGTATTCTAAAAGAATAATTAAGAAAGATGAGGTTCTTAAAATATTTGAAGAATTTAAGAAGTTGCCTCAATTAATTAAAAAAGTTATAGAGAATCCTAATTATAAAACTATAGCAAAGGCAATATATAAATCTGATGATATATATTACATAGGTCGTGGCATAGATATATATAGTTGTTATGAAGCAAGTTTAAAGTTAAAAGAAATATCATATATACATAGTGAGTGTTTTGCTGCTGGTGAACTTAAGCATGGTCCGATAGCATTATTATCAAAAAATACTCCAGTGATAGCACTTATGACAGAATTTTCAGTATATGAAAAGACTTTAAGCAACGTTCTTGAAGCGAAAAGTCGTAAAGCAAAAATCATTATCATAAGAAAAGAATCTATAAATATTGATAAAAATGTTGCTGATTATGAAATAGTAATTCCTTTAACTAGTGAATATGTTCAAAATTTACTTCTTATGGTATCATGTCAATTACTTGCATATGAAGTTGCTAAGCTAAGAAAATGTGATATTGATAAACCAAGAAATCTTGCTAAATCTGTAACTGTTGAATAAAGTGTAAAGTTTTAAAATATATATAATATTTTATGGAAAAGAAACTCTTATTATTATATAATTATAATAGGAGTTTTATTATGAAATTTAATATTAGGAAATTTAAAAATAATATATTATTTTTTGTAATTAGTGGGCTTTTATTAGTCATTTTTATACTGCTTGGTTTATTTAAAGATAAAAGTAGTAATTCTCTTGAAAAGAAAGAACTTGATGATAAAGAAACGTCTATTAAGTCTCTTGTTATTAATGAAATAATGACTGGAAATAATGGAACAATAGCTTCTTCTGATGGTGGTATATATGACTATTTAGAATTATATAATGGTAGTGATAAAGATATTGAACTTAAAGATTATGGTCTTGGAGATGAAAATAATAAAGTTAAATGGGTATTTCCTAAAACAACTATCAAGGCAAAATCATACTTAGTTATATTCTTAAGTGGTAAGAAATTAGATGGGCTAAACGCATCATTTAAACTTAAATCTAGTGGTAGTGAAGTAGTTTCATTATTCAGACCAAATGGTAAAGTGATAGATGCGGTTGAGACGGTTTCTCTTGATTCTGGAAGTGTAATGGCAAGAGATGATAAAGGTTCTTGGGTAATAGAAAGTCCAACACCTGGGTTTGCTAATAACATAAAAGGACATGAAGAATTTCTTAAATCGTTAATGGCAGAAGGGGACTCTGATTTAAAAATAAATGAGATACTTGCTAGTAACAAAGGAAACTTTAAAAATAAAAATGGTGAATATAGTGGATATATTGAAATAATAAATGTGTCAGATAAAAGCATTAATTTAGAAAATTATAGTCTATCAAATGATGCTGATTGTAGCTTTAAATGGCAATTTCCAAATAAGGTTATAACTCCTGGCGAAACATTAGTTGTTTATACTAGTGGTACTAGTAGCAAAAAAAGTGAATTAAGTACTGGATTTAAATTAAAGAGTAAGAATGGTTATGCAGTTCTTTCAAATAACAAAGGTAAAGTAATTGATAGAGTAGAATATAAAAATTTAGGCAATGGTATGGCATACGTTAGAACAAAGAGTGGTTTTGCACAAAGTTCTAGTATTACGCCAGGATATCCTAATACAGTTGATGGTCAAATGAAATTTCAAAGTGAATATATTAAAACACCAAAAGATTTAATTATAAATGAGGCAATGAATTCTAATTATGAATATTTACCTCAAAACGGTGGCAATTATTATGATTGGATAGAACTATACAACAATAGTAATAAAACTATTAAATTAAGTGATTATTGTTTAACTACAAGTACTAATTCAGTTTGTGAATTTAAATTACCTAAAGTTGAACTAAAAAAAGGTGAATACTATATAGTAATGGCATCTGGGGAAACAAATCTTAGTAATGATTCTTATGTACATGCTCCATTTAAATTATCTAGTGTAGAAGGTTTATACTTAACTAAGAGTGGAGAAATAATTGACACACTATTTATGTCAGAAGTACCTGCTGGATATTCAATTGGTAAGAGTGATGATGGTATTTATTACTTTAGTAAACCAACACCAAAAGCAAAAAATTCAAATGGTACGATGAGTATATCATATTTACCAACTGCTGATAAAAAAAGTGGTGTATATAATAATACAGATTCTATTGAGGTTGCATTAACTGGTGGAGATAAAATCTATTACACTTTAGATGGCTCAGTTCCAACAACTTCTTCAAAAGTATACAGTAGTCCTCTAACTATAAAGAAGACTACTGTTTTAAGAATTATGAGTAAAGATGATGGAAAACTTAAAAGTGATACTAATACATATTCATACATAATGAATGAAAATCATAATATAAATGTAATGTCAATTTCTATTAATAAAAAAGCACTATCAAATGTTAATACACATACTGCTTTAAATAGTAGTGTAATTGAGCCTTGCTTTGTTGAGTACTTTGATTCTGAGGGTACTGGATTTTCTATTGGTGCTGGGTTAAAACTTTTCGGTGGTTCGACTAGAAGTTATAAGAAAAAGAGTTATGAAATTAAATTTAAGAAACAATATGGAGAAGGTAGTTTAAAATATAAGGTATTTGATACAGTAGATAGTTCTGTATTTGATTCATTAGTGTTGAGAACTGGTAGTCAAGATGAATTTGAATGGTCTAAAAAGACATTGATTAGGGATATAGTTGCGACATCTTTAGTTGGTGAATATACTGATGTTGATGTTCAAGCATATAAACCTGTTGCTTTATATTTGAATGGTGAATACTGGGGATTATATTTTATAAGAGAAAAGGTTGATGAATCATTTATATCTAATCATTATAATGTTAAAGCTACAAAGGAAAACACTGATTTATTAAGAATAGATGGGGAAGTTAAAATAGGTACTAATACTAAATATAATAAAATGGTTAGTTTTACTAATAGTAATTCTCTTAGCAATATTAACAATTATAATAAAATTAAAGAGCAGATGGATATAGTTGATTATTGTGATTTTTGGATTTCTGAGATATGGCCATCTAACTATGATATAGTAAACATGAGATATTTTTCTAATCCATTAGTTGATTCTGGAAAATGGAAGTTCATATACTATGATTTGGATTCTGCATTTTATAATGTTGATGCTGATTATTATAGATATTATACTACAGCTTCTGGTATTGGATATGGGAATTTTCCAACAACTCTTCTTAGAAATTTATTAAAGAGTAGTGAGTTTAAAAAGACTTTTATTGAAAGACTTTCATACAATCTTAAAAACACATGGAATAGTGGTAATGTTATAAAGAAAATTGATTCTGTGATTGATGAGATTGGTGAGGATGAAATCAAAAGAAATCTTAAAAGATGGAATGTAGCATCTTATGATGAATGGAAAAGTAATGTTAATTTTATGAAAGATTTTGCTCGTAAGAGAAATAAATATATGGTAAATCAAGCTAAATCATTTTTTGGACTTTCTGCGAGTGATGTGAGCAAATATTTTGGTGATGTTAAATGAAAGAGTATAAATATAGACATGAATTAAAATTTAAGATATCTAATGGATGTGCTGAGGTTTTAAAAAATCAATTATCATTAATATTAGATAAAGATAAGAATGCTTTATCTGATGGTTCTTATATTATTAAAAGTTTGTATTTTGATGATATTAATTCTAATTCTTATTATGAAAAACTTGATGGTGTTTTATATAGAAAAAAGTTTAGGATTAGAACTTATAATGATGATGATAGTTTTATACGACTTGAGAAAAAAATGAAACATAATAATTTAACTTCTAAGGAACAAATGTTGATTTCAAGAAACATATATAGTAAAATATTAAATGGTAAAATAAATGAGATTGATAATCCTGATGGATTACTTGAGGAATTTCTAAATGATGTTAAATTAAAGGGATTACTTCCATCTATTATAGTTGAGTATAATAGAGTTGCATTTATTTATCCGGTTAGTGAGGTTAGAATAACATTTGATTCTAATATTAAGAGTGGACTTTATAATTATGATTTATTTGATGATAAGAGTCCAACATATAGAGTTATTGAAAATGATAAGCAAGTAATGGAAGTTAAATATAACGAAGTGTTGCCTCTTCATATAGCCAACATATTATGTACAATTCCATCTGTTCGTGAAGCAGTTAGCAAGTTTGCTATATGTAGAAGTATTAAATAAGGAGTGAGTTAAATGAGTGTAGTTGATACTATTAAAAAATCAGTTTTAGAAAATTTTACAGGAACTATATCTGTAGGAAGTATAATGTTATCACTTTTGGTAGCATTTGTAATTGGACTATTTATAATATATGTTTATAAAAAGACTTATACTGGGGTTGTTTATTCAAAAGCATTTTCACTATGTATATTAATGCTTTGTATGGTAACTTCAATTATTATAAGAACAATTAGTTCTAACATATCATTATCTTTAGGTATGGTTGGTGCTTTATCTATTGTAAGATTTAGAACTGCTGTTAAAGAACCTGTTGATACTGGATTTATGTTTTGGGGAATAGCGGCAGGTATCATGGCTGGCGCTGGATTATATATTCCTGCACTTGCAGCATCCTTGGGAATTGGTATTTTGTATTTTGCTAGTTATTTAATGGGATTTAAAACTGCTAGTAGATATTTATTAGTTCTTAAGTATGAAGCTAGCGCTCATGCATCTGTTATGAGAAAATTAAAAAATATTAAGAAATTTAAAGTTAGAAGTAAATCTATTTTTGGTAATAAAGTTGAGTTATCATTAGAAGTAGATGTTAAAGATAAGAACGGTAATATTGAAACTAAAATGGTTGATCAATTTAGTGATGTTGATGGACTTATTAATGCTAGTCTAATAGCATATCAAAATGATTTTGGAGATTAAGAAGTATAATGGTTAAGACTAGAAGAAGACTTAAAATTACACCTGTATTAGTAGCACTAAATATATTAGTGTTATTTGTTATTGTTATATTTTATTTAACTAGATTAATTATATATTATAATAAAGAGCATAATACTGATGTTGAATCTAATTTAATAGTGGATAATATTATCAAAAAAAGAAGTTATACTGATATGGAAAATGGACTTATATATGATGATAAAACTAAGACATATACATTTAAAGGTAAGGTTAATGATAATTATTTAGAATATTCAGGTATATTATTTAGAATTCTTTCTGTTGATGAAGATAATAAAATTAAAATTGTGTCTGATGAAAATTTAACTATTTTATATGGTAATTTAAAAAATGGTTTTACAAGTTCAAATATAAATGCTTGGTTAAATAAGTCAAATAATAAATATAGTGGTACTTTCGAGAATAATTTATTTGATAGTGATAAATTATTAATAAATACAACAATGTGTGATGATAAGATTGATGATTTAACTAAAATAAAATGTGATAAAAAGAATGATCAGAATAAAATAGGAATTCTTTCATTAAATGATTATTATGTTTCTGGTGGTAAAGAGGGATTCCTAAATAATAGTGATACATATTTCTTAAATACACTTGATAGTAAAAACTTTAATTACTATGTAACTAATACAGGTGAGATTGCTCTTGATAATACAAATAAAAAGGCACTAGGAGTAAGGGCAGTAATGTCTATATCTGGTAGTAGTGAAATATTAAGTGGAGATGGAAGCAAAGAAAAACCATTCAAAATAGAAAATCATGAGATTAAAAAAATATCTGATGTTTATGTTGGTGACTTAATTAAATATTCTGATATGACTTTTAAAGTTATAGATAGAGAAGATGGAAAAGTTAAAGTATTACAAAGTGATGTTGTTAAAGAAAATGGAAAGATTGTGTCTAAGAAATTCGGTTCTGACAATACATATTCATTAAATAAAGATAATGTTGGATATTATTTAAATAATGTTTATTATAAAAAACTTAAAAATAATAATTATATAGTTAAAAATAATTGGCCAGTTGGACAATTAAATACTGAAACACTTAGTTATTTAGATGCTTATAAGAATGTACTTACTACTAATATTGGAATGCCTTCTCTTGGTGATATGTATATTGAAGAGGTTAAAAATATATTCTTATTAAGTAAGGGTATTGGTGACAATAAAATGATAGATGTTATTAGTCCTGAAGGAAGTTTCTTTGGCGATTTAGTGACTTCAACATATAATATAAGACCATGTTTATATTTAAATAGTAATCTTGATATAATATCTGGTGATGGAAGTGAAAAAAGTCCATTTGTTTTAGGAGTGAATAATGGCTAAAAAGAGTAAAAGTAATAATTATAAAAGTAGTAAATTTAGTATTGCTTTAATAGTAGTAGATGCGTTAGTTCTTGTCTGCTTCTTTTTGGCGTATGGTCCTTTTTCGTTCTTTAGGGATTATTTAGTTACTACAGCGATGACTACCATGAATCATAAGTATTTTGCATATGTATTATATAGTGAAGAAATGGTTGAAAAAATTCTTGCTAATAATAGAATAATTGAATCTGATAGTCCTACTGATACTAGTAAAATAAATACTAAACCTGTTTTAGATACTGGTACGTATGAGAGTATTTATGAAGAACAGGTATTAAAAAGAGATAGTAATAATGATATATATAAACTTGTAAATATAAGTGGAAATAAATGGAAGGGATATATGGTTGTTGTATATGATCCTTCTAGATTAAGACTTGTGTTTTCAAAACAATTTGGTAAACATGGAGAGTATTTGTCAACTATGGCAAAAAATAATAATGCGCTTGTTGCGATGAATGCTTCTGGTGTATTTGTAAAATATGGAAATAGAAATACTGGTACATCTATATTAGATGGTAAAGTAAAATATGTAGGTAAAAAGATAAATAAAGGTGGAGGATTAATAGGTTTTACTAAGGATAATGTTTTAATGCTTACTAAGAAAACTGCATCTGAAGCAATTAAAGATGGTATGGATAGAGCTGTTGAATTTGGTCCTTTCTTAATTGTAAATGGAAAAGAAAGCGAATTTAAAGGAAATGGCGGATGGGGAATCGCTAATAGAAGTGCGATTGGTCAAAGACAAGATGGTATAGTACTACTATTGTGTATAGATGGAAGAAGTAAAGATTCACTTGGAATATCTATGACTGAGTTAAAAGATATTTTTGTTAGATACAAGGCTTATAATGCCGCTAACCTAGATGGTGGAGGTAGTAGTGCAATGTATGCTAATGGTAAACTTGTTAATACACCAGTAGGATACGGATATTCTGGTGAAAGATATTTACCAAATGCATGGATGGTATTACCTGAAACTTATAAGGAGGTTAAAGATGGAAATACAAACTAAAAATCCTAAAATATTTATTATAGGTGGTAAAGCTAAGCACGGAAAAGATACTTTTTCTGCATATTTAAAAGAAGTTTATGAGAATCATAATAAGAAAGTGATAGTGACACAACTTGCTAAATATATTAAATATTATGCTCGTGAAATGACAGGATGGGATTTAAGCGAAGAGACAAAACCAAGAGAATTTTTGCAACAACTTGGGACTAATGTAATTAGACAGCAACTTAAAAAAGATGATTTGTTTATTAATAGAATGATTGATGATATAGAAATATTCTCTTATTTCTATGATGCGATTATAATTAGTGATGTTAGACTTAAAAAAGAAATAAATGATCTTAAAAAAGCTTATCCAAATTTAATAGTAATACATATAAATAGACCTGATTTTGATAATGGACTTACAGAAGAGCAAAAGAAGCATCCGACTGAAATAGATTTAGATGATTTTAATGAATTTGATATTGAAATTGAAAATACAACTTTAGAAAAACTTAAAGATACTGCTTTGTCTATATATAATAAGTTTGAAAGAGGGGAATAATAATGGAAAGTATAAAAAAGTGTGATGTTAATGGCAAAAAAGTAATAGTAAGAGTTGATTTTAATGTACCAATTGAAGATGGTAAGATTGTTGATGATACAAGAATAGTGTCTAGTTTAAAAACTATTAATTATCTTTTAGAGCATGGTGCGAAGATAATATTATTATCGCATTTAGGTAGAGTTAAATCTAAAGAGGATAAAGAAAAATATTCTCTTGAAATAGTTGCTAAACATTTATCTAGTTTAGTTAACGCACCTGTTTATTTTGTTCCACAAACAAGAGGAGATATTCTTGAAAAAACAGTTGAAAATCTTGAAGTGGGTGAAATAGTATTAGTTGAAAATACTAGATTTGAAGATTATCCTAAATCACTTGAAAGTTCATGTGATGAGGCGTTATCTAAATACTGGGCAAGTCTTGGGGATATATACGTTTTTGATGCTTTTGGTACATCTCATAGATGTCATGCATCTACGTATGGTATTAGCAAATATTTAAAATCTTATGCAGGTTTTCTTGTTGAAAATGAAGTTACTATGCTTAATAAAGCAATCCATCAAAGAAAAACTATGATATTAGGTGGTAGTAAAGTTGATGACAAAATAGGTGTTATCGATAACTTAATAAATACTTGTGATAAGATATTACTTGGTGGTGCGATGTGTTTTACATTTTTAAAAGCAAAGGGATACAATGTTGGTAAAAATGATATCACTGAAGATAAAATAGAGTATGCTAAAAATTTATTACAATCTCATTCAAACAAAATAATATTACCTGTTGATTTTATGTCTGAAAATGGTGTTGTTGAACTTGAAAATATATCCGATAATGATGTACTTTGTGATATCGGGCCTAAAACTATTGCAAGATACAAAGAAGCAATATTTGATAGTAATTTAGTATTATGGAATGGTCCTTTAGGAAAATATGAAGATGAAAGGTTTGCCAATGGGACTAAATCATTAATGACATATTTATATAATCAATCTATTGTTACTATTTTAGCTGGTGGAGATATTGTTGCTTGTTCGAAGAAACTAGGAATTAAATTTACATTTGTTTCTACAGGTGGTGGCGCAACTTTAGAATATTTAGAAGGAAAGAGATTTAAAACACTTGAAAGATTACAGGGATAGGAGGTTTATAAAATGAAAAAAGTAATACTTAATCAGAAAAGTTATTTATTTTATGATGATATGGTTAAGTTCAAAACATCTTTTGACAAAATGAAAGCATCAAATTATGAGTTTGTTATTTTCCCACCATTACTTTATTTATCTATGTTTAGAGACTCTAAATATAAAGTTGGAACGCAAAACTTTTATAGTTATAAGATGGGCTCATTTACTGGTGAACTAAATCTTGAATCGTTAAAGGATATTAAGATTAATTATACTTTAGTAGGGCATTATGAGAGAAGAAAAATAATGTATGAAGAGTATGAAATGGCAAAAGAAAAATTGTTTAAGTCACTTAGTAGTAAATGTAACACAATTTTATGTGTTGGCGAAGAAAAGAGAATGAGAAAACCATTTAATTACATAAAAAAAGAATTAAATTACTATTTAAAATCAATAGAATCATCAAGTATTAAATATTTAAGTATTGCTTATGAACCTAATTGGGCAATTGGGACAGGTGATGTTCAAGACATTTCTAAAATAGAACAAACTGTTGGCTTGATAAAGGATTACATATATAAAAAATATAAGTTTAATGTTGAAGTATACTATGGTGGTTCTATAAACGAAAATAACATTAAGGCAATATTTGATATATGCGATGGTGTTGTGCTTGGAAAAGTTAGTACAGACTATAAAGAACTAAATAATTTATTAAATAACATTAAATAATACACGATATAAAATAATTGTGTGTTATTTTTTTATAATTTTAAAAAAGTACTCTGCCAAGAAAATGTAAAGCATTTTAAAGAATTACCTTTTGCGACAAATATATATTCTTTATGACAAAATTAGATAATTTACCATGTAGAAATATGTATAATAAATTTACTATAATAAAATAAAGGAGAAAAAATGAAAATAAAAGTCTTAGTAGTAGATGATAATGAAGGTATTGTAAATTTAATAAAGGAGTATTTTAAAGATAATGATAAAATTGAAATAATAGGTAGTGCATCAAATGGACAAATCGCTATTGATTTATTTAATAACAATATTGAATATGATTTAATGCTTTTAGATTTAGTTATGCCTGTTAAAGATGGCCTTAGTGTATTAGAATACATGAAAGAAAACAATATTACTAAGAAGGTTATAGTAATGACATCTTATAATGAAGAAGAAACTATTAGAGATGTTAGTGAATATGGTGTTAGGTATTATGCTTTGAAACCATTTGATTTAAAAGATATCGAAAAGAAAATAATAAATTGTGTTACTTCTAAAAAGAACAATGATAAAATAATTGAACTTGGAAATAAAGATATACAAATAAAAGTTACTAAATTATTGCATGCGCTTGGTATTCCTTCACATATAAAAGGATATCAATTTATTAGGTCTGCGATTTTGATGGTATATGAAAATCCTGGATTTATTGGTGGCATCACGAAAGATTTATATCCTGGATTGTCTTTGAAATTCAATACATCTATTCAACGAGTTGAAAGAGCAATTAGACATGCGATAGAGGTTTCTTGGTTGAGAGGGGACATTGATTTAATGGAAGAAATATTTGGACATAGTGTTGATATAGATAGAGCTAAACCTACTAATTCTGAGTTTATAGTAACTATTGCTGATAAGTTAAGACTAGAAATGATTAATGTTCATTAATCATTTTTCTTTTACAACTCTTTTAATATATGATAAAATTAGGGAGGTGAATATTATGAAAAAAATAATATTATTAATATTAGATGGTTTCGGAATTAATAATAGTGATACTGGTAATGCTATTAAAATGGCAAACATGCCTGTTTTAACAAAAATAATGGAAGATTATTCAGTAAGTGAGTTATCAGCATCTGGAGTCGATGTTGGACTTCCAAAAAACCAAGCAGGTAATTCTGAAGCAGGGCATATGACAATAGGATGTGGTAGGGTAATAACTCAACCAATAACTTTAATTGATAGTAAAATTAAAGATAAAAGTTTTTTTGAAAATGATTGTTTACTTGATTTAATGGATTATGTAAATGACAACAAGTCAACACTACATATAATTGGATTAATAAGTGATAATAAAGTATATTCTAGTATGGATCATTTATATGCGTGTTTAGCACTTGCTAAAATAAGAAAAGTATCATCTGTAGTTTTTCATTTTATAACTGATAGTAGTGATTCTATAAATGATAATGCTCTTACTAGTATAAATAAATTTATGCAGAAGGTTAGTAAGTTAGGACTTGGTACGCTTGGTACTATATGTGGCAGATATTATGCAATGGACAAAGACAACAATTATGATAGAATTAAAAAATCATATGATGTTATTGTTCATAATATTGGAAATACTTTTTCTGATTATGAAAGATGTTTAGAATTACATTACAAAAATAATATCGATGATGATTATATAAATCCTAGTGTAATTACTAAAGGTTCTATGATAAAAGATGGGGATGGAGTGTTGTTTACAAATTATAGATCAGAAACTTTAAAAGAATTGATTACTGCGTTTACTGATCCTACTTTTAATATGTTTTCTACTAAGAAATTTAAAGATATTAGAGTAGTATCTTTATATGATTTAAATGGTAAAGTTGAATGTGCTTATGCTAATGAACCTATTACTAATACATTTGGTTCATATTTAGCTGGTCTTGATTTTAAACAAGCTAGAATTGCTGAGTCTGAAAAATATTCTCACGTAACATATTATTTCGACGGATGTGAAGACTTTAATGACAAGAACTTATATAAAATATTAGTACCATCTCAAAACGTAGCAAGATATGATATTAGGCCTGAAATGAGTGTTGGTGAAATTACACAAGCGGTTCTTGATGTAATAGATAAAGACTTTGATTTCATATTAGTGAATTTTGCAAATCCTGATATGGTAGGTCATTCTGGAAACATTCCTGCATGTGTAAGAGCACTTGAAGCATGTGACTTTTGTATCGGAAAAATATTAGAAAAAGCAGAAGAGAATTTCTATGATTTGGTAATAACTTCTGATCATGGAAATTGTGAATACATGAAAGATGAAAATGGAAATATTATTAGAGGTCATACTGATAATAAAGTTCCATTTGTAATATGTAATGATAAATATAAATTGAAAAAAGAAGGTTCGCTATGTGATGTAGTACCGACTATTACAGATGTTTATGAAATTAGTAGACCAAATGAAATGACAGGAGAAAGTTTAATTATTAAAAATGAATAGATTGGATGTTGAACTTGTTAATAGAAATATTTTTTCAAGTAGAAATAAAGCCCAAATGGAAATTAAAAATGGTAATATTAAATGTGATGGTATAATTGTAACAAAAAGTTCATTTATGGCAAGTGACATGACTAAAATAGATGTATCTTCATCTATATTAAAGTATGTTTCTAGGGGAGGACTTAAGCTTGAAAAAGCGATAAATGAATTTAATATCATTTTGAAAAATAAAGTTATGATTGATATTGGTTCTTCTACTGGAGGTTTTTGTGATTGCGCGCTTCAAAACGATATAAGTAAAATTTATGCTATAGATGTTGGCAGTGAACAATTAGTTTCTAAAATTAAAAATAATTCTCAAGTAGTAGTATATGAAAAAACAGATTTTAGAGATATTGATAATAAATTGATAAATGATGCGAATATTGCTTCAATAGATGTTTCTTTTATATCTGTAACTAAATTAATATACAAATTATCAAGTTTAAATCTTGATGAGGTAATATGTTTAATAAAACCACAGTTTGAATGCGGTAGTGATATTTCTAGAAAATATAAAGGAATTATATTAAATAAAAAAGTTCATATTGATGTTTTAAATAATGTTATTAATAGCTTTAATATTTATGGTTTCTATTTGAATGGTCTTACATATTCTCCTGTATGTGGTGGGGATGGTAATATAGAATATTTAGGTTATTTTAAGAAAACTAGGTCTTTGAAAGAGTATAATATTCAAGAATTAGTTGAAGAGTCGTTTAAATCTTTAAGAAAAATCGAGAAAAAGGTAAAAAATACTTGATTTTTCTTTTATTTTGCAATATAATTAGTTGAAACGACTTAGTGATGATGTGCGAGGTTGCTGATACACCAGGTTAGGTTGAATTAAAAATCTAATTTAAAATCAGGTAATTCGTGCTGAACTAGTCTATAAAAAATTATAGGCGAAGGAGGAAATTAATATGTCTAAAGACAAAGTAAGAATCAGACTTAAATCATTTGATCACAGAAGTGTTGATCAAGCTGCTGCAAAGATTGTTGAGACTGTTAAGAGAACTGGTGGAGTAGTTAGTGGACCTGTTCCGCTACCAACTGAAATAGAAAAAATTACTATTTTAAGAGCTGTTCACAAATATAAAGATTCTCGTGAACAATTTGAAATTAGAACTCACAAGAGATTAATTGACATCGATAATCCAAGCAAAGAAACAATTGATGCTCTTGCTCATTTGGATTTACCAAGTGGAGTTGAAATTCAAATTAAAAAGTAATTTAGGAAAGGAAAGAAAAAAATGAAAGGAATCTTAGGACGTAAAGTTGGAATGACTCAAGTATTCACAACTGACGGAAAATTAATACCTGTTACTGTTGTTGAAGTTAAACCTAATGTTGTAACTCAAATCAAAACAGTTGAAAAAGATGGGTATAGTGCTTTACAATTAGGTGCTTTTGATAAAAAAGAAAAGTCATCTAATAAACCTGAAATGGGACATGTAAAGAAAGCAAATACATCACCTAAGCGCTTCTTAAAAGAAATAAGAGGAGTAGATACATCATCTTACACTCTTGGTCAAGTATTGAGTGCTGATGTATTTAGTAAAGGAGACACTGTTGATGTAACTGGTACATCAAAAGGAAAAGGTTTCCAAGGTGTTATTAAGAGATGGAATCAATCTCGTGGACCTGAAACTCACGGTTCTACATATCATAGAAGAGTAGGTTCTATGGGTACAATGAGACCAATGAGAGTTTTAAAAGGTAAGAAATTACCAGGACATATGGGACATGAACAAATCACTATTCAAAATCTTATGATTGTTGATGTAGATGTTGAAAATAATTACATCTTAGTTAGTGGTAATGTTCCAGGACCAAAAAATTCATATGTATTTATTAAAGCCGCTATTAAGGGCGATAAGAATTATTCTCCTGTAGAATTAATCTCTTATGAAGAAGTAGTAGAAGAAACTTCTGAAGAAACTACTGTTAGTGAAAATGAAGTCGTTGAAAATAATACTAACGAAGTAGTAAATGAAGAAGAAACTGAAGCTGCTGAAAGTAAGGAGGTTTCTGAATAATGGCAAAAACTCAAGTATTAAACCTTAAAGGTGAAAAAGTTAAAGATTTAACATTAAAAGATGCAGTATGGAACATCGAAGTTAACGAGCCTGTTATGCATGATGCAATTGTTCTTGCTCAAGCTTCATTAAGACAAGGTACTGCTTCTACAAAAACTAGAAGTGAAGTATCTGGTGGTGGAAGAAAACCATACAAACAAAAAGGTACTGGTAATGCAAGACAAGGTTCTACTAGAAGTCCACAATGGCCAGGTGGTGGAATTGTTTTTGGACCAAAACCAAGAAAATATGATAAAAAACAAAATAGAAAAGAAAGAAGATTAGCATTAAAGAGTGCTTTATCTGCTAAATTCCAAGACAAAGAATTAATCGTAGTTGAAAATTACAACTTAGACAGTAATAAAACTAAGGCATTTAATGAAGTTTTAGGAAATTTAAAAGTAAATGGTAAAGCAGTTGTAGTTTATAGTGATGATAATGAAAACTTATTCTTAGCTTCAAGAAACAATAATAAAGTTGCTGTTCTTGCTACTAACGAAATAAATGTTTTAGATATCGTAGCTGCTGACTACTTAGTAGTTGATGAATCTTCAGTTAAGAAAATTGAGGAGGTGCTTAACTAATGAATATTATCTTAGCACCAGTTATTACTGAGAAAAGCGAAAGTTTAAAAGCAAATAATGTATATGTATTTAAAGTAAATAAAAAAGCTAATAAAACTCAAATTAAGAATGAAATTGAAAAATTATTTGGAGTTAAAGTAGTTAATGTAAATACTGCAAATGCTGTACAAAAGAAAAGAAGAGTAGGAAGATATACAGGATTAACTTCTGCTTATAAAAAAGCATATGTTAAACTTGCTGAAGGATCTTCTATAGAATACTAGGAGGGAAAATATGCCAATAAAGAATTATAAGCCTAATACTCCTGGAACAAGAGGAATGAGTACTTTAATTAATACTGAAATTACTAAAAAGACTCCTACAAAAAGTCTTCTTGTTAAAAAAAGTAAAACAGGCGGAAGAAATAATCAAGGTAAAATAACTGTTCGTCATATTGGTGGAGGAGCTAGACAAAAATATCGTTTAATCGATTTCAAGAGAAATAAAGACGGTATTGAAGGTAGAGTTGCTTCAATTGAATATGATCCAAACAGAAGTGCTAACATCGCATTAATCAATTATGCTGATGGAGAAAAAAGATATATAATCGCTCCACTTAATTTAAAAGTTGGAGATAAAATTGAAAGTGGAGTTAATGCTGATATCAAAGTTGGTAACGCATTACCACTAGAAAATATTCCAGTAGGTACTTTAGTTCACAATGTTGAATTAAATCCTGGAGCAGGAGCTAAATTTGCAAGAAGTGCTGGATCTAGTGTACAAATTCTAGGTAAAGAAGGAAAATATGTTATCTTAAGACTTAGAAGTGGTGAAACTAGAAAAGTTCTTGGAGCATGTCGTGCAACTGTTGGTGAAGTTGGAAACACTGATTATGAATTAGTGAACTTAGGAAAAGCTGGAAGAAAAAGACATATGGGAATTAGACCTACAGTTCGTGGATCTGTTATGAACCCTAATGATCACCCACACGGTGGTGGTGAAGGTAGAGCTCCAGTAGGACGTGCACAACCAATGACTCCTTGGGGTAAACCAGCATTAGGACTTAAGACTAGAAAAACTAAAAAAGCATCTGAGAAATTAATCATGAGTAGACGTAAGAAATAATTAAGAAAGGAACCGTAACAAATGTCAAGAAGTTTAAAGAAAGGACCTTATACATTTCCTAGACTTTTAAAGAGAGTTAAGGATTTAAATGAAAAAGGTAAAAAAGAAGTAATTAAAACTTGGTCAAGACGTTCAACTATATATCCTGATTTTGTAGGACATACATTCGCTGTACATAATGGTCGTGAATTTATTCCTGTATATGTAACAGAAGATATGGTAGGACACAAACTTGGTGAATTTGCTTTAACTCGTAAGTTTGGTGGACATGCTGGAAGCGGCAAGAAGTAGGAGGTAAGAGATGGAAACTTATAGTATACATAAAGGAGCTCAAATAGCACCTAGAAAAGCAAGAATGACTCTTGATCTTATTAGAGGTAAAAAAGTATCTCAAGCTGAAGCTATTCTACTAACTACTAACACTAAAGCAAGTAGATTGATTATAAAAGTTCTAAATTCTGCAGTTGCAAATGCTGTAAATAACTTTGGAGCTGATAAAGAAAATTTAGTAATTAAAGAAACTTATATTAATGAAGGAAGAACTTTAAAGAGAAGAAAAGCTGCATCTCATTCAAGAGTTGCTAAAAATTATCATAGAACAAGTCATATTTATGTTTGTATAACAGACAATATGACTAAGAAGGAGGACTAACACATGGGGCAAAAGGTAAATCCAGTTGGACTTAGAATAGGTATCAATAAAGACTGGGAAAGTAAATGGTATGCACCAACTAAAGATTTTGCTAAGTATTTAAATGCTGATTTAAAGATTAGAAAATATTTAGATAAAGAATTGAAAGGGTGTTCAGTTGCTTCTATCATAATTGAAAGAAATAATAAAAGAACAAACGTAACTATCAACACATCTAAACCTGGTGTTGTAATTGGCAAAGGTGGAGCTGATATTGAAAGACATAAAAAAGCATTACAAAAATTAACTGGAGAAGAAATCTATTTATCAATAGTTGAAGTTAAGAATCCTGATTTAAATGCTGCATTAGTAGCTGAATCAATTGCACTTCAAATTCAAAATAGAGCTTCATTCAGAGCTGTTCAAAAAAGAGCAATCAGAAATGCAATGAAAGCAGGAGCTATTGGTATTAAAGTTGCTGTTTCTGGTAGACTTGGAGGAGCTGAAATGGCTCGTACTGAAGGATATTCAGAAGGAACTGTACCTCTACATACTTTAAGAGCTGATATTGATTATGCACATAGAGAAGCTGATACTATCTATGGTAAAATCGGTGTAAAAGTATGGATTTACAAAGGTGAAATACTTCCTGCTAAAAAGAATAAGGGAGGTAAAAAAGATGTTAATTCCAAAGAGAACTAAATATAGAAAACCTCATAGAATAAGTTATGAAGGAAAGGCAAAAGGAAATACTACTTTAAGTTATGGTGAGTATGGACTTATGGCTAAAGAAGGAGCTTATATAACTGCTAGACAAATCGAAGCAGCAAGAATCGCAATGACTCGTTATATGAAGTCATTCAAAAGAGGAAAAGTATTTATTAACATTTTCCCACACTTAGCTAGAACTAAGAAACCTGCTGAGGTTCGTATGGGTAGTGGAAAAGGTAATGTTGAAGAATGGGCAGCAGTAGTTAAAGAAGGTAAAATCATGTTTGAAATGACTGATGTTACTGAAGAAATTGCTCGTGAAGCATTCAGACTTGCTGGTCACAAATTACCTATCAAAACAAAATTTGTAGCAAAGGAAGTGGCTAAATAATGAAAATCGCAGAAATAAGAAAATTAACCACTGAAGATTTAAACAAGAAACTTGAAGAAAATAAAAAAGAATTATTTAATTTAAAATTCGCTGCTTCTACTGGTAATTTAGAAAAACCTCATAAAATTAAAGAATTAAGACATGAGGTTGCTAAAATTAAAACTGTTATTAGAGAACGTGAATTAAGTAAGGAGGATAGCAAATAATGGAAAACAAAAAGCAAGAATTAGTTGGAAAAGTTGTAAGTGCAAGTAATGATAAAACTATCACAATTGCAGTTGTTACTTATAAAAAGCATCCACTTTACAAAAAGAATGTAAAAACTACTAAAAAGTATTCAGTACATGATGAGGATAACAAAGCTAAAGTTGGAGATATCGTTAAAGTTGTCTCTTCTCGCCCTCTATCTAAAACAAAAAGATATGTGTTAGATAGCATTGTTGAGGAAGCTGTTATTCTTTAAGAAAGGAGAGAGTTATGATACAACCAGAAAGCCGTTTAAAGGTTGCTGACAATTCAGGCGCTCGTGAACTTTTAGTAATCAGAGTACTTGGTGGAAGCAAAGTTAAAAGTGGTAATATTGGAGATGTTGTAGTTGCTACTGTTAAAAAAGCAATACCAAATTCAAACACTCCAAAAGGAAAAGTAGTAAAAGCTGTTATAGTAAGAACAGTTCAAGGTGTTAAAAGAGCAGATGGTAGTCATATTAAATTTGACGACAATGCTTGTGTACTAATTAAAGATGATAATAGTCCTGTAGGAACTCGTGTTCTAGGACCTGTAGCTCGTGAACTTCGTGATAAGAACTTTATGAAAATTGTTTCACTAGCTCCAGAAGTATTATAGGAGGATAGCATGAAAATAAAAGTTGGAGATAATGTTCGTGTTATTACAGGAAGTAATAAAGGAAAAGAAGGAAAAGTACTTAAAGTATTAAGAAGTGAATCAAAAGTTTTAGTAGACGGAATAAATATGGTTAAAAAACATGTTAAACCTAATCGTCAAAATGAAACTGGTGGAATTCTTGAAGTAGAAGCACCAATTCATGTATCAAATGTAAAAGTACTAGATAAAAAAGAAACTAAAAAGGAAGCTAAAAAAGAAGAAAAAACTTTAGCTAAGAAAACAACTAAAAAAGCTTCTAAGAAAAAAGATGAAGAAAGTAAGTAGGTGAACAAATGGAAACTTTAAAAAAATTATATGAAGAAGAAATAGTTCCAAGTTTAACTAAGAAGTTTAACTACACTACTAAAATGCAAGTACCTAAGATTGAAAAGATCGTTTTAAATATGGGTGTTGGAGATGCTGTTAATGACCAAAAGTTTTTAGATGCAGCTGTTCGTGATTTAGAAGCAATTGCTGGACAAAAACCGGTAATAACTACTGCTAAAAAATCAATTGCAGGTTTCAAATTAAGAGAAGGAAATAAAATTGGATGTAAAGTTACTTTAAGAGGAGATAATATGTATAACTTCTTAAATAAACTTATTACAATTGCTCTTCCTAGAGTTAGAGACTTTAGAGGCATATCTAAAAACAGTTTTGATGGAAGAGGTAATTATACTCTTGGTATCAAAGAACAATTAGTATTTCCTGAAGTAGAATATGATCAAGTTATTAAAGTTAGAGGTTTAGATATCGTTATGGTAACTACTGCCAATACAAATGAAGAAGCTCTAGCATTATTAACTGAATTTGGGTTACCTTTTAGAAAGTAGGAAAGGAAATATTTATGGCAAAGAAAAGTAAATTAATATCACAACAAAGAGGAAGTAAATTCTCTACAAGAAATTATACTAGATGTTCTAGATGTGGACGTCCACACGGTGTATTAAGTAAATTCGGTTTATGTCGTATTTGCTTTAGAGAACTAGCATATAAAGGGCAAATTCCTGGTGTTAAAAAATCTAGTTGGTAGGATTTAAATCTAATTAAAACAATAAAAACCAAAATTAACAGGCGTTATGTTAATAAGAAGGGAGGCCTATAATGGTTAATGACACTATAGCAGATATGCTTACAAGAATTCGTAATGCTAATGCTATGAAGTATAAAACTGTTGAAATACCTGGTACTAAAATGACTCGTGGTATCGCAGATATTTTAACTAAAGAAGGATTTATAGATGGATATGACACTAATAAATTAGCTGTTGGTGAAATGATCGTTTTAAATCTTAAATATTCAAAAACTAAAGAAAGAGTAATCACTGGCCTTAAAAGAATTAGTAAACCAGGATTACGTGTATATGCTAAAGCAGATGAAATGCCAAGAGTTCTAAATGGACTTGGAATTGCAATTGTTTCAACATCAGAAGGATTAATGACTGATAAAGAAGCAAGAAGCAAAAATCTTGGTGGAGAAGTTTTAGCTTATGTATGGTAGGTGAACAGTTATGAGTAGAATAGGAAATAGAGTCTTAAATATTCCAGCTGGAGTAGAAGTTACATTAGATGGAAATAAAATTACTACTAAGGGTCCAAAAGGAACTTTAGAATATACTTTCAGAAATGAAAATGTTGATGTTCAAGTTAATGATGGTAAAGTAACTGTTACTAGAAAAAATGATTTAAAAGTTTCAAAACAATTACATGGAACTACAAATTCAAATATCAATAACATGATGATTGGTGTAAGTGAAGGATTTAAAAAGGAATTAGAAATTAATGGTGTTGGTTATAGATTCCAACTTCAAGGAAATAACATTGTTGTTTCTGCTGGATATAGTCATCCAATAACTGTAGCAGTTCCTGAAGGATTAAAAGCTGAAATGCCTGATAAATCACAAACTGAATTAATTATCAGTGGATTTGATAAACAAGCTGTTAGTGAATTTGCTGCTAACATCAGAAAAATAAGAAAACCTGAACCATACAAAGGAAAAGGAATTAAATATAAGGATGAACATATTCGTCGTAAAGAAGGAAAGAAAGCTGCATAGGAGGTAAGAAAGAATGATAAAAAAAGAATCAAAAAATTTAATGAGAATTAAAAGACATAGAAAAATCAGACAAAATTTATCTGGTACTGAAACTGCTCCTAGACTATGTGTATTCAGAAGTAATTCTGCTATATATGCACAAATTATTGATGACACTAAGGGTGTAACATTAGTTAGCTCTTCTTCTTTAGAACTAAAAATTAAAAATAATAATCTTGAAGCAGCAGCAGCTGTTGGAAAAGATATAGCAGAGAAAGCTAAAAAAGCTAAGATCAAAACTGTTGTATTTGATCGTGGCGGATACATTTATCACGGACGTGTAAAAGCATTAGCTGATGCAGCTCGTGAAAATGGACTAGAATTCTAGGGAGGAATAAAATGAACGGTAGAAGAACTGATAGAGAAAAAAAGTTATACGAAGATAAAATAATTTCTATTGGAAAAGTTACTAAGGTTACTCAAGGTGGTAGAAATTTTAGATTTTCAGCAACTGTAGCTGTTGGTGACAGAAAAGGAAAAGTAGGAATTGGAACTGGTAAGAGTAAAGAAATTCCTGTTGCTGTTAGTAAAGCAATCAAAGAAGCTGAAAAGAATCTAGTACACGTTAACTTAGTAGACGGTAGAACAATCTCTCATGAAGTAACTGGTGTATGTGGTGCTGCAAAAGTTCTAATTAGACCTGCTAAAGCTGGTCGTGGAATCATTGCTGGTGGTGCTGCAAGAATTGTTCTTGAACTTGCTGGTGTTAAAGATGTTGTTTCTAAATCATTAGGAAGCAATACTCAAATTAATACTGCAAAAGCTACAATTAAAGCTTTAGAATCTCAAAGAACAATTGAACATGTTGCTAGTCTTCGTGGAAAAACTGTTGAGGAGGTTTTAAAATAATGAAATTACATGAATTAAATAAAGCTTTTGGATCAACTCACAGAAGAAAAGTTGTTGGACGTGGACCAGGTAGTGGACATGGTAAAACATCTGGACGTGGAGAAAAGGGACAAAAGGCAAGAAGTGGTGGAGGAGTACATCCATGGTTTGAGGGTGGACAAACACCTTTATATAAAAGACTTCCAAGACGTGGATTTAGCAATGCAAGATTTGCTAGAAAATATGCAATAATTAATGTATCTGATTTAAATAGATTTAAAGATGGAGATGTTATTACTCCAGAATTACTAAAAGAATCAGGATTAGTTAAAAAAGAGTTATGTGGAATCAAAGTCTTAGGTAATGGTAAATTAGAAAAGAAATTAACTGTAAAAGCTAATGTATTTACTAATAGTGCTATTACTAAAATAGAAGAAATGGGTGGAATTACGGAGGTGATTTAATATGTTTGCTACTTTTAAGCAAATATTTAGAGCTTCAAATAAAGATTTGAGAGCTAGAGTATTATTCACTTTAGGTGTTCTATTCATATTCGCTCTAGGTAACTCAATTACAATTCCTGGTATGAATGTCATAACAGGAGATATAGGGTTCTTAGAATTATTTAATGCAATGAGCGGTGGTGGTTTAAAACAATTCTCAATCTTTGCATTAGGTGTTATGCCTTATATTACTGCATCAATTATAATGCAGATATTACAAATGGATATTATTCCATATTTCAAAGAACTAAAAGAAATGGGTGAAGAGGGAAGAAGAAAGATAAGCAAAATCACAAGATATGCTGGTCTTGCAATAGCTTTCGTTCAAGGATTCTTTTATCCAATGATGTTCTTAGGTAAAACTCAAGCACCTATAGAGTACTTTAGAATAGCAATTATATTAACTGCTGGTACAGCATTCTTATTATGGTTAGGAGATCAAATAACAAATAAAGGAATTGGTAATGGTGTTTCATTATTAATCATGGCTGGTATCGTTAATACTATGCCAAATATGTTTGTTACAGCATTTAACTCATTAATACCAGAAGCAAGTAATGCTTTGATAGGTTGGGTTTCATTCGGATTATTTATATTATTATATTTAATCATAATAGTTGGAGTTATTTGGGTTGAACAAGCTCAAAGAAGAATTCCGATTCAATATTCAAATAGAAGTGCATCATCATATGGTGCTCAACAATCATTCTTACCATTTAAACTTAATTCAGCAAATGTAATGCCTGTTATCATAGCAAGTGTTATTATGGGATTACCTGCTATATTAAAATATTTTGTTAAAAATGAATCAGCACTAGCTTTCTTGAATAATTATTTATCAACATCTAAGCCAGTTGGATTTATAATATACATTTTATTAATAATAGCATTTACATTTATTTATACTTTCTTAATGATTAATCCAGAAGAATTAAGTAAAAATCTAAATAAGAATGGTGGTTACATTCCAGGTATTAGACCGGGCAGTGAAACTAAAAAATATATAACAAAAGTTCTTGGTAGAATTACATTTATGGGAGCAATGGCTATTGCATTAATAGCTGCATTACCAACAATATTTACAGAACTAACAGGACTTCCTGATACTGTTAAATTAGGTGGTACATCTATTTTAATTGCTGTAGGTGTAGTTCTTGAAACATATAAACAACTTGAAAGTTCAGTGGCATCAAGAAATTATAATAATAGGAGATAATTATTTATGAATTTAATTTTAATTGCACCACCTGCTGCTGGTAAAGGTACATTTGCATCAATGATGCATGAGAAATATGGATATGTTTGTATTTCTGCAGGTGAACTTTTAAGAGGAGTTGATCCTAACACTGAGTTAGGTCGTCAAATAAGAGAGATACAATCAAGAAGAGAACTTGTAAGTGATGTTATCACTAATCAACTTATGAAAGAAAGATTAATGAAAGATGACATTAAAAACGGTTTTATACTTGATGGTTATCCAAGACATATGCCACAAGTAACTGCTATAAACGAAATTTGTGATGAACTTTCTCTTCACATTGACTATGCAGTTTTACTAAACGTGGATTATGAAACAGCATTAAAAAGAACATTAGGTCGTCAAATATGCCCTAAGTGCAAAAAAACATATAATAAATTAACTGGAGTAAATGCTCCTAAAGTTGACAATATGTGCGATGATTGTAATGTTGAATTAACTACAAGAAACGATGATAACGAAGAGACATTCAAAAAAGGATACTCAAGTTATGAAAAAAATTGTGCGCCTGTAATTGAATATTATAGAGAATCTGGTAAACTAATTGAGTTAGACGCAACTGGTTCTGCTGAAAATACATTTGCACAATTTGAGAAAGAAGTAAGTAAAAGAAATGATTAGTATTAAAAATGAACAAGAAATAGATTTAATGAGAAAATCTGGTAGAATAACTTATGAAGTATTAATGAATTTAAAGGATATTATTAAACCAGGTATGACTACAAAAGAAATTGATAAATATGTTTATAATTACATAACAAGTCATGATGCAACACCATCTTTTCTTGGATACGAAGGGTTCCCTGCATCAGCATGTGTCAGTATTAATGATATGGTAGTGCACGGAATCCCAGATAATACTAAACTTAAAGATGGCGACATAGTAACTGTAGATGTAGGATCTATATATAAAGGATATCATTCTGATTCAGCATATACATATCTAGTAGGTAATGTTGATAAGAAAACTAAGAAATTAGTTGAGGATACTCAAAAAGCTTTATATGAAGGAATTAAGGTTGTTAAAGAAGGAATTAAACTAAATGACGTTTGTTCTGCAATTGGAAAGGTTGCTAAAGATAATGGATATGGGGTATTTACTTGTCTTACAGGACATGGTGTAGGAAAAAATCTTCATGAAGATCCATATATTCCTAATCTTAGTAATCATGAAAGTGAAGGAATAATTCTTAAAAGTGGAATGACTTTAGCAATAGAACCAATGTTTAGTTTAGGAACAAAGGAAGTGTGGTTACTAGATGATGACTGGGGAATTGTTACTCGAGATGGTAGTAACTCAGCACACTTTGAACATACAATTCTTGTAACTAAAGAAGGTTATGAGATATTAACAGGAGAGTGAAAACATGGCCAAAGATAAAGACGGTTATATTGAACTTGAAGGAAAGGTACAAGAAATTTTACCTGGAGGAGACTTTAAAGTAAAATTAGATAATGGGCATATAGTAGAGGCTCGCGTTTCTGGAAAAATGCGTTTAAACATGATTCGTATTTACCCAGGTGATACTGTGCTTATGGAAGTACCTATTTGCGATTTAACACGCGGGCGTATAATTTATAGAAAGTAATGGAGGGATTAAAGTGAAAGTAAGACCATCAGTAAAAAAGATTTGCGATAAATGCAAAATTATTAAAAGAAACGGAAAAGTTTGGGTAATTTGTGAAAATCCTAAACATAAACAAAGACAAGGTTAAGTAGGAGGAAAATATGGCACGTATTAAAAATATTGACTTACCAAAAAATAAAAGAATAGTAATAGCACTTACTTACATTTATGGAATTGGTCCAACTAGAGCTCATAAAATTTGCGAAGCTGCTGGTGTATCAGAAGATACTAGAACTGATAATCTAACAGTAGAAGAAATTAATAAATTAAGAGCTGAAGCTGACAAATATGAATTAGTTGGAGACTTAAAAAGAGAAGTTGAAATGAACATCAAAACTAAGATGGAAATAAATTCATATCAAGGTACTAGACATAAAAAAGGATTACCAGTAAGAGGTCAAAGAACTAGTAGAAATGCTAGAACTCGTAAAGGTAAACCAAAAACTATTGCTAATAAGAAGAAATAGGAGGGATAACTTATGGCTTATAATAGAAGAAAAAGAAAAGCAAAGAGAGATATTACTGAAGGTCAAGCACATATTCACTCTACATTTAACAATACAATCGTATCATTTACTGACAATAATGGCGGTGTAATTAGCTGGGCTTCTTCAGGAACAGTAGGATTTAAAGGAAGTAAAAAGAAAACTCCTTTTGCTGCTGGATCAGCTGCAGAGGCTGCTGGTAAAGTAGCTTATGATGCTGGTATTAGAAAAGTTGAAGTATTTGTAAAAGGTATAGGACAAGGACGTGAACTTGCTGTAAGAAGTATTACATCAACTGGTATTGAAATAACTGCTATTAATGATGTTACACCTGTACCACATAACGGATGCAGACCACCTAAGAGAAGACGTATATAATTTAAGAAAGGGGAATAATATATGTTAAAGTTTATTAAACCAGATTATAAAGTAAACGAATATGTTGAAAATAATTATTATGGAAAGTTTGTTTTAGAACCACTTGAAAGAGGTTTTGGAACAACTATTGGTAATGCTCTTAGAAGAGTTATGCTATCAAGTTTAGAAGGTAGTGCAATTACTAATATCAAAATTGAAGGTGTAATGCACGAATTTCAAAAAAAAGATGGAGTAGTTGAAGATGTAACTGAAATTATTCTAAATCTTAAAAAACTAGTTGTTAAAAATCATAGTGAACAAGATCAAGTTTTACATTTAAAAGCTGATACAGAAGGTGAAGTTCACGCTTCTGATATAGATCAAAATGGAGAAGTTGAAATTATAAATCCAGATTTAGTAATTGCAACATTATCAGCTGGTGGAAGTTTAGATATGACAATGACTGTTTCAAATGGTCGTGGATATGTAGATGGAAAAATCAATGCTCAAGCTGTTAAAGATGTTGTAGGAGCAATTGGAATTGACTCATTATATAGTCCAATTGAAAGAGTAAGTTATGAAGTGGAACCAGCTCGTGTTGGTCAAAATGATAACTATGATAAACTTACTTTAAATGTATGGACTAATGGAAGTGTTAAACCTGAAGAAGCAGTAGCAAATGCTGCAAAAATTATAATTGATCATTTTGAAGTTATTACTAACTTACACAACTTAAAAGGTTTAGAGAGCGTTCTTGCAGACAAAGAAGAAGATTCAGTACAAAAGACATTAGAAACTCCTATTGAAGAATTAGATCTTTCAGTAAGAGCTTATAATTGCTTAAAGAGAGATGCTATTCATACTTTACAAGATTTAACATCTAAGAGTGAATCAGAAATGATGAAGATTAGAAATCTTGGAAAGAAATCATTAAAAGAAGTATTAGACAAAGTAAAAGATATGGGACTAAAGTTCCGTGATGAAGATTAGGAGGATTTAAATGGCATTATATAGAAAATTAAATAGAGAAACTCGTGTAAGAAGAAGTATACTATCTAGTTTAACTAAAGATGCACTTGAGAATGGATATGTACAAACAACTGAACAAAGAGCTAAAGAAGTTCGTAAATTTGTTGAAAAAATGATTACATATGCAAAAAAAGGTGATTTAGGTTCTAGAAGAAAAGCACTAGCTTTCTTAAATAATGACAAAGATTTAGTTAAAAAATTATTTGATGAATATGCTGTTACTTATAAAGATAGAAACGGTGGATATACAAGAATAATTAAACTTAAAGAAAGAATTGGAGACGATGCCTTAATCGTTCGTCTTGAGTTAGTATAAAAGGTTGAGTAATCAATCTTTTTTGTTGTCTATTTTACATTAATTCATCTAGTAATATTTATTTTTATGTTTGAATGGATTATAATAATATATGTAGATTAAAATGTACAGAATAAAGGGTGATATAGTGAAAGAAGAAAAAACAAATAAGACTAAGAAAAAAACAAATACAAAAATTAAAGTTAAAAATGAAAAAAAGTTAAATAATACAGAAAAAGAACTAAAATTAGAAAATAAAACAACCATAAAAAATAATAAAAATAATGATGAAATGTTTGTTAATAAAAATGTTAACTTTAGTCTATTAGAAGTAATTATTATTATAATAGTAACAGGTATAGTAGTTAGTATCGCTATTGGATTAATAGTTTATAATAATTATGATAAAATCTCTAAAAATAAAAGTGAACGTTATAGTAGCGAAGTAAAAGAGTTTGTAGATAGTTACAATCACATTATTGATAGTTATATTGACGAAGTTGACAAATCTAAGTTGATAGATGCTGCAATTTCAGGTATGTATACTTTCTTAAATGATGAATATAGTATTTATATGAATAGTGACGCAACCGAATCACTAAATGAACAATTAGATGGAACATACGATGGAATAGGTATTGAAATGACCATGAATAAAGATGGTGTGATTTATATTACGCAGGTATTTAAAGATACACCTGCAGAAGAAGCTGGATTAATGCCAAATGATATTCTAGTTGCACTCGATGGTGAAAAATTAGAGGGTAAAACATCATCTGATTTAGCCAATGCTATAAAAAAAGGTACTAAAAGTACGTTTAAGCTTACATATAAAAGGGGTGATACAGAAAAAACGGTTACTGTGAGTAAAAAACATGTTTATATAGATTCTGTTAAATCCAAAACATATGATAATGTAGGATATATAAATATTACAACTTTTTCTGCTACAACAAAAGAACAAGTTGTTAAGGTTTTAGATTCGTTTGACAAAAATATAAACTCAGTAGTTATTGACTTAAGGGATAATACAGGCGGGTACTTAAATGCTGCTTATGATGTATCAGAGTTATTTCTTAAAAAAGGTAAAGTAGTGTATCAATTGAAAAATAGAGAAAACAAAATAACAAAATATACGGCAAAAATAGGTGAATATAGGGGTTTTAATAAGATAACTGTTATAATTAATAGTTCAACTGCTTCAGCTTCTGAAATTCTTGCTTTGGCACTTAAAGAGTCAGCAGGTGCTAAAATCGTAGGAGTGAAATCTTATGGTAAAGGCACTGTACAAGAAACATCAAAATTAAAAAGTGGTTCAATGGTTAAATATACAACTGCATATTGGTTGAGTCCTAATGGTAATTCTATTAATAAAATTGGAATAACACCTGATTATATTGAGGAAGAAAATGAAAATCAACTTCAAAAAGCATTAGAAATTGCAAAATAATTGCATCTGATGCTTTTTTACTTTACACCCAATTCATAACATAGATTGATTAAAATATTAATGGTGTGGTAAAATAATAATATGAAAGAGGTGTCTTATGAATATAAAAGTTGGAGACACACTTGTGATTCATTGTTATAAGCATAATGGAATGATACATAAGTCATGGAAATTAGCTTATGTACTTGATATTAAAAATGATTATATTGTATTGGGTAATGAAAATGTATTGGTAACAAAACAAGATGGCAGAACATGGCATACGAAAGAGCCCGCTATAATGTTCTTCTACAAAAAAAGATGGTTTAACATTATAGCACAATTAAAACCTAATGGGATCTTTTATTATTGCAATATCGCAAGTCCTTATGTTATAGATGACGGAATAATAAAGTACATAGATTATGATCTTGATTTAAGAGTATTTAACGATGGTGCTTTTAAGATATTAGATAGAAACGAATATAATTATCATAAAAAATTGATGAGATATCCTAAAGAAATTAATTTTATAGTTAAAAATGAATTATCTTCATTAATAGAAATGAAAAAATCAAGTGTGTTTCCTTTTAATGTGGAAACTATCGAATATTACTATAAATTATTTAGAGAAATTGTAAATAATTAAAAAATGGTTAATTTCAAAAAAAGAAAAATAGTTGGATATATATGGTCAAACTATTTTTTATTATAACTTTTTATATAAAAATCAGTTAATTTATTCTTTGCGAAAGCATATAATATATTGTTAAATATCAGAGAAAATAAGAAATTAAGCTGAATAAAGTGTAAAAAAGAAAATTTATGTAAAAAATAATAAAAAAAATAAAAAAATGTGTTGACATTGAATTTTTAAAGTGTTATATTATTTTAGCACTCGTGAAAGTGTAGATATATAAGTTCTGTGAAAATAATGATTAAAACACATAATTTAAATCATAAATAAAAAAAATTAAAAAAATTTAAAAAATGTGTTGACATTGAAAAGCGAACATGATATATTATATGAGCAACCGAAGGAAATCGGTTGAATGATCTTTGAAAACTAAGTAAAATAATGAGTTTTGTAGACAGGATTAAAATGAAATCAATTCTTTAACAATAAAAAGAATTTTTTATTGAGAGTTTGATCCTGGCTCAGGATAAACGCTGGCGGCATGCCTAAGACATGCAAGTCGAACGAAGTGCCCCATTGACGTTGGAATGAAATTGATGAGCTTGCTCTGATATGGAATGAAAACTGATTTGGATTCTGCACTTAGTGGCGAACGGGTGAGTAACACGTGGGTTATCTGCCTTCAAGTTGGGGATAACAGTTAGAAATGACTGCTAATACCGAATGTGCTAGTAATAGTAAAGGAGCCCTTAAAGCTTCGCTTGAAGATGAGCCTGCGGTGTATTAGCTAGTTGGTGGGGTAATGGCCTACCAAGGCGACGATGCATAGCCGGACTGAGAGGTTGATCGGCCACACTGGGACTGAGACACGGCCCAGACTCCTACGGG